>Ga0153996_1000653_pt1 | contig 15323 bp, 20 predicted proteins | sample TSNC080MetaG_FD_104728 | JGI IMG/M metagenome (GOLD analysis project Ga0153996, IMG submission 104728) | Attine ant fungus gardens microbial communities from North Carolina, USA - TSNC080 MetaG | ecosystem: Host-associated > Fungi > Mycelium > Unclassified | place: USA: North Carolina, Lumber...
ATTCCAGGATGCCTTGCCCGGCTTAGAGATGGAGCAAGAATGGCAATGGTATACTCCCTACAAGGCTTGGTTTGCAAAAGGACAACATTTCTGGGTAACGCCGAGAGGAACCAGGAAAGAGAAAAACCTTTACTGGCTATATGTTTATGACGGGTACTTTAGCGTGGCGGTTTGGTTCAAGGAAAAGAATCGCACGGAAGTTTTAAGAGCCGATATGAGCGAAAAAACAAAAAAACTGATTCGTGATGCCGAGACAATGGGCAAACTGCCTACCTTTCCGGTGGTATTCGACATCACCACAGTTGAACCGCTTGCCGACATTTTTCTACTATTAGACTGCAAGAAAAGAATAGAGAAATAAAGGAGTGTTTTATATGAAGCTTGAAATGTTTATCAATTTTGACGGCAACTGCCGTGAAGCGGTGGAGTTCTATGCAAAGGTATTCCGCACAGAGGTTGGAAACCTGATGACCTACGGCGACGCGCCGCCCGATCCCAACTATGTCTTGAAAGAAGCGGACAGGGACAAAATTTGTTATGCCGGTATACCGGTCGGCGGCATGGTCGTGATGTTTATGGATATGCCATCCGATTCGCCGCTTACAGTGGGCGATAACATCAACCCGACTATCAGCGTGGATAGTGAAGACGAGGTTGCAAGGCTCTTTCATGAGTTAAAAGATGGCGGCGAAGTTTATATGGAGCTTCAAAAGACCTTTTACAGCCAGTTATACGGTATGGTCAAGGACAAATATGGCGTGATTTGGCATCTTTTATATTATGTCCCGAAAGAGTAGGTGATAACCAGTGACCGTAATAGACGCAATTCAAAGACGCCATTCGGTCAGGCGATACACAGACCAAAGAGTTGAAGACAACATACTCGCTACGCTTCTAGCGGAAGTCAAAGCCTGCAACTCCGAAAGCGGTCTGAATATGCAACTGGTTACAGACGCCCCCGATACCTTCAACGGTTTTCTGGCAAAGATCAATTTTTCAGGAACGAGAGATTATATTGTGCTTGTTGGCAAAGAAAGCCTAGACATCGAAGAAAAGGCCGGATGTTACGGGGAGCGTCTTGTCCTCAAAGCACAGCAGCTGGGCTTGAACACTTGTTGGGCCGCTGCGTTTAATAAAAAGAAATTTGCTGCGCAAATAGGCAATGACGAAAAAATTGTGATAATTATTGTTTTCGGTTACGGTGCGACGCAGGGTGTACCGCGTAAAAGCAAACCTTTGGAGTTGCTGTGCAAGGTTGACGGTGATATGCCAGATTGGTTCCGTTCCGGCATGAAAGCGGCAATGCTCGCGCCCACCGCCAGAAACCACCAGAAGTTCTTATTTACGCTTTCAGACAACGCAGTGAAAGCCGAAAGCAATCTCGGCACTGTGAAATACCATTTTGAAATCGGCGCGGGAATTGATAATTTCAAGTGGGTTGATCCATTATGATACGGCCAAGGGTAGTAATAACCAATAATCACGGTTCACCGGGGCGGTTCCTTGTCAGATAAAGATCATCATCTGTTAAAAAGTACTTTTACCCTATAGAATATGAGAAGAGATGAATTTGTATCCATTCTAATGAGTTTAGAGTAACTCATTACTATTTATCAGGCATAATAGTTAATCTACAGACAGAGCCGGGGAGTAATCCTCGGTTTTTGTATTGCACTGATGTAAAAATTGCAGAAAAGATGAAGATGGAAATGAATCTTATATTAATCATGCGGGAGATTCCGCCATAGTGTGCAGTGTCTTTTTTATTAACTAATCAAATTATCAACTAAGAAAAGGAGATTTTGCTATATGATGCAATACGAATCATTTAAAGAAATGGATGCCACAGAATGTACATTGGATTCGTGGGATGCAATACTGAATCTGGCAAAAGAGGCACCAGGGGAATTTATCATATTTGTGGAGGCTGGCAAGGAGGAAAAAGATGGATGAGAATGTTTTTCAGCTTGAGATGGTTTCGGTACGGTTGGTGAAAGAGACTCCTTTGTTATCGGATAAACCTTTCAGCAGCCCGGAAGATGTGGTTGAATTTATAGGTGAAAGGTTGTCACAGATGGATCGGGAAGTGGTATGTGTGATTCACTTAAATAATGCCAATATGCCGATTAATTGCCATATTGCCAGCATGGGAGCATTAAGTTATGCGGTTGTAGAGCCCAGGGAACTGTTTAAAGCAAGCTTTTTATCGAATGCATCTTCTATGATTCTGGTGCATAACCATCCCAGCGGAGTGCTAAGGCCATCTCCGGATGACACAAGGATGACAGACCGTTTATTGCAAGTTGCCGGATTAATGGGGGTGCAGCTGTTGGATCATATTATTGTAGGCGGAAACAATCAAGAGTATTTTAGTTTTCGCAGCCAGAAGCTTATATCATATCAGAGTATAAAATATACATCTGACTATCATGCCCTATCTTTTGATGAAGTGGGGCTTGTGGCAGAAGAAGGATGGGAGAGATGAGTTCGGGACGTTTTTCACAAGAGGAGCAGACTACTTACCCCCAACGGTATGTAGGCTGCGTATTAAGTGGAGGTGATATTAATTTGAAACAGGTTTACCTTGCCAGTCCCCTGCGTGGGGATTACGACAAAAATATCCATAATGCCGTGGAATATTGCAGGCTTGCCAGTGAAGCCGGAGTTTTGCCATTGGCTCCTCATATCATTTTCAGGCAGTGGTGTAATGATACGATACCAGAGCAGCGAGAGCGGGGCTTAAATCAGGGCCTGGAGCTGTTGGAAAAGTCGGAAGAATTATGGATTATGGGAACGCAGGTCAGTGAAGGAATGAGGGGAGAGATTGCCTTTGCTAAAGACCACGGGATACCGACATTTTTTATATCCCACCCTTTTGATAAGGACTATTATCCGATCAGCAGGGATGAAAATCGTTTGCTGACATTAGCAGATTGTATGGAACACAGCCCTAAAGAACATTATGGGAATGCCATGGTCATATTGCGGCATGAACATCTGAAACCCAAATATCGGACTGCTATCAATCAGTTGTGGCTTGTTACTCATGGTCCGGGATGTCGTCCTGATTACTTACATAGCGATACGATCCATTTGAAACATCCGGTGGATGGTGATCGTGTGGCTGTGGGGCGTGGTGATGTATGGGGAATTCCTGACACAGAAACACTGGAATGGCTGAAAACCATTTATCCAAATCTCAACCAGGAAGAAATGACACAAGACAGGGAACATATGGGGGATATGTGCCGATGAAGAAAAAAGAAAAATTAATCCTGTCGGCCATCACAGTGGGACTGGGAACGATTTTCAATTTGTTTTTCAGTGCGGCCATGCATGGGTTGTTGTCGCGCAAATATGACACACTCGCCCTCATTCCCTTATGGAAGTGCATTGCCGGTTTGTTTACCGACCGCCAGCATCTGCTGATGTTTTTATCTTTCGAGGGATTCGTCATACTGTGCTGTGTCTTATTTTGGATTCAAAATGACCACACTTATCAAAGTGAATTAATCCCGGTCGCTGGTGATATCAGCACCCCGGCACCGGTCGGGCAGTTTCAGCATGGTTCTTCCCGGTGGTTAAAAGAGGCGGAAAAAGAGAAGGTATTCAAAACCCAGGTCATTGATCCGGATCATTTTATTATAAAAATGCTGTTAGACCGCGGATATGAGAATTTACTATTTATGAACTCACAGGAAACCAGGCGGATGGAAGCGGAAGAGGACAAAACCGCGACCCATCTGCCTGTTTCTATAAATCAACAAAAAAAGGAGGATGATAACTTCGAGCAAGTATCTTATGACATCACGTCTGCAGATGGAGAAGAGGGTTTGCCGCTGTTGCCGGAAACAGGGGTGAGAGCAGGCTCATCTGTAAGTGGGGAGGATATCTATAAAATCTTCCCGGACGGTGGTATTGTCTTAGGCATGAAAAAAGAAGGGAGGTGTGAGCGGCTATATTATATTGGAGATGATACCCATACCCTGACCATCGGGGCAACCCGTTCCGGCAAGACACGCTGTCTGGTGATCCAGTCCATCTGCTTCCTTGGTCTTGCCGGGGAGAGTCTGGTAATCAGCGACCCGAAGGCCGAACTCTACCATTATACTGCTGCTTATTTGGAAAAGTTGGGTTATGAGGTGATCTGCTTAGACTTCAAGAATCCGGAAAAGAGTACCCGCTATAACCTGTTGCAGCCAGTGATTGATGCTGTCAGGGAAAATGATATGGAACGGGCTGAGACATATGCCTGGGATATCACCAACATCCTGGTAGGCGACAATGTTTCCAATGAGAAGATCTGGGAAAATGGTGAAAAATCTACCATTGCAGCAGCAATTCTGTGCGTGGTGGCAGATAACCAGAACCGCCCGGAATACCAGAACCTCACCAATGTGTACTGGTTCATTGCCGAAATGAGCAAGTCAGTGGGCGGTAAAACACCGCTGTCGGAGTATATGAAGAAATTACCGGGCAGCCACCCCGCCAGGGCGCTTATGTCCATTGCCGAGGTTGCCCCCAGTCGAACCAAAGGCAGTTTTGATACATCTGCCTTGACTACCCTGCGCCTGTTTACCAGTCGCTCTGTATATTCCGTCACCCATTGCAGTGATTATGATATTGCTGATATCGGGCGGAAAAAGCAGGCATTATTTATGATCCTGCCGGATGAAAAGACCACTTATTACCCGATTGCCAGTTTGATGGTATCTCAGTTGTATGAACTGTTGGTGCGGCAGTCGGATCAGCGTGGTGGCAGGCTGGTAAGGCGGGTTAATTTTGTGCTTGATGAATTTGGGAATTTCACTAAACTAAGTGATTTTACCAACAAACTTACTGTAGCTGGTGGCAGAGGGGTGCGTTTCAACCTGTTCCTGCAAAGTCTTGAACAGCTTACCCAAAAGTATGACAAAGAAACTTCTGCCATTGTTAAATCCAACTGCCAGACATGGATCTATCTGCAGGCGGATGATAAGGAAACCTTGCAGGATGTATGTGACAAGCTGGGAAAATATACCACATCCGCCTATCAGCTATCCAGCCAGCATGGAAAATATGTGAATCCATCCAGTTCCCACAGTATCAGTCTGGTGGGACGGGAACTGCTGACAACCGATGAGATCCGGCGGATCAGCCGTCCCAATCAGATTGTCATCAGCCGTGCCCATCCGGCGCTTATGTATGCTCCTGACTTGTCAAAATGGTATTTTAACCGGATGTGTGGTCTGGGAGATGCAGAGCATAACCGAAAGGTCAGGGAGGAACGGGAGGCAGCCCGTCCGATATTGTCAAAAAAGACGGCAGAAATCCCCCTTTGGAATATCTGGGTCTATTATGTGAAAGATTTGCAGTTAAAAGAAGCACAGCAGAAATCACAGGCGATAGCATCCCAGATGGGGACGATGTTTTCTGAAAAAGTACTCAAAAAAGGAGGCTCTTTAAAGAGTGAAGACGAAGATTAAACAGTTGAAAAGTAAGATAAGAACGGTAGGAGCCAGTGCACTTACCGCTTTTTTTATGGGGCAGAGCAGCGTTACAGCCTACGCAACCGGCATACAGAACAGCCAGATTGCCAAAGGAACAGAGAATTTGATCAAGGATGCCACTTCCTGGCTGATGATTCTGGCTCCGGTAGTGGCCGGATTGCTGATTATTTATTTCTGTGTCCGCAGAAGTGCTGCCGAAGAGATGGATCAGAAGAAATGGAACAACCGGATTGTGGCCGCGATTGTATCTTGCATTGGAGCTGTCTTGGGCAGTGCGACACTGAATATTGTTATCGGCTATTACAAATAAAAACAATTTTGAAAGGGAATGAAACGATGAGAAAATTGATAAAAGACATGGCAGCAAGAGGACAGAAAGCGGCAGATCAGGTAAGAGGAAGGGCATTTCAGGGATATATGAAATCTGTTGAATTGAAAGGAAAAGTGACGGATATTCTTGCTGGACAGTCCGGTGAAGGATTTGTTGACACAGCAGTTAAAATTTTAATCTCTGTGGTCATCGGTGCTTTACTATTAGCAGGTTTGTATACGCTTTTTGACCAGACGGTAATTCCTACATTAACCAGTCGTATCAAATCACTTTTTGACTACAAAGGTTAAGTGAACAGGAGGAACGGAACATGGAAGTAACTGCAAAAATTGTATCACGTTTTACCGAAGCAGGCAGGCTGAAAGGAATTGCCACGGTCTGTCTGAATGGTTCATTTTTGGTGACCGGTGTGCGGATTGTGGAATGTGAGAGGGGGCTTGCCGTATTCATGCCCAGCCGACTGACCACTCAAAATGAATATAAAGATATCTGCTTTCCAATTACTCCGGAGTTACATAGCCAGATGAAAGATATTGTGCTTCAGGCATTTGTGGGAGGTGAATGAGTGAGTGGAAGTCATACTGGTAGTGCTGATCATAGCAGCACTCAGTGGGGCGGTCGCCTTTATTGACAGCATGTTATCTGCCCTGGTTCCTCTCACGCTTTACGCTGAACGTTATATAACCACCGCCAGCGGCAGCAGCATGGTCAAAGTCCTTTTTGATATTTTACTGGGTTTTGGTGTGTCTCTGATCATTCTGAAATTCTTAAAGAAAGGCTTTGAATGTTATGTCATGTGGACGGATGGAGATCCGGACAGCGAGCCGATATACCTGGTTATCCGCTTTATTCAGGCAATTGCCGTGGCAATCTGCTTCCCGGTCATGTATGGTTGGCTGGCTGAGATCACGACCAACCTGACTGATAAGCTTATAGTGGCGATTGGTGTGTCAACCAATTATAACTGGCAGGCCTGGGTGAATGGTCTGGAATCAGGAGGACTGGTAACAGCTATTTTCGGACTCATCTTTGTCATCTGTTATTTCATGCTATATTTCCAGTTTCTTATGAGAGGGCTGGAAATCATGATATTGCGGATCGGGCTGCCGATGGCATGCGTTGGACTGCTGGACAATGACAAGGGCATATTTCGCACTTACATGAACAAATTCTTTCAATCCACCCTTGCTGTGGTGGTGCAGATATGCCTTTGTAAGCTGGGAGTAGGAATGATGCTGAATGTCGGTGTCAACATGAATCTTTTCTGGGGCATTGCCTGCATTGTGCTGGCAATCAAAACACCAAGGTTCTTAAGTGAGTTTATGATTCCGGTCGGTGGGGGTGGAAGTGGTGTCATCAATAATGTATATCATTCGGTACGGCTGGTGGGAATGGCAAAAAGTATGGTGAAGTAAAGGTGGTGTGGGATGATAATCTTAGATGATATTTCCCTGGTGATTATTTCCGTGATCCGCCTGGGGGCGGTGTTCCGGTTTGTGTATTGTATGGTTCGGCTGCAAAGTGCGGAGGATGAACATGCACAGTACAAAAAGCGTACAAAGAATACCATACTATTTTACATACTGGCTGAAAGTGTATGGAATATCAAAGAGCTGATTTTTTATTATTATAGTGCGTAGGAGGTGTAGATGGAGCACGAAATCTATTTATATATCCCTACAGGGGTAAAGGCAGAAAATGAGCTGTTCAGCGGTTTTGGCAGGAGAGAACTATTACAAAGTGTGGTCGGTTCGCTATTTGGTGGAGCCGTGGCAGCTCTTTTATGGATACTGGCCGGAAATGTCGCTCTGACAGTGGTGGCGGTGCTGGCTGGTGTCTTCGGATCAGTCATGATGTGTACCAAGGATCAGAATAACCAAAGCGTGGTAGACCAATTGGGAAATATGTTCCGATTCTACCACAGCCAGCAGATTTATCCCTACCGGATGCTGGACGAGTGGGGAAACTAAGAAGGGAGGTTTCAGATTGCGTTTTCTTGACCTTTTTGCTGGAATCGGTGGATTTAGGAGAGGTCTCGAAAGAAGCGGACATACCTGCACAGGGCATGTCGAAATTGATAAATATGCAAATAGAAGCTATATGGCAATGTATGATCTTGCCGCTTGTTCTTATCAGGACGCAGCAGAATCGAACTCTTATATGATGTGTAAAACGGAGGTGAATGAACACTGTGACGGAACCAATTGTAAAGGTGAGTGGTACGCAAAGGACATTAAACGAATCACAGCAGGAGAGATTCCAAAAGCTGAAGTCTGGACTTTTGGATTTCCTTGTTCCGACGTTAGTATCAGCGGACGAATGGCAGGCATTCATGGAGAGCGAAGTGGATTGTTTTTTACGGTCGCTGGTCTGCTCCAAAGCAAGGCTCCCCAGGATAAGCCCCAATACATTATCGTTGAGAATGTTAAGCATCTTGTGTCAAGCGAAAGGGGCGGAGCTTTTACCGCCGTTTTATTTGAACTATGGGAGGCAGGGTATGACTGTGAATGGGCGGTTATCAATTCCAGCGCACACAATGTCCCACAACACCGAGAACGGGTGTACATTGTTGGACATCTTAGAGGACAGCGACGATGTGCCGGAAAAGTATTTCCTGTCGGAAGAACAAATGGCACGCCTGTTAAAAGATTGGCAGACGGAAGTCAGGGAAAGCGAATCTATGATCCGACCGGACTGTCGGTGACCTTAACGGCAACTGGCGGCGGGGTTGGAGGACGGACCGGGTTATATACGGTTCCGGTAGATCGGGGAAGTCGTTTTGGGGCTGCCTTTATTGATATGAACGAGGGCGGAAAGCTCACAGAACATGCAAGATGTATCAAGGCGAAGCAGAACGCCGGGATTGTAAACCATAAAGGGGAGACATCCGGCGTTTTCCTTTACAGCACAGAGCCGGGGCTGCCCATCCGGGAAGACAAGAAGGAAGGTTATACCATGGCATATCATGAAGACAGTATCAGCCTGGCTTATCCAAACAGCCGGGTAAGCTGTGGCCGGGTAGGAAGCCAGTGCACTCAAACCTTACTGACTGGCGGGAGCATGGGAGTACTTTTGCACTGCCGTATCCGCAGGTTGACCCCAAGGGAGTGTTGGCGGCTCCAGGCCTTTGATGACTACCTGTTTGACCGGGCAAGAGCAGCAGGAATCGGTGACAACCAACTCTATAAACAGGCTGGCAATGCGGTTACGGTTAATATTGTCTATGAGATCGGCCTGCGGCTGGTGGAATGTGAGGTGGCGGTGGGAGATGAGATTAACGGCCTGGACATTCGGGAGGCAATCAAACGGTTAAAGGCAGTGGAGGAAAAAAACAAAGATGGAGAATGCTGAAGCTCAAAACATCGTAATTACCTGTATCCTGTTTGCTCTATTGATGGGGCAGTTCTGCGATATGGCGTTAAGCTGGTATCTGAAACGGGAGGATCTGCCCCGTACTGCCATGATCACGATGACGATAACGACGATGTTTTTATGTCTGCATGGTTTCTCGTTTTATACCCTGCGCTGTATCTTGCTTTGTCAGGTACTGATCGTAGCAGGAGTATGCGACTGGGCAACCTATGAGATCCCGGATGTCCTGCATATCTTTATCGTTATGGTTGGATTGATTGGTCTGCAGCCGCTTTCTGCACTTTGGGGTACCTTGCTTGTGCCGTTGCCATTTCTGACAGCGGCGGTAAAGACCGGGAAAATCGGCGGCGGAGATGTGAAGTTGATGGCGGCCAGTGGTTTTGCCATCGGTGTGACAAAGGGATTGTGGATGATGGTATGGGGTCTGTGTTTCGGGATTTTATGGAACAGGGTATATGGCAAGGGGGAGAAGCGTATCCCCCTTGCCCCGTTCCTTGTGGCAGGTTGTTTATTAACGCTCATTTGAGGGAATTTGAAAAGGAAAGTTTAATGATGGAGGAAGAATAAAGATGAAGAAATTGTTTAAAAACCGGATTGTGCTGGGGCTTTGCTGTATTGTTACTGCTCTGGTAATCTGTTTTGGCCTGACACCGCTGTTTAATGATGCTTTGAAATCTAAAGTGGAGATTGTGCGTGTCAATGCAGAGATAAAGAAAGGGGATCAGATTACTGCAAAAATGATTTCCAGTGTGGAAGTCGGAGGATATAACTTACCTTCCAATGTAATTTACAATGCAGAGGACATCGTTGGAAAGTATGCGAATGCGGATCTATATAAAGGTGATTACGTGCTTCAGAGCAAGGTGTCCGTTACACCGATGCTGAAGAATGGATATCTTAGCAAACTGAATGGTGAGAACCGGGCGATATCTGTTTCCATCAAAAGTTTTGCAGCAGGACTGTCCGGTAAACTGGAACGGGGGGATATTGTTTCGCTGATTGCCAGTGATGTGGGGGAGCGGCGGGAAACGCTGATTCCGGTGGAACTCCAATATATTGAGATTATTGCAGCGACCGGAAGCAGTGGTCAGGATCATGATATGCAGGAGCAGTCCAAAGACGGGGATGATACTGAATTGGCATCTGCGATTACAGTTCTTGCCACACCGGAACAGGCTCGGCTGCTTGCGGAGCTGGAGCAGAATGGGAAACTTCATGCCGCATTGGTTTACCGTGGCAGCAGTGAGAATGCACAGAAATTTTTAGAAGAACAGTTACGGGTATTGAAGGAACTATATCAGGAAGAGAGCAGCGAAGAAAGCGGTGAAGAAGGAGACGAAGAAGAAGACGACGAAGAAGAGACGGCAGGCAACATGGAGCCGCAGGAATAGACAGGAGGAACAGACATGGACTTAGATAAGGTATTGGCAGTCATGGGCAGCCCCGGCAGCGGGAAGAGCACCACTGCCGTCAAGCTGGCTCTTTCCCTTGCAGCACACCGGAAAAATGTCATCATTGTATTCTGTGATCCGTTTACACCGGTCATTCCGGGGATTGTCCCAGCCGGGGTGGCTCATGACCGGTCGCTGGGAAGCCTGTTGACGGCACCGGCCCTGACCCAGAAAGATATTCTGGATTCCTGCGTGCCGGTGAGAGAAAGCAGATATATCAGTCTGTTGGGATATCGCGCCGGTGAAAGTCTGATGCAGTATCCCCAGATCACCAGGGATCAGGTGACCCGGCTCTTTGTTTCCCTTCGCTATCTGGCGGATTATGTGATCATTGACTGTTCTTCCGTTTTTGAAGCTGACCCGGCATCCATTATTGCAATTGAGGTGGCTGATGTAGTGCTGCGATTGGGAACGGCCAACTTAAAGGGGATATCCTATTATCAGACGCATATGCCGATGCTGGCGGACAGCCGCTTCCGGAAAGAGACTCATAAAATCGTCATTGGTAACCAGAAGGTGGGGCAGGACTGGGAAGCAGTATCAAGCCAGTATGGAGCAGTGAGCTATGTCCTGCCATATTTGCCGGAACTGGAATGGCAGGACAGTGAATTGTGCCTGTTCCAACCATTGTTAGAACCGGACAGTGTCCCTTACCAGACAGAGATCAGGCATATCCTTAGCGATCTGTTTTCAGTTCAGGGTTCACGTTTGGAGCAGACAGATATACGAAAGAAAGGAAAACAGCCCAAGGTACAGGAAGTCACAAAGAAAGAGAGGCGTTCTGCCGGAATCAAGCTGCCATTTACCAGAAACCGGGGAGAGTTTTGAAAGGGGAATAAGATAAGATGCAGGCAATGTTGAATATCCATAACAACATGGAGCTGATGGGTGGCGAGGTTCGTTTGAAGCCATTTCCTGAGGTGTTAAAAGAGGTTCAGGAGCATATCAGCAGACACTATTCTGCGGAACTGAAGGATGATCCGGATGAGAGCCGGGAGCTGATCAAATCCTATATCCATAAATATCTGGTGAATCATGAGTTAGGGGTAGCCGGGACGGAGCGGGATGAGTTATGTGATCTGCTATATGGGGAAATGACGGGATTCTCATTTTTGTCTAACTATCTTTACCGGAATGATGTAGAGGAGATCAATATCAATCAATGGAAAGATGTGAAGATCACCTATTCCAGTGGGGAGATATTACCCAGCGAGGAGCATTTTTCTTCCCCGCAGCATGCCATTGATGTGATCCGGCGGATGCTCCACCGGTCCGGTATGATCTTTGACAGTGCCCAGACTATTGTGGTCGGACATTTGAGCAATAAGATCCGGATTACGGTCATGGGGGATGGGGTGATTGATAAGGACAAAGGACTGTCGGCATCCATCCGGATCGTAAATCCGCAAAAGCTGACCAAAGAGCAGTTTGTAGATTATGGGACAGCTACAGGGGAAATGCTGGAACTGTTAGCTGCCTGTTATTGCCATGGTGTGTCCATGTGTATCACAGGGGCGACTTCCAGCGGCAAGACTACGCTGATGAGCTGGATCTTAGGGCAGGTGCCTTACGGAAAACGGATCGTCACCATTGAGCAGGGCTGCCGTGAGTTTGACCTGACAGCACAGGATGACGAGGGGAAGGTGCTGAACAATGTGGTGCATCTGATGACCCGGTTCTCCGATGATCCGAAACAGAACATCACACTGGTAAAGCTGTTGGAAACGACCCTGACGATTAACCCGGATTGCATCGCCGTTGCAGAAATGAAAGGGGCAGAAAGTATGCAGGCGATCAATGCAGCAAATACTGGCCATTCGGTAATCACTACCATTCATGCCAATTCTTGTGGGGATACTTATTACCGCATGGTGACATTGTGCAAGCAATCCTGCGATATGGATGATTCCACTTTGATGGGATTGGCAACGAAGGCATTTCCGATTGTAGCATTCGCAAAAAAGCTGGAGGATAATAGCCGGAGGCTGATGGAGATTTGTGAATGTGAATATCAGCCGGATGGTAGCAGAAAAATGCATACCTTGTACCGGTTTCATATCATAGACAACCAGATCGTGGATGGCAGATCAAAGATTATCGGGCATTATGAAAAAGTAGAAGCACCATCGGAGAGTCTGCTGAAACGGCTTCGAGAAAATGGAATGTCGCATAAAGAACAGCAGCAACTTGGGATGTTATAGAAATGCTAAAAGATTAGCATGAGATAAGGAGGCAAATTAGTTTGACATTATTAATTACAATTGCATTTTTATTGGCGGTAGCTGGCAGTTTTATCTTGCTGGAACTATCGCCTTTTCTATTTTTGGAAGGACTGGCTGAGTTTGTGAAGCCGGAACAGGTGACCATCAGAAGCAGGATTGAAGCAAGCCGGAAGAACAAAAAGGTGAAAGGTTTGGAACGGTTGTTTCTGGAAGTGAAGGAAGTTCTGCGGCTCACCGGAAAAAGCGGGATGTTCACTGTTTTGTGTATGCTGTCCATGATCCTTTTTATTATGGGGGTATTGCTGTCATTGACTATGAAGAACATATTTTTGGTGCCGGTGCTGGCAGCAGGGTTGTCCTTGCTGCCATTTTATTATGTGAAGCTCACTGCCGGAAAGTATAAAAGGCAGATCAATGTCGAACTGGAGACAGCACTTTCTATCATTTCCAACAGTTATTTGCGAGGGAAGAATACCATCATCCGGGCGATTGAGGAGAACCAGCCCTATCTGAATCCACCGGTCGGGGAGGTCTTTCGGAACTTTCTATTACAGACCAAGCTGATCAATTCCAACATAACGGAAGGGCTGGAGGGCTTGAAAGTCGGGGTGGACAACGCAGTATTTCATGAATGGGTAGACGGTGTGATCGCCTGCCAAAGTGATCATAACTTAAAAGCGACCCTGCCGCCGATTGTGGCAAAACTCTCCGATGTCCGTGTCGTGTCGGCGGAGCTGGATCTGCTGCTGATGGAACCGGTCAAAGAATATGTCACAATGCTGGTTTTATTGTTTGGCAGTATTCCCTTGATGTATTTTCTGAATAAAGAATGGTATGTGATCTTGATGTACACGGGTTTTGGTAAGGTTTTGCTGACAGTTTGCGGTGCTGCGGTGTTTCTGTCCATACCTGGAGTGGTGAAGCATACCAGACCGATTGAATATAAACGGTAGGAGGGGCGAAGGATGCAGAATGTAATTCTTATACTGTTTACTGTTTTCTTTGCCGCCGGGCTTTATCAGATGTCGGCAGAGTTGCTTAAGGTACCGACTTATAAAACAACCAAAGCGATTCTGGGGGCAGGCAGGAAACAGAAAAAACAAAGCCGGAACTTTGACGCACTGATATTGGAATTGTCAGTAAAAGTTTCCCGGATACTGTCAATGGATGAATATAAAAAGAGAAAGCTGACTGCTATCTTAAACTCGGCAGAAATACCCATAAGTGCAGAACTGTATCAGTCGCAGGCGATTGTCAAGGCGGTATTGATCTTCCTTGGCATCATTCCCTGTCTGCTGATAGTTCCGATGATCGCACCAGCCTTTGTGATTATCGGGCTTGCAGTGTTTTTCACCGAAAGCAATCGTGCGGAGAAGCTGATCACGGAAAGAAGACAAGAGATTGAATACGAACTGCCACGGTTTGTGTCGACCCTGACCCAGGAACTGAAGGCCAGCCGGGATGTATTGTCCATTCTGGAAACGTATCAGAAAAATGCAGGAAAGGCATTTAAAAATGAACTGTCCATCACCATTGCCGATATGCGAACCGGCAACTTTGAAGGTGGACTGACCCGATTTGAAGCCAGAGTATCCAGCGCGATGCTTTCCGATGTGGTGAGAGGTCTGATCGGGGTGCTGCGAGGGGATGATGGGGTGGCATTTTTCAGCATGCTTGCCTATGATCTGAAACAGCTTGAATTGCAGCGCCTGAAAAAGCTGGCGTTGGAAAGACCACCTAAGATCCGCAAATATTCCTTTCTGTTGTTAGGATGTATGCTCCTTTTATATATGGGTGTCATGGGCTATCAGATTTCAGGCACCATGTCAGGACTGTTCTAGGAGGTGCCGGAGATGATGAAGAGGATATGGAAGTCCAGGTGTGGGGAAGGATACATTGATGTGGTAATCGGAATCTTTTGTTTACTGATTGTGGTGGCATTTGCTGTGAATCTGCTGCCGGTTTTTACTGTCAAACAGCAGCTTGATCTGTTTGCCAATGAGATCGTCAGGCAGGCGGAGATTACCGGCAGTACCAATGTGGAAAGACGGATCAATACATGGAAAGAGCAGACCGGGCTTGACCCGCAGATTAAATGGTATTGCGATTATTATAGCGGGAAAAAGGTGCAGTTAAATGGCGATATTGAAGTGGTAATAACTGATACAGTGGATATTGGGTTTTTTGTCTTTGGTTCCTATCCGATCCAGATCCAGGCCAGAGCAAGCGGAAAATCGGAAATTTATTATAAGTAGGGGGCGGAATAGTGAAAGTAAAAAACATCTTAAAGAGCAGGGCTGGTACTTCCACGCCTCTTACGATTGCATTGATTTTATGTCTGCTTTTGATTTCTTGTGCCATAGCAGAGTTTGCCCGTTTAGGTATCATTATCAGTGGGGTTCGGGATGGACTCCAGCAGGCGGTCATCAGTGTAGCGATCACCAATTATGATGAAACA
>Ga0153996_1000654_pt1 | contig 15316 bp, 19 predicted proteins | sample TSNC080MetaG_FD_104728 | JGI IMG/M metagenome (GOLD analysis project Ga0153996, IMG submission 104728) | Attine ant fungus gardens microbial communities from North Carolina, USA - TSNC080 MetaG | ecosystem: Host-associated > Fungi > Mycelium > Unclassified | place: USA: North Carolina, Lumber...
AAAGTAATGCAGCAGCTAACGTAATTTTTACTAATAATGTCATGATGATTCTCTCCTTTTTCATGGTGATTTCTATTTCTTTGATTTCTATTCCATCTTGCCATATGGTTTAAACGCCCGCCCAGTTCCGCGGTAGAAGCGGCTGAACAGTTCATAGTATTCCAGACGAAGAACCTGAATACCAACGATCAGACCTTCCATACCACACACGAACAGGTTGCCCAGGATGATCACGACCCAGTTGGGTGTTCCTGCTTCGGCCCCGGCCAGCATCAGAACCACCTCCATCATGGCGGCGTGGCTGACGGCAAAAGCGCCGACCCGGACAAAGGACAGGGTATTAGAAAAATAACTTAACAGTACTTCAAACATTTCAAAGAATCCCTGTACGAAAAACATCCCTTTTTGCTTCGGCATGACTTCCGCTTTCTTTTCTGCCAATGCGGTCAGCGGCTCTTTAAAGAAGATCACCAGCAGCGGCAGGAGGAACATCATCACCAGGACCATCGTGGCCGGTAAGCTGTGTCCGCTCATATACAAGAAGACGGTAACCGTAAGCGCCCCATAAAATACCATGCCGGCAATACCATTGGTATCAAAAAAGGCTTTTTCAGCATCGTGAGTATGAAGGCTGTTGATGACATTCAGAACCATCGTCATCAGCACAATGCCCATACCCAGTGCAATCGCAACAACAAAGACCGTATTTAAGTTGCCGATAAACGGCAGCTGCATCATCGCCTCTTTGGGTCTTAACCAGACCGAATCGATGATATCTTCAAATCCAAAGACACTGCCGAACAAGAAGCCAAAGATGGTGGAAAAGAAGCCACAGCAGGAGATAATCGCGGCCAGGTTCATCTTTTTTGCCCGGTACAGCAGAAAACCGCCAATCAATAAGCAAAGTCCCTGTCCGACATCACCAAACATAAAACCAAATAAGAAAGAATAGGTCAGTCCCATTAAAATGGTTGGGTCAATCTCGTCGTAGGCCGGCAGGCCGTACATCTGGATAAACATCTCGAAAGGCTTGAACAGTCCCGGATTATTCAGCTTGGTCGGCGGCTTGCTTAAGACATTGTTGTGGTCATCCTCGATGAAGCAGAAGGTATCCTCATCCTCCTTCAGGTCTTTGCGGAAGGCCCTGGCATTGGACTGTGTCATCCAGCCACATATAATATAGAAGGTATGTCCTTCCTGATTGATACAGGCGGCCTGCTTGCGAATATCAAAGTTGGTCGAGAAGGAGGTCAGCCGGTCGTAGGAACCGGCCAAAGCCTCTTTCCTGGTATCAATGGCGGTGCGAATCTGTCTGTCCACTTCATCGATCTGTTTCTTCAGCTCATTGATCTTTTCTTCCAGTGAATGGGAAGCTTCAATCGGGGTACCTTTGTATTCATCCGGCAGGAAGAAACGTTCAAAATGCATCGAAGCAAAAATCGCGTCGACCTTATCAGAAACACTTTCCGGGACAAAGTACACAACCCAGACATAGTCGGCATCTTCCTGGCATTTATGGATCACGGTGTCAATGGTGTCATATACATAATTCATGAATTTATCAAAATACTCATGAGGAATCCGTCCAAAGCGGAACCTTATATATTGAAAATGCAGGATGGAGCTGACATCATAATTCAGGTCGGTAAACGGGATAATGTTATTTCGGGAGACCTGCAGGGGATCCATCTGCTTTTCCAGTGACCTTTTCTTTGCTGACAGATCATCCACTTCCTGACTCAGTGTACGGACGGTCGTTAAGGCATCGGCCAAAGTGACCTCCTGCGGTTTACAGTCAGCCATGCAGTCCTGGAAGCTCTGGATCAGTTCCGAAGCTGTCTGCAGCTCTGCCTTGTAAGGATTGCTCTCCAGGAACGGACGCAAGTCCGGAACAGTCTTTAACTCTGACAGCGCATTTTCCAGATGAATCTCATATTTAGCCAGATATTCACTGGTAACCCGGTCAATATCAGCTTTTGGGCCGGTAATGCTTAAAAATTTCATTTTTTCAATCAAAGGTCAGCCCCCCTTTCACTTTTCATCACCAGCGAGATGATCTCGCTGGCCCCCAGGCCATAGCGGATTCCTTCAATGGTAGTAATTATTTTTTGCTGCTCCACTTCTTTGAAGTATAGATAGGCAGCCAGTACCGCAATCGAATATGGATGCTTGCGGCTGTTGCCGGCGTAGATCCGGTTCATCACCTGCTCATGGAGCGCATCCAGATCTGGTTTTTCTTCCAGTGCAGCCGGTGAAAGACTGCCATAATACGTATCCCTAAGGATCGCAAAAAAGTCTTCCGGCGTAGCCGCCTCGGCCATGTGCTGGATCTCGTTTGTTTTTAATTTGTAATTGACAGGAATTAAAAGCGCGTAGATATCAGCAGCTGAAAGGGAATAATATTTTATAGAGCGGTAAATCCACTGGATGTTAAGCAGATCCAGCTGGCAGCCAAAGCTTTGCTCCAGGATTTTATCAATCTTCCAAAGCGTTTTAAAGTACAGCAGATCCAGCCGCATCTCGTAATCAAACAGCGTGGTTGGCGGGTTCTCCGGCAGACTGTTAAGGGCCGTCGCATAGACAGAACCTTCCAGAACCGAGAGAAAATCCGGCATGGTCTCTACCTGTGACAGGCGGATCAGATCGATCCGGGAGTGTCGTTCGAAAAAATCACGAAAGACCGACAGATCCAGGTCTGCGTGGGTGTGACTCATCACATTTCGCAGGCACCGTTTGATGATCATAATCTCATAATGATTAAAATAAAGATCCAGAAACCGGCGCTGAGCCAGATTAGAAAACCGGTATAACTTGGTATAATCCCGGTAAGTCGATAAAATCAGCAGTTGTTCAATGTAGGACCGGTGCAGCCTGGTGTCATCCAGATCAGAAAAGATATCCGCATAAGCCGGCTGGTTCTTCAGATAGTCTGCCGCACTGCGCACATCCTCCAGAGCTGCCATCTCACGAAGCTGGCGGTCCGAGATCAAGTGACTCTTCATCGCCCTTACCTTAGTGGAAACTCCACTGTAACTCAACAGACTCATATCCTCACCCCTCGATCAAAGACCGGAACAGCTTGGCAGCATACTCGCTGTGATGGTCTTCATAATTTTTCTCCATGCGCTGTAACAGGCAATCAACATCCTGTTTTTGCTTTTCAAGTTTGCCGGCAAGAGCGGTTTCCATATTTGTCCGGAGGATTCTCAGCTGTTCGTCCGTCTTCTTATCCAACTCCTGGTCAAAGGCCGTTGTCTTCACCATAATCTCTTCGGCGAAGGCCTTCTTCCTGGCATTTGCTTCGTTCATGACGGAAGCGGCAGCAGCTTCAATCTCGGATAATTGTTTTATAATGGTGTCCATTCCAATCCCCCTTATCATTCTGATTTTAGAACTACTCTTTTATCATAATACTCCTTTTTTTGAAAAAAGCTATAGTTAAAGTGTTAAAAAATTGCGAAGGTGTCACCTTAAAAATAATACAAAACTGCCATTATTAGATTATATCTAATAATGGCAGTGTGGTTTATTATTGCTGATATTATTCTTCAACCAGAAATTGGCTGGAGACATAGGCTTCCTGACCATTGTACATGATCTTAGCCCACTCTTCATTATAAGCTTCCAGATACTCGACCTGAGTGCCGCCGGTCAGCAGACCGATCGGTTCACCGTCTTTGCTTGGCTGGGGACGGACGTTTAAATTGGCAGCAGTTTTATATACTATCGGTACCGGTGCTGCTGAGGTTGGTACCATCGGCTCGGTAGCGGTGACGGCTTCGGTGGTAGTCGTCGGTGTGGTAGTAGTCTCTTCGTCTTCAGTCTTGGGCGGTTTTACCAGTTGGATGATACAAATTAACAGGATGACACAAAGAATCGGAATCATCAGCCTTAGCAGGTTGTAAAGGGAAAATGCGGAGCTTTTGGCGGCCCGTTTCTTCCGGCTGCGGGAACTCGACCGGGACTGAGTGGCGGGGCGGCGGGTGCCGCGCTGCGCGTTCTTATAATCATTGGCAAAGGTATAGACTTCCTGGGAAAGCATGTGATATGACTGATTGGCATTATAAGCATTGGCATCGCCTTCGTGGACGGCCTTGTTACCGATCATCCGGATTTTATGATAATGTTCAAACGTGGTCTTGCTGATCCAGCGGTTCTGATACAGGGCATCAATCATCTTCATCAAATCGCCCTCATCCGACAAACAGGCACGGTCAGACAGAAGCTTGACCATGAATTCCAGGGTTTGACGGGATTTTATCATTGCAGCATTATAATTTTTTTGCCCGATCAGGCGCTCGGTATCCTTTACTCCCAGTTGTATTTTCTCCCAACTGTTGTTTACATTGGTGTTTGCCATACCCCATCCTCCTTCGTAGTATCTATATCCTGTTACATTATTTTCTTTGAATTGGTGGAAAACTACCACATATAGATTTATTATACTATGCCTTGACAAATTCTGCACGTAAAAAAAATAGAAAAAATGCATCGTAAGAGAATTGTAATAAACATAGTTTTCTGATAAAATGATACAATATTATTATAAGTTGTATTATACAGAGGGGGAAGTTAACATGCGACTACGTCATATTCCCGGGTCAGAGCAGAAGATATCAGAGAGTCCTTATGTCATTCAGCATCCGGAGCAGCGGAGGGGGAGCTTTGGGGCGTTCTTTGGCAATGACAATCCGATTGAGATTGAGGTTGGGATGGGGAAAGGCAAGTTCATTATGGAATTGGCCAGAATAAATCCGGCGGTCAGCTATATTGGGATTGAACGTTACCCCAGTGTACTGCTTCGGGCTCTGCAGAAGCGGTCAGAGATAGAACTTGACAATATTTATTTTATGTGTGTGGATGCGAAAAATCTGGCGGAGATTTTCGCACCAGAGGAAGTAAGCAGGGTCTTTTTGAATTTTTCTGATCCCTGGCCCAAGGAGCGGCATGCCAGGCGAAGACTGACTTCGCCGGAGTTTATGCAGGTATATGATCAAATTTTAAAACCGGACGGTGTGGTGGAGTTTAAGACGGACAATCGGGGATTATTTGAGTATTCATTGGAAGCGATCCCGCAGGCGGGATGGAAGCTGGCGGCACACTCGTTTGATTTGCATCATAGTGAGATGGCAGAAGGTAATGTTATGACGGAATATGAGACTAAATTTTCGGCGATGGGGAATCCTATCTTTAAGTTGGTTGCCAGCCGGTAATTACCGTGCCAATTATATTTTATTCCCTGCATGGCGGAATTTATCTCGCATATGCTATAGAAAGAATGCATATTTGGTGATATAATGGACTGGAAGACTAAGCTCACAAAACGCCTGCGTAGTTCCACCAGTGATAAAGAAGCCATGAACCGGCAAATTTTAAAATGGAGCAAAGGTTTCAGAGAAGTAGAGAAAGCAATTAATCGCGGTAAAAAGTAACAAAGCAAAAAAGGAGAAAAACAATGGAAAAAAAATTCACCACCGATAATTTTGAATCTGAAGTATTAAAGGCAGACAAGCCGGTTCTGGTAGATTTTTACGCCGACTGGTGCGGGCCATGCAAGATGATGGCGCCACTGGTTGAGGAACTGGCCAACGAGTATGAAGGAAAGGCAATCGTCGGCAAATTAAATACCGACGAGTCCGATGCCATCGCCGTTCGCTACCGGGTAATGACCATTCCAACCCTGGCAGTCTTTAAAGGCGGCGAGTTGGTTGATAAGCTGATTGGCGTGAATTCCCGGGAAGATATAAAGGCAATGCTGGACCGGGCGTAGAGATAAAATTCAATTAAAATTCACACTTGCAAAAAACACTTGCAAAAAACGTAAAAAAAATTGCGAAAAGGGTTGACTTTTATATTGTTTTGCGATAAAATAATGCTCGTGTCACTTGAAGAGAGTAGAAATGAGTATAGTGGCAACGAGTATTATTTATGCGCTTTTAGCTCAGCTGGTAGAGCAGTAGACTCTTAATCTATTTGTCCCGGGTTCGAATCCCTGAAGGCGCATTCAAAGGTTCTGTTTTGGTAGGCTGCGAACTACTGGGGCGGGGCTTTTTCTTTTTGTGTTTTCTCAAAAACCCTTATTTTACACGGGATTGCACAGATCAAAGACATTGTCTAAGTGTGATATTGTGTTTTCAGCTGCTATGATTTCATGAGCAAAATGCTCGTATTTTTTGGTTGTTTCGATGCTTTCATGACCCATTAAAATGCTTAAATCGTAGACATGTGATTTTCCGGTTCTTCGCACATTGTCAATGCAGAAATTGGTGGCGAAATTATGCCGGAGCTTGTGTGATGAAAGTGGAAACCCTAATTGACGTTCCACACGGTTTACAAATAGCCTTATAGCGTTCCCCGATAACTGATTGCCAAAACGGTCACAGAATACATATTTGCAGTTTTTATATGGGCACAGGGAAAGGTATCGATTTAACAGTGTAAGACTGGTTTGCCCTAATGAAACAAAGCGGTCCTTTGAACCTTTTCCGGTGACTTTCATAACCAGTGATTCACGGTTAATATTGTCATGCGTCAAGTTGCAAACTTCCAATTGCCGTATCCCCGAATCAAGCATAAGAGCTATGATCAACTGATTTCGAATGGTTATCCACGGGATATGTGATTTTGTTAACGAAAATATTAACTTAATTTCTGCATCGGTATAGATGCGTACTATCTTTTTTGGCGATTTTGGTACTTTTATTTTTAGTGCGTCAAACGCTAATCCATATTCATCTGACACCCACCGGAAAAATATCTTTGTGTTGCGTACGTATGAAGAAACCGTTGCTCTGGAAAGTTTTTGATCATACAAATTCATGATGTAATCAGAAACCATTTGAAATGTAACCTCTTGGATTGAGACATCAACACCCACATAGTTTATCATGAGCGATAATGTACGTCTGTAATTTACAACAGTTGTAGATTCTAATCCGGCAAGCTGCCGACTGTAAAGAAATTCCTCTAATGCAGTTTGTAGTGTCATGATTCGTCTCCCTTGAACGGTATAGTATCATCATCCGGTATCACGATAAAACCATTTGCCCGGAGTTCTATTTTTGATGTCTCAACAACCGAACCAGTGTAATGCATAACCCGGTTGATACGGCGCAGGAAAGAACGGAATCCCTCAAAATCTTCCCTCTGTACCATGGGATATTGCTGGGTAAGTGGAATGTTGGTTACTATGTATACTTTTGTATGACAGGCGATCTTATTGGCATATCGGCAAGGCAGTTCAACCGGATAACCATCCGTATACTTGAGCATATCGCCCAAGGTAAGGCCAGACCGGAATTCTTCAAACATAATTACTTCCTGTCCCCTGTATCCGTCAAATGGATGCCCGTAATCCGTTACCCGGTAAACGTTTCGATATCCGTATTTCTCCATTACATAACGTGTCTTCCCGCTTCCGGTATCGCCCCATATGTAGGTTACTTCCCTGTTAATCCATTCATCACTGTACTTGTCGGCTAGAATGGTCTGGCGGGCCTTTTCTATCTTTTCCATGTGCAGCATGTACGTCGGGTCAATTTCGAGTATCTGGAAATCCGTTAATCCGTCCTTGATCATACAGTACAGATCATCAAGGTCATTACGCTTGCCTTGTCGTTCGATGGGCATTTCCCCGAACTCTTCAAACGTTCCGTCAACTGACGTTTCCCGCTTCTTGTCCTTTTCCCACTTTCCGGTTTTGGAGATATACTCCATGTTTTGCTGTGCTGTGCCTTTAGCCATTTCTATATGCGATTCCGGAAACAGATTTTTTATTGTGCTGAATCTTACAGCGTTTTTATTGTGCAGGTAAAGGTGTGTATGTGGTGTGCCGTTTTCACCAATTTCATCAGCCATACACCAGTACGCAATACTTCCCATACCGGAAACCAGCTCTTTTATTTTTTCATGATCAAGCTGTCTTTCAGCCGGATTATTTATAGTCAGCTGCCACTTACGTGACCTTGTATCTTTATCAGCCATCTTTATCCCCTTTTCAACTCTTTTTGTCACAATTTGTCACTTGTCACACTGTCACTTTTTTGGTGTGACAAGCTAAAAACCTATATTTCATGTGACTTTGCGAGGGTTGTCACAGAAGTCGCTAAGGTAATACTAGGCCTTAGCGACTTTCAGAACCCTTTTGCCGTGTATGTGTTGTCCGCCCTACGGGACGTATGAGGGTCTTTAGCCCGGTACCCCATGGCGATAACACAAAAATCTGATTAATGATTGGCACCACAAATTCGTAATCAGATTTTTGTGCTATCGCCATGGGGTGGCAGTACATGATCAAAAACGGAAAATGGGGCAAACTATTTTCTCTGTTCTGGGTGCGTTTGCCCCATTTACCGTTTTTGATCATGCGCAAACTTTATTGTCAACCACGACCTAAAGAACTTCCGGTGTCGAGAGCGACACGCACCCGGTCATAACACACCGATCCCTTTTTACCTTGTCTGGCATCAGGGACGGTAGTATGGGGTCTTTAGACTTGACACGGATACAGGCATAGCAGGAGCAAGCGCATATCCGCGCGGATACCCTGGGTATACCAACCCGCAAAGCTGCTGCTGCCAGTCGCTAAAATTTTTACCACTTACGGGTACCGTTGTGTGAACCTCGCAAGCGAGAACCACACAACTAAAATTTCTTAACGCTCGCAAAGGCCTACGGCAGCGAACAACGAAATAGGTGGTATTTCAGCCCGGGACCGTGCTGGCGGGACTAAAAAGGGATGGGCGACAATAACACCCATCCCGGTGACACATGAAGCATTAAGCCGTGTTTTTAAGCGCTTTAGCCTTTTTGATCAGATAGCTGATACCGACAGTCAGACCAACCAGACTGACGGATACGGCAGCAGAAGCAGAAATAACGGTAAGCAGATCAGCTTTGATCTGTGTCATTGCCTCAGCGGTAATGCTTGCCAGATCAATATCACCCTCTGCAGCAAGCGTGTAAATAGTAGACTGACCCACCATGATCGCAGTACTTACCGGAAGTGCTAAGGCCCTCACTTTACCCATTACCTTTTCTCTTGTCTTTTTCATTCCCTTGTCCTCACTTTTCTTAAATTTTGTTGAATATGCTAAAAACGAGCCTAAACACAAATACAAACAATATCAACGCAAAAATAAACGTCGCAATTACTACTATCCGTGTTACCTGCTCATTAATAACCAAGAGCAAATTGTACAGCATAGCCATGTCTGCTTCTGACACGCTGCCTGTTATCATATCTTCATCAAGTATCCATTCGGATATATCCGATGCAGCATTTGAAGCAGACGCAACCAACAACATGGGATTACTGTATAACAACATTGTCAACACCGCCAAAGCGATTGTATTCAATGCCAATCATCAACCCCGGCTTTAAATTCGGGATTGCTGGCATATTAACGGCATATGCGTCTGATATATAGACAGATTCCGCTATTTGCCCGTCAATGTCTCCATCATGTAAAATATGCAGGCTGGTTCCTTTAACGGCCTTGCCTGTCTTATTCACATAGTCGACTTTTTTGATTCCTACTAATTTCGCTTTCATTTTTGTTTTCCTCACTTTCTTTTTTTGGAATATCAATAGTTACAATCAGAAGGACGGGAGTCGAACCCGCATACCCAAGCAAAGTTGTATTGTGCACACAACGCTTTACCGATTAAGCTACCTTCCGAAAAAAGGGGAAAAGGCGGGAGCAATTTCACGGCTGTCATTGCTTTTAATTGCCGGAACCCAGCCTTTTCCAAGTCAATCCACATATTCTTTACGGTAACCTATAATATCAAAATCACCAAATTCGTTTGGTTCTTCACTATGTATAGGAATATCAATACAACGTTTTCCATCACTAACACAACCATTATCAAAAGAATCAGGACTTTTCAAAATGGAATATCCACATTTCATAAAATTTTTCCCTTTCAAAAACATCATTCATATTCAGTTTTCAAGGAGCCACCGACGGCACACGGCCCTTCCGGTGATTGCTATATGGTAGGTGATAACGTTTCACAACGGCTTTCCTTACCATCGAACAACTAACGCTTACACGAGGGTTCCCATTGTACCCACAACAACCGCTTGAACAAATTGCTAAAAATCAATGTCAGCCTTTGTATAGCACTATCTGACTTCGGAAATCCGACTTTCACGGTTGGCAGCGCATCCCTTATAGCTATACCTCATGATGCTTCCAGTTCTATCAATTGTCAGTTAACGGATTGAATAAAGTACTGTGTCATCTCGTTTAGTACCTGTTCACTTGACATCTTCTTAGATAGGGGTAAAGTGTTGATTGGTTCAACCTGTCTGCTTTCTTCCGTTAGTGCAGCACACTTTGCTTTCTTGCCCTGATGTCCCTGTTTTCAGTACATTTTGCCGGGTTGCATCCTCTTCACACGCTCCATCTGTCATTCAACAGCCTGACCACCACGTCACTTGCATGTAGCCCTACCAGTTTACCCTGCATTTCCTACTTTCTTTATTCAATCCTTACACTCTGTATTTACACGGGCTTGTGACCGTTACCGCATTCGGTAGCTACATTAAAGGGGAGAGGGCAGAAGCCCCCACACCGTTTTACTTTCCGTGATTCCTTATCCAATGTTCAGCTGCCTTTACATCATTAAACTCCATATCAGAATTAGCAGGACTACACATATACGAATATTCAACATCATCCGGAGTAAGGACAGTAATCCCAAAACCGTATTTAGAAACTTCTCTATCATTATTCTGGTAGATACCCCAGCCGTTAACCTTTTTAATCCGTCTCATAACATTTCCCCTTTCAATCTGCTTCATCTTTCTTATATGTTCTTCCGGCAATGCCCTTACTCCACAACTTCTATCTCCATATAACCCATTAAACCCAAGATAGCTTGATGAAAATGCCTGTTCATTGCTGCTTGATCACTAAAATAACCAAATTTCACAGCTGATTCATTACTAAATTTCCTAAGTATTTGTTCCCTGACTTGAATACAATTCACCATTTCTTTCTTTGTCATTTTCCTTTTCCCCTTTCCTTTTGTTACCTGTTCTGGTATACTTATTTAAACAACCACCCAATCACCGCAGTAGTACCACGGTGGTACCACCATGTATATAGTACCATAGTGGTACCACTTTATCAAATTATTAATGTTAATAATAATTAATAAGGAGTGCTAATGAATGTCAACGAAAAAACCACTTGTGAAAGCATATATCGAAAAAGAGCTTAAAGAAAAATTCAAAGACCTATGCGACATAGAAAAACGTTCAGAATCAAACATGATTGAATATCTCATTGATAAATACGTAAAAGAGTATGAAGCAAAGCAAGTCACCCCGCCCACCAAGCCCGAAAATATAAATATCAACAAGAGTAAGGGAGTGATTGCCGGAGACAACAACGGCACCGTTAAAGTAAAATAATAAAAAAAAGGAAAAATACACAAATGCTAGACAAAGATACAAGAGACGAAATCAATGAAATGATAGAGGATAAAATCAGACGTGCAAATAACCGGATATACGAAATGGAAGTTAAGCAAACTGTATTAGAGAACACAATAAGCGGAAGACGGATAAAGCCTAGAAAATACCAAGTCAAACCACATGAATTTGGTAGACTGACATATAGTAATAGGAACCATGATATAGACGGAGTGTCCTCTAGTTCGCTTGGGACATTGCTTATAATATTACTTGCCATCGTAATCACCTTATTTATTGTATTTCTTATAACCCATAACGTGGCGATAATTATTGACGGACAGCACATAGATATTCTTCCATCATGATATCCCGAAATGGCAGATTACCAGCGATAAAACGAAACGCAAAACAACAATAAGCAGCATAATACATGCCATTGCATTCTACATCCCGTCCGGTGGCAGAGATGATGAAAGGGAGCCACTCACGTGTCTTCCCTTTCATCATCATCTCTGCCACCGAACAGGATTTCGAATGCTTCTTTTCGTTTGTTTTCTTCCTTTTTTGCCGTTGATGCCATGCGTTCGACTTGTCGCAATGTATCATAACAAGAGTACAGATTATCATCAGCCACGTACGTATAGATCATGTCCGCTCGTTTACGCTTGCCAGTGAAAGCAGCATCATAATTATCCTTTGTATGATAATAGTTTTTGAAATGCCTGTCCAATCCCAACGTGTTTTTGCAAATTACCGTGTAGTTTGCTATATCCCTAACCTTTTTGGGGATGCGCTCGTAAATCTGTGCACTACACAAAAATTGCAGCCCGTACTTGCGGTTAAATGACAGCAGGGCCAGCATTTCAGCAGGGAAGTTTTTCCAATCAGATGAATCAAACGTTGTATGTATTTCATCGATTGCGATAATACATTTCATCTTGCATTTGCGGGCATAACTGGCAGCTTGGATGATGTCCATCCAGTGATGTATTTCCCAATCTTCCTTGCTGTAATAAAAATTTGTCGCTATGAAAATATTTTCCCGTCCCTCACGCTTAATTGCTCTTTCCATGTGGGACACCATAGAAATGGTTTTTCCCTCACCGGGCAAAGCAACAAACTGATAGATACCCCAAAATTTCCGTGGTTTATCCCGAACAGAATCGACGATCACCCACCGGACAAAATTAAGCAATTTCGGCAGGCGGGGCTTTTTTAAAATGCGCACAATCTTATTACAGCGCTGGCGGTAACAAAGCCCTGGGCGGTTTTTGCGATACCATCTTTTCCGCGCTCTAATGCTTGTATGCTTTTTAAAATAGGCTTGCTTATCAATTAACAACGATTCTGTATATATAATCCTTTTTTCCATGTATTTTTCTCCCTATGGTATGATATCAAAAATCCGGCGAACAACCCAGTTAACAACGAAAATGATCACTTTGGTTATTTGTATAGTACAAAAAATGCCAAGTATCAATATAATGTCGCCCACCGGAATTAACCAGTTTAACTTTCCTATGTACTCACACATCTTTGATATGGCAGCGGTGACATTTTCCAGTGTGCTGCCAAGCCCGATAACGGGGATATGTTCCACAATCGCACCAGCCAGCCAGTTTAAGAAATTGCATATAATGTTCGTCATATACCCACCCCCTAGCCGACATGGAATTTAACATCAAACAAATTGATGACTACAAAAGCAAATGTTACCCACACGGCGACTTGTACAAATGTTCGGAAATAGTAAACATATTGTTCATACCCGCGCAAATCAAATACTATAATTTCCGTGTCACCGACGATATCATACATTGATGCTGGCACAGCCATCTTGTACACGGGAATTGCAGTTTCGAGATTATAGCTCATACCGTCAAATGCATTAGCCAGCTTGACAATAGGTTCAAAACGGCTGAATAAGGCATCTTTTAGCCCCGTAAACGACCCGGATACAGCAGCAGTATCAATATTAAAGAAATCCGTAATTTGTGCAGGAATAGCCTTTATGGAAATTAAAATAGATGTAAGTGTTTTCGTAATCCCATCAAGAGAAGGAAAAGTGTCTGTATCGGTGTCAATCATCGGAGGATTGTCAACCACGGAGTCGGCTAATATTCTGGCATCTGCCAAAGCTTTTACAAGTGTCTCCACCGTGTCCGCATTCCTTACCGCTTTAAGAATGGATTCACGCTCTGCCGCCGTTTCTGGAATCGCAAAATCTGATGCAATAGTAGGCAGATTAACAAGGGCAGCAGCCTGTAACGCTGGCACGGCACTGGCTATTTTTTCCGGTGTGTATAAATCTTCAAAACCACCCAATTCGGAAAAATGTAACAATTCATCAACACTACCATTTAAAACATAATTTTGAGCAGATGCACTGCTCTTAAAAACGGGATATGGAAAAGAATTCCAATAAGTAGCAAGGTTACTTATAGCATAGTTATATTGAGTAGAACCCATATCATTAGAAGGCCCTTTATAGTGACTAAATACATATCCACCGCCAGTTTGACGCACGTCTTGAGATATAACAACTTTTAACCAATCATCATAAAACGACGTACCCTTGTTTGCAAAACCTGCAAAACGGATCCCACTGGTAGTGGAGAAACCATTACTTGATCGCAAAGGATACATGCAAACAATATCAACACCCATTGGAGCATACAGATCATAATAATATATACTTTCTTTTGCCATCCCGGGATTTACAACAAGAGAGTAGGAAAAGCAATAATTATAATCAACAACCGACGTAACGGTAGCAGAATAGGGAGTATAAACACCTTTAAATTCTACATCAAAAAGTTTATTAACAATATCCGTCACACCGCTGCCAAAAGAAAAATTAGCGGTACCGTAGCCCGTACAGGCATCAGACACAAAAAAATCACGGATGGAACTGGCCCATGAATTTCCAAGCAACGAATCGAGACGGTCAACCTTATCCATTTTTGACAATTCAGCTAATTCCGCTTGGAATTTAGGGTCTAAAGCCTTTGCTTGAGCTTCCCACGCCATGGCAACCCCCGGTACAGCTCTTGACGTTACACTTACACCTTCGGAATTAACAAAAAGCTCAAATAAATATAACATTTCTTCCGACCAGTTAATACTGGTACTATCTGCTGCCCGGGCATCAACAGGGCAGTATACCGTTGCCGATACCATCACGCACGAGGCCAGCAACAAAGCAAAAATTCGTTTTTTCATAAAAAAAATTCCCCCTTTCAAGAGAAGAAACAATAACTCTTAATCTATTTGTCCCGGGTTCGAATCCCTGAAGGCGCATTCAAAGGTTCTGTTTTGGTAGGCTGCGAACTACTGGGGCGGGGCTTTTTCTTTTTGTGTGTTTATGCGGGGGTGTGGAGGGTGAGTGGAAGTGGAATAGAATGGGAATTGCAGAGAACTCTAGTTGTTAGGGGGCTCTGCCTGTTTTTTCATCTGGTTGCCTTTGCAAATATTTTGCAAATATTTTGATATATTGTTTTTGCCGGAAAGTACTTGCCGATTATATACGGAAATTTAGCATCACTAAGCGACTTCTAATTCGTGCGTTACAGGCTTTCCACATGAAAAACAAAACTTGATAAGAGATTATATTTCTGTGATTTATATTGATTTATACCTGATAGAAAAGCGGATCTGTGGTAGACAAGGTGTTAATGATTTAATGATTTTCCACCATACTGCTCTAATTCACTGACCCAGGTCGGTCTGCTCATATAAGTGTCATTGCAAAGCAGAAAAATTTTGAGGTTGCCCTGCCAATTGTATGAATGCCAATAGGTCTGCAGGCAATTCGGAGGCATTTCATCCGAAATGCGCTGCAGGCATTATATTGCTTCTTTTTACTGACTATTCTTGTCTGCTAGGGTT
>Ga0153996_1000655_pt1 | contig 15285 bp, 9 predicted proteins | sample TSNC080MetaG_FD_104728 | JGI IMG/M metagenome (GOLD analysis project Ga0153996, IMG submission 104728) | Attine ant fungus gardens microbial communities from North Carolina, USA - TSNC080 MetaG | ecosystem: Host-associated > Fungi > Mycelium > Unclassified | place: USA: North Carolina, Lumber...
CTATATTCCCGCTACTTCCGGGAGTATTCGACTTGGAACCACCGAACTGTCCTATTTGAGTGAAGATGCTCTGGCGGCAGTGCGGAACAAAGAGTTGGGGTTTGTCTTTCAGGACTTTATGCTGCTGGACGGACTCAGTGTGCGAGACAACATTATGCTGCCGCGCATCATTGGCGGTAAGGTGGACCAAGCCATGGAAGAGTCCGCCGACCGGTTGTGCGATGTATTCGGTATCGGCGCGATCAAGGACAAATATCCCGCTGAGATTTCCGGCGGCGAAAAGCAGCGAACGGCGGTAGCCCGCGCTCTCATCAATAATCCGCTTTTGATTCTGGCGGATGAACCTACGGGAAATCTGGATTCTAAATCTTCCCGTGCGGTAATTGATACTTTTATTCAGGCAAAGGAATCATTGGCAGCAACTATTTTTATGGTGACCCATGATTCCTTTGCTGCATCCTTCTGTGATCGGGTGATCCTGCTGCGGGACGGACTGGTGTGGCGCACATTGGAACGGGACAGCGGCAAAACCCGCAGCGCGTTTCAGGACGAACTCCTGGATGTTGTCCGCATTATGGGGGAGGCAAGCTGACTATGAAAACGCTATCGCAGATTTTTGGAGAGCTTCGCCAAAAGAACATCCGGCACTACGCCCTGCTGGCCGGCTGCTGCTTTTTTTCAGTATTGTTGATCACCGCCTATGTTTTAATGATGCGCTCACCTACGGTTTTGAATGTGCTGCCGGAGGGCGGCGACTCCCGCAAGCAGGTAATGATGATTTTTGTACTAGCCGTAGTTGGTTGTGGCGTGTTTACTACTTATGCTTCGGGCTTGTTTTTCCGCTATAAGTCTTATGAGACCGGTATTTTAATGGCGCTGGGCGCTTCAAAAAAGCAGATTAAAGCACAAATGACAAAAGAACTCTCGCTCATTGCCTTGGGCTCCTGCGCCTTGGGTGCGATAACTGGCGCCCCTCTTGCCTGGGCCATCTGGAAGCTTTTCCGCTTAGCGGTCGTAGACACCCAGGAAATGATGCTGACCTTTGACTTGCAGGCATACGGGCTTGCATTTGCTTTTTCAGCATTCGTAATCGTGATGTTGTTTTTGATGCTGTCCCGGTACATTCGGCGCACCAATATTATCGATGTGGTATACGAGGCCCGCAAATCCGAGCCAATTATGGATGTCCCCCGGTGGTATGGCCCAACCGGTATTATCCTGCTGATCTGCGGTGCTTTACTGGGATATCTGACGCCTGCCTTCTGCGTTCAGATACTGCAATGGTATCCTCCGGATGTACTCACCTCCATAACCTACCTGCCTGCCTTTGCCGGCCTTTACATGATTTTGCTCCACACCGTTGTCAACGGATGGAGGCACGGGAAAAATCGTTATAAAAATATCATCGGCACCAGTATGATGAAATTTCACGGCAGGCAAACAGTGCGAAACATGCTGGTAATCACCATGCTGGTGGCAGGGGCTTATTTTGCCGCCTTCTACGCTCCCATGCTGGGCTCTGGAACCATGATGAGTTACAATGCACGTACAGCGGATTTTGCTTTTCATTATAGGTCAGACCAAGAGATGCTTACCGAGTCGGAGATTCGGCAGATGGCGCAAGAGGAAGATGTCAACATTACCAACTATATAACGCAGCCCGTGGCTGTGTTGGGGGTTGACGGTACGGAGCAGATAGAAACAGAAGAAAACTTTGGCACAACCTACACAAAAGAGTACAGAGAACTACTGCATAGTGATTCCTTCCTCTCAGAAAGCGCCTACAACAGGCTGACCGGTGAAACCATCGATGTCAAACCGGGCATGGTCATGGCTGTGTTAGATGACGAGGGGAGCGGCGGCATGATGGCGGTTGATGTAACTTGCATCACCAATGTGATAACCGGAAAAATATTGCATGTTACACCACATGAACAGCCTTTGCGAAATTCCCTTCTGTTTAGCCGGCGCGTTTTAGACGACGGCGATTACGACACGATTACTCAGGGCCTTTCCGATGAATGGCTGGAACATCAGATTTTCTTTGACGTGGAAAACAACGCTGAAAGCTACCATTTTGCCAAACGCTTGTTTTATGCTATTGTAGATCGTTCCGGCCCGGAAGTAGAATTGTCTGATGCCTGGGATCCGGTTCAGAAAATGCTGATCGAGCCGACTGGCGAGCCATATTGGGCGGACAACAAAAACTTAGAAGCACATGGCTTTGAGACGATAGATTATAACCTTAGAGATTCTTCTAACTTCCGTATGTCCTGGAAATATATGCCGCAGTTTAGGGTATTGGATAAAGCTGATTTTGTAAAGACTACAGCAGTATTCCTGATGCTGTTCATCTTTATCGCTATTGTGTGTTTTTCCGCGGTTATCGTGATCGCATATACGCGAAGCTTGACCATCGGCCTGACTAACTGGCAGGTTTATGATGATTTACGCCATTTGGGAGCAAACAATCATTATCTGCTGAAAACAATAAAGGCGCAAATATCTAAGGTGTTCTTTACGCCAATCGCCACCGGGACTGCCATCATCTGCGCATTTTATATGATGATTATGTTCTTCAATGATGGCGGCAGCTTTAGCCGCTCGGAATTAGCCGGGTTTGTAAATTGCCTGTTTCTAATTGCTGCGGTATCGTTTCTCGTTTATTGCATATATCGTTTTACCCTGCATAAGGTCTGCGGCATGTTGAAAGTGCAAACTTCACGTCACCCCATTAAACAAGAAACCAAAGAACATTAAAAATACGGGGATACAGCTCGAAAACGCTGTACCCCCTTTTTTATGTTCATCTCAAAGCCTATTCATACGTTGATCCATTCAGCTACTTAGTGACCGGCAATACTTGTCAGACCTTATCAGAAAGGACCTTTCTCAATTATTTAATCGGGTTTAATCTTCTTGGAAAAATAACTCCACAGCCACAGGCCGGATGCTATCACCAGAAGGCCGCCGCCAACCATTTCCATTTGATATATGATGTTGCTCTTCAAATCACCCATAACCGGGGTACAGGTCAGCACAATTCCGATTATGCATAATGCCAGTACGATTCTGCCGATCCAGATACAGGTTGAATCTTGTTTGGCCATAACATAAACTTCATTCTTCATTTTTTTCTCTTTTTTCAGCTTAATATAAGAAATCAGCAGCAGGACATATGGAAATAGCGCGGTCAGTGCGGTCATGGTAACCAGAACATTATATATGGTGTCTACTCCCGGAAACAATGATGTACAGATCAGCAGCACCGATACGATACCTGCCTGAAGATATATCGCCCGTTCGGGAATTCCCACCTCGTTTACTGTCGTTAATTTCTCGCTGAACATACCCTTGGGAACACTGCCGAACAGCATTTTAATCGGCGATGCTATATAAATCAAAGTCGCTCCCAGCATGGAAAAGGCGATTCCGAAAGCCACCAGCTGAACCAGCCAATAACCGATTCCGACATTTGCCGCCCCCTGACGAATGGCATCTAAGATACCGGTCGAGGCCTGTATCTGATCGGTGGGCAAAATCATCGTAATGGCGACCGAGCCGATAACGTAAATCGTCGCGACCAACACTGCCGAAGTCAGGATTGCTTTGGGATAATTCTTGCGTGGATTCTCCATCTCGGTGACGAAATTAGCGGCAACTTCGCCGCCGGTATAACCGAAGATAATCGCCGAAATAGCAACGAAGGAATTGGCATTTAAATCGGGAATCAGATCTCTTGCATAATACGTAGATGACGGTTCTGCTTTTCCCAGTAAGCCAATACCGACAAATGCCAGCAATATCATAATCACGGCCGGAATGGTTGAGCCGAGTGCACCGGTATTGGTAAAGATTTTGCCCCATGCCATGCCCCGGCAGCTCAAGACCGACAGAATCACAAAAACGATAACCGAGCAGGTCAAAGTGATATATTTATTATTCAGCATTTCGGGTTTTCCGATCAGATAGGCGATGTTAATCGTAAAAAAGGTCATAAAAGAAGCATACCAGAATAGTTTTGACGTCCAGTTGAGCCACGATGCCATGAACCCGTATTTTTCACCGAGGGCCTCCTTCACCCATACATAGAGGCCGCCGTCGCTGGGATACTCCGATGCCAGTTCAGCGCAGATCAAGGCCTGTGGAACAAAGAAAAGAACCGCAAATATCAGCCACATCGGGATCGCCGCCACACCCAGGCCAAAGGAGGCGGCGGTGGATTTAGCAATCCAGCGGATACCGTAAAGAGCAGAAATGTTCATAAAGATCAAGTCGCGTAATTTGATTTTTCTTATCTTTGTTTCCATAAAAATTCTCCTTTCACAGATCGGATTAGTTGGTATGACTAAGCAGATAATCTAAATACTCCATCATTTTATTTGTATACTCTTCCGGCGACATATCCAGAGTATCATGCAGACACTGGTCTAATAATCCCCGATAGATAAATACCATCATATCATTCAGAATATTAACATTTTCCAGCCGAACTCCCTCTTCGTCTTCAATCCGATGGAGAATCATCCGATTCCGTTCTTCCAGCTTCAGACTTTTGACCAGTGTAGACACCACATGCTGATCACTTCCTACATCCTCGGGATACAGATCGTAATATTTTACTGCGATCTCATCAACATTATCCCGGTGCTTTCCGCAAAAGATATATGCGAAGGGCTTGGGGTTCTGAAAAGAATATCGGCAGAACGCCCGCCACATCTCCAGCAGTTTCTGCCGTTCGCTCATGTCTGACTGTAATAACCGGCTGGCGTCACTATTATAAGCTTTCAGGTATTGCAGTGATGCATATAAGATCAACTGTTCCAGATCCTCAAAATAAGAATATAAAGTAGCTCCGTTGTATCCGGCCAAATCTGCAACCTTGCGCAGAGTAACCGCCTCATAACCCTCTTCGTCGATAATTTTCCTGGTTGCTTCAATAAAATATAAAAGCATGCGCTTTTTTCGAATTTCCTTGTTTGTAGCCATACACCAAATTCTCCTTAAATATAACTTAAATCAAGTATATCACGTTATTTCCGTCCTTTAAAGCGTGATTAATTTATATTCATGATTAAAATTTAATCATGATTGACTTATTAATAATGGAATGATACTATAAAATCAACTACATAAAGAGAATTCCTGAACAGAAAGGGGGAATTAGGATGTCTGCTGTAAAAACAGGGATCCGTAAGAATTTTTTCAACATCTGCCTGCTGGCCTTTGCCGGTTCCATCATCTACGGCCTTCCCTATTTTCGGAGTTATTATTACGATGCGTACTGCGAGGCCTATAACCTGACCAATACGCAGATGGGGACGCTGGGAAGCGCATACGGTCTGCTGGGACTGGTATCGTATTTTATCGGCGGGGTACTGGCGGATAAACTGTCGGCTAAAAAGCTTCTTATCTTTTCTCTGATAGCCACCGGATTAGGCGGATTTACCCATCTGCTGACCGACAGCTATTATATTCTTCTGGCTATCTATGGTCTGTGGGGGATCACTTCTCTGCTGACATTCTGGCCGGCCCTGATGAAGATTATCAGAACTCAGGGCAATGAAGATGAGCAAAGCCGGGCGTACGGTCTTTTTGAGGGCGGGCGCGGAATTGTCGGGGCGGCTCACCTGGCGGTGGCCACGGCTATCTTCGGTGCCTTTCAGGCAAAGGCGGCACCGGTTATGGGGCTGAAATGGATTATCGTATTCTATTCGGTCTGCCCGATCATCTGCGGTGTTCTCTTTATCTTCCTGATCAAAGATCCGCAGAAGACCGATGCGCAAGAGCAGAAACAGCGGCTGACAATGAAGCAGTTCGGAAGAATCATCAGGCTTCCGGCCGTCTGGCTGGCCGTATTGATCACCTTTACCACCTATGTGTTTAACATGTCCTATTTCTATTTCACACCGTTCGCTACCAATGTAATCGGTATCGCCGCTGTCCTTGCTGCTGTTCTTACCGTCGCTGCCCAGTATCTGCGGCCGGTCGCTTCTACCGGCGGCGGTTTTCTGGGTGACAAGTTCGGTAAGTCGCGGCTTATGATGATCGGCTTTATCCTGGAGGGTGCCGGAACTGCCGTGCTGATTGCCACCGGAACCATGTCGGGGCAAATACAGGGAATCTTGGTCGTGGCAGCCTGCCTGACCGTTTATCTGGGAATGTATTCCAACTACGGAATATATTTCTCACTCTTATCAGAAGGCGGAGTCCCTTTGGACTTATCGGGTGTCGCTATCGGCCTGGTCGCAACCTTCGGATATCTGCCGGAAGTCCTTTGCCCGCTGATTGCCGGCAGGACCTTAGATGCCTATTCAGGCAGTACCGGATACAATATTTATTTTACCGGTATGATTGTCTGCGCCGTCGTAGGACTGATCGTAAGTATCATCTGGTGGCAGATATATGGAAGCAAAAAAATTAAAAAGGAGGAAGCATAATGAGTGTAGAAGTAAAAACCAAGAAAGTTCTTAAGATGGAAGATTTTCCATACCAGTGGGATGTCCGGGAAAATGAATGGATCCCATTATCCGACGGAACGAAATTATCTGCCCGTATCTGGTTCCCTCAGACAAAGAAGCCGGTACCCGCTATTCTCGAATATATCCCGTATCATAAACGCGACGGAATGCGCGGCCGGGATGAGCCGATGCACGGTTACTTCGCCGGTCAGGGCTATGTCGTCGTCCGCTGTGATATTCGCGGTTCGGGCGAATCAGACGGACTTCTCCGGGATGAATACCTGAAGCTGGAGCAGGATGATGCTCTCGAAGTTCTCGATTGGATCAGCAGGCAGCCCTGGTGTGACGGAAATATCGGTATGATGGGTAAATCGTGGGGTGGTTTTAACTCACTTCAGGTTGCCGCCCGGCGTCCGGAGGCACTGAAAGCCATTATTACCATCGGTTTTACCGATGACCGCTATATGAAAGACATTCACTATAAAGGCGGCTGTCTTTTAAATGATAACTTCTGGTGGGGAAATATTATGTTTGCATACCAGTGCCGGCCGATCGACCCTGAGATCGTCGGTGACAAATGGCGCGATGACTGGCTCAGGCGTCTGGATGAAATGCCGCTGTGGATGGGAAACTGGACCGACCATCAGACCAGAGATGATTATTGGAGACACGGTTCGGTCTGCGAAAACTACGCAGATATCCAGATTCCCGTGTTAGCCGTCGACGGATGGGCCGATTCCTACACCAATTCGGTTCTGACTTTGATGGAAGGCCTGAATGTCCCTCGCCGCGCCATCATTGGCCCATGGGCTCACGTCTATCCACACGACGGCGTTCCGGCACCGGCTATGGGCTTTTTACAGGAAGCCACCAAATGGTGGGATCACTGGCTGAAAAAGATTGATAACGATGCCATGGAAGGGCCGATGGTTCAGGGATGGATCGAAGATCCGATGCTGCCCGACAGCGTTCACCTGATCAGTCAGGGCCGTTGGATCGGAGTGGAAAACTGGCCCTCGAAAGATGTTCACGATAAAATTTATTCGCTGACTTATGGTAAACTAACCGAAACGGAAAACTCTGCTGACGAAACAGTATTGTTACATACTCCTCAAAATCACGGACTCCTGGCCGGAGAATGGATGGGTGCCGGGGTGCCGGGTGAAACGGCGGCTGATATGCGGATTGATGACGGTATGAGCATGGTCTTTGATTCCGAAGTATTGTCCGACACCGTCGATATCTTTGGTGATCCGGTATTCGAAGCAGAACTCTCAAGCGATAAGCCCAAAGCGATGCTGTATGCCCAGCTGTCTGATGTTGACCCCTCCGGTGCCGTAACCCGCGTATCTTACGGTGTAATGAATCTATCCCATCTGGAAGGTCATGATAAAGTTACGTTATTGGAACCGGGCAAGAAGGTAAATGCCTCAGTACGTCTTGACTGCTGCGGCCATAAATTCGTTCCCGGACACCGCATCAGACTTTCACTGGCCACCACCTTCTGGCCGATGTTCTGGCCGATGCCGGAAGACGCTGCACTGTCTCTGGACTTGGCGACTGCCAGGCTGACGCTGCCGCAGTTTACCGGGGCGGATGCCGAAGGTCCCAATATGGAACCGGAGTGTGCTCCCCTGACTCCGATGACAACCCTCGCTGACGGACGGGTCGACCGCTCGGTATCATATGATATCCTGACCGACACCTGGACCTGCATTACCGATGGTGTGGGCGGCGTATTTGGGGAAGGTATTTACCGCTTTGACGAAGTAGATATTTTTATAGAACATAATCTGAAACGCGAGTTAACACTATGCAATAAAGATCCGCTCTCCGCAAAATACACGATTTACCAGAAAATGAAGACTGGCCGTGAAGGCTGGATGATCGAAGCTGATATGGTCTTTACACAATCTTCGGATAAAGATTATTTCTATATCACCGGTAATATGCACGTCACCGAAAATGGTAAAGAAATCTTTGATAAGAATTACGACTATAAACAAAAGCGCAATGGGTTATAGTATCAAAAGAGGCGCTGAGATTTCTCCGCGCCTCTTTATTTAAAGCCATGCTAAGCATCATCTTCTTCCGCCCAGATCAGAGCGCAGCGAACCGCCTTTTTCCATCCTTTGATCTTCTCTTTCCGGTCGGCTTCGACCATGAGCGGTACAAATTGATGCTCCATGTTCCAGTTTTTCTCTATCTCCTGCTTATCCTGCCAATATCCCACAGCCAGGCCGGCCAGATAAGCTGCTCCCAGTGCTGTCGTCTCGATGCATTGCGGTCTGATAACACCAGTGTCTAAAATATCGGCCTGAAACTGCATCAGGAAATTATTGGCCGCCGCACCACCATCTACTCTAAGTTCACCAAACTGTATTCCCGAATCCTGCTGCATCGCTTCCAGTAAATCATATGCCTGATAAGCCATCGACTCTACTGCTGCCCGGACAAAATGCTCTTTACCAGCTCCCCTGGTCAGGCCGACCATCGTTCCTCTGGTATATGGATTCCAATAAGGCGCCCCCATACCGGCAAAAGCCGGGACCAGATAAACACCTGCGGTATCCTCTACCGCATTGCAGTATTTCTCTGACTGGGCAGCGTTTTTAAGCATCCGCAGCTCATCCCGCAGCCACTGTATCACCGCTCCGGCGACAAACACACTCCCCTCTAAAGCATATTCGATCTTTCCGCCGATCCCCACCGCGATTGTTGTCAGCAGGCCATTTTCTGAAACAACTGCTTTTTCTCCGGTATTCATCAGCAGAAAGCAACCGGTTCCATATGTATTTTTCACATCGCCCGGTTTGAAACAGCACTGGCCGAACAGCGCCGCCTGCTGGTCACCTGCGATTCCCGCTATCGGCACACATCCGCCGACCACCTTCTTGGCAGTATAGCCATAAATATGGCTGGACGGCTCCACCTCCGGCATCATCTCTGCCGGTATATCAAAATAATCCAGCAATTCCTGATCCCAGCATAACTTTCGTATGTCATACAGCATGGTCCGGGATGCATTGGTATAATCGGTGACATGGACCTTTCCCTTAGTCAAATTCCAGACCAGCCATGAATCAATGGTTCCAAATAGCAGTTCTCCGCGTTTGGCCCGCTCTCTCGCCCCTTCCTCATGATCCAGAATCCAGGCGATCTTACTGCCGGAGAAATAAGCATCGGGAATTAATCCGGTTTTCTGCCGCACTGTTTCTGCCAGACCGTCAGCTTTTAATTTTTCGATCATATCAGCCGTGCGCCGGCACTGCCAGACAATCGCGTTACCCACCGGCTGTCCGGTCTCTTTATCCCAAACGACCGTAGTTTCCCTCTGGTTGGTTATACCGATCGCTTCTACGTCTTGTATCGTCGCTCTGATGCCGCTGAGGGCTTCGGTCAGCACGCCCAGCTGGGAAGACCATATCTCCATCGGATTGTGTTCCACCCATCCCGGCTGGGGATAAATCTGAGAAAACTCCTTCTGTGCAATATTGCAGATGTTTCCTTCGTGATTAAATAAAATAGCCCGGGAACTGGTTGTTCCCTGATCCAAAGCAAGAATATATTTTGCCATCCTGCTATTATCCTCCTGCCTTCTGTTTTTATCTATATTACATTCTAACCGTTCTGTATTCTGACTGCAAGTACAAAAGCAGCTTCCTTTATTCTTCTTCCCATTTGGTAATCTCGCCGTTTATGGCATCGACCTGAAATACATAATTCTTGGCACCGTAGGCAACCGTACCCTCATAGATCGGTTCGCCGTCATTGGTGTTTTGCCGGATAACAATATCGCCTTCCGAGGCACCTTCAGCCTTCTCGAGTATCAGATCTCGGGCGGCATCTTCTCCTATATCACCGACCGCATTATTGGCAGTCCGACCTTCCGTATCGTGGTCATAGCCTATAATTTCCCCGGTAAATGCATCAATATCGTAATCATATTCCCGGTTTTCATAATAAAATCCCACTTCGTAAACGTTCCGGCCGTCCTCCGTATCTAATTTCATCCTGGTAAATGTAACATCGGCAACTGCCTTATCCGCATGAGCAAGTGCTATTTCTTTCGCTTCCGCTTCCGTGATATAGTTAGATGTATTCTCAAGCGCTTTCTTTTCGGCGGCGTTTTGGCTGCATGCGGTCAGCCCTGTTGCCGTGATAACTGCCAGAATGACGGCGATCATTCGTTTCTTCATTTTTGATTTCCTCCATAGTTGTGGTAATTATTCCAGATCTATAGAGTTATTTATACCTGTTTTCACTGTTATTACTCTGTAAATTTTTTACAGCAAAAAGCTCCTGTTCCTGCGAACAAGAGCTTTGTCTGTTTTTAATTCGTAAAATTATCAAAATATCCCTGAACCAATATCACCGGTGTTCCTTTATCACCGGAACCGCTGGTCAGGTCACACAGTGAACCGATCAGATCGGTAATCCGGCGCGGCGTCGTTCCCTGTGCCGCCATATCACCTACAAGGTCATTTTCTTTACTCTCAATCCGCTGTAAGATAGCATCTTCTAATTCCTGCCCCCGAAGGTCCTTAAAATCATTGTCGGCAAGGTATTTCAGCTTGACTTCGTTAGGCGTACCCTCGAGGCCATCGGTGTATGCCGGCGATACACATGGATCAGCCAGCTCCCAGATATGTCCGACCGGATCTTTGAAAGCACCGTCTCCATAGACCATAACCTCAATCTGTTTCCCGGTTCGTCCGGCAATCTGCTTCTGGATATCGAGAACCAGATCGGTACAGTCATTTGGAAATAACTTCACTCTGGTTTCAGTGGATTTGTTGGATCCCAGCAGGCCGTATTTTTCATTGTAACCACTGCCGTCGATCGGCTCGGTCATGATTTCGTCCATGCCGTATATCTTCTCTGCCCCAGCCGCTTTCAGAATCCGTTTGGTCCGCCCGCGGGTGTGGATATCGCAGGGCAGAACATTCTTGGTATAATTAAGGATCTCGCGGGGATTATTGCCAAAAATTACTTCTGCCTCAGCCCCCGCCTCTTTGATCAAATCGCTGTAATACTCAACATAATCTACACCGGTAAAGGAATGCAGGTTCTCACCGAATAATTCCCGGTAACGCTCTAGTGTCAAAACATCGGTATAGGGATTGATATCGGCGGCATCCAATTGATCTAAAGAAACCAGTTCATTTCCCACTTCATCACTGGGGTACCCCAGCATCAAGACAATTTTCTCAGCTCCTCCGGCAATTCCCTTTAAACAGATCGAGAATCGGTTTCTGGACAAAATAGGGAAAATGACTCCGATAGTACCGCCACCGAATTTTGTCCGTACATCCCGGGCTATATTTTCAATTGATACATAGTTGCCCTGCGCTCTCGCGACAATCGATTCCGTAACCGCAACCACATCGCGGTCCTGCAAAGAGAAGCCTTCGCTTTCCGCCGCTTCCAGCACACTGCTCACAACGATATCAGCCAGGTCATCACCTTCTCTGATGATCGGACAGCGGATACCGCGTGAAACTGTTCCTACTTTTCTTTCCATATGTGACCTCGCATTTTTTGCAGCTGTTCAGAACCAAGCAGAAATATTTTAAAGTTTCTGAGCTTGGTTCTGAACAGCTGTATTATTTTTCTTATTGTAAAACTACAAATATTATTATAATACAAAGATATCGATATGTAAAAGAAAACTTGTTTAAACCTTCGTTATCTCAGTTTTGTTGAGCTTTTCCCTTCTGGCCTTCAAAGTCATCCTCAGTCCCCTCCAGAATGACCCGTTTACCATTACCAATATACCATCCAGCATCGCCATATCAATCCGGCCTCCGCTCATGCGTGCCAGCTGCCGGTATGGCAGATGCATGGCAAACATCACATTATTAGCCGCGATATGTTTACCTGCCAGCAGACAAACTCTGCGTGCGCCGCGGACGATATTGTACAGGAAACGGGCAAACCCTTTTTTATACTGTCCCTGTCCGATCGTATCATTATAGCCCAGCGGCTTCTTCCCGTCCCAGTGGCGGGGAGGGATGGAGTGTCCCAGTACGGCTTTAAATTCACGGTTGGTTACATTTTTTATGTCTGCTGCGAAATAAGAAGGGGACACCTCTTCGCCACTTTCCTTATTCACTGCTGCCGACAAACGGATATCCTGCGAGGAAGCTCCTAATAAAATCTGATATTCCCCCGCTTCTTCTTTCCAGCGGTTTTCCGACGGATCAAAAAACCGGAAGGCACGGTTATCCAGTTTCACTTCTGCCCACCGTTCTTCTCCCGGCTCCAGGTGAATCTTGACGAACCCTTTCAGTTCCTTCGCTGCCCGATATATCCTGCTTTCCTTTTTGGATACATATACCTGTGCCACTTCACTTCCTGCAGCGGCACCGGTATTTTTTATCCGGAACCGCACGATATCCTCATTGACCGTCAGCTCCCGATAGGAAAAACTGGTATAAGAGAGTCCGTAACCAAACGGATAGGCAACTTCCACATCAGCTGTATCAAAATACCGATAACCAACATATATACTTTCCCTGTGTTCTGCACTTTCCTGCGTTCCCGGAAAATACCCGGCACTGGGGCTGTCGGCGTATTTCAGCGGATAAGTTTCAGTTAGTTTCCCACTTGGATTGCAGCGGCCGGTGAGGACATCTGCTATGGCTCCTCCGCTGGCCTGACCGCCTAAATAACCGTGGATAATGGCATCCGGTTGACCGGACCATGACATTTCTATGGGCGCGCCGCCCGAAAGCACCACTACCAGACTCTTTGCAGACTTACGTACCGCATCTAAAAGCGCCAGTTGATTCTCCTTAAGCCCCATACCCGGCCGGTCAATACATTCCGCCTCACTGGTTTCATCCAGCCCCAGAAACAGCAGAACCACTTCTGCCTGCTTAGACAGCTGTACGGCCCGCCTTTTTCGGCTTTCACTCCTACCGCCGAAACGTTTGAATCCCGGCTGGTAGCCGATGATATCAAGATCTTCTCTCGCCAGAGCCTCCCACGCACTTTCCACCTTTGTCGGTCTGATCAAAGAACTTCCTGCACCCTGGTAGCGGGGTGTTTTTGCAAAATCTCCGATGACTGCAATCCGCTGCCCGGCCGAAAGCGGAAGAATGTTTTTTTCATTTTTCATCAGCACCACCGATTCCCGGGCTGCCCGGCGGGCTGCCTGATGATGCTCTTCGTCGGTGTAGTTTTTCCCTTTACCCACAGCATCTCTGGTATCATAGATCAGCTTAAGCAGGCGGTCGACACTTTCATCCACCAAGCTTTCATCAATCGCTCCTGTCAGGACGGCCCTTTGCACTTCCCTATCGGTCTGTCCGGCGGAAGAAGGCATCTCCAGCTGGTTGCCGGCAATCAGACCTTTCACCCGATCATTTTCACCGCCCCAGTCGGTCACTGCTACACCTTGAAACCCCCATTCACCGTAAAGAATATCCCGCATCAAATGCATATTTTCATTGGCAAACTCGCCGTTTACCCGGTTATAGGAGGTCATGATGGATTTTGCACCGCCCTCCTGTACCGCCCGGCGGAATCCTTCCAGATAGATTTCCCGAAGCGCCCGCTCATCCACCACCTCATTAATGACCATCCGCCGTGTTTCCTGACTGTTCACCGCAAAATGCTTCGGGCAGGCCGCTACTCCCCGGGACTGGATCCCCCGAATCATAGCTGCTGCCATTTTCCCGGTAAGATAAGGGTCTTCCGAAAAATATTCAAAATTACGGCCGCACAGGGGATTGCGTTTGATATTCAGTCCGGGCCCACAGATAACACTTACGTCCTCTGCCGCGGCTTCTTCCCCCAGAAGCTCCCCGACCTGTTCCAGCAGTGCTGTATCCCAACTGTTAGCCAGCGTGGCCGCCGTCGGAAAGCAGGTAGCGGGCAGACTCTGGTTCAGCCCCAGATGGTCCGCCTTTCCACCCTGCTTGCGCAGTCCATGAGGTCCGTCGGTAATCATCAGGCTGGGAATACCCAGGCGTTCCACCGACGTGGTATTCCAGAAGTTCTGTCCGGAGAGCATAGATGTTTTCTCTTCCAATGTCATTTTATCAATTATAGCTTTATATTTCATAAGATTCCTTTACATATAAGATCAGTCAAACATATCAGTGTCATTTACAAATACATAGCAGATTGTGTGCACCCGGTCACGCAGTCCTTCTGCGATTCCCACAGGATCTTCTCTGTACAGCTTGTTGAAATACTTACGGTTGCCGCCCAGAAATGGATCAAGCATCAGTTCATTTCCATAGCGCACTGCCAGATTCACATCCATGAAGCTGCCCAGCACCGCGTCGGTTGAAACCAGCCCGCTAAAGCCCCATTCCTCCCGCAGCACTTCCTGCAGAAGCTCCGGATTGCCGCCGCTCCACTTCGTTCCGATCAGGATGAAACTGGACATGGCTCCGGTTGGCTCACTCTCTTTGACTGCAATTTCAAATGGACGCAGGTATATTTCACGCATGGCCTGCTCATTCAGCCAGACCGCGACACCGCTGCGAGCATTTATTTCCTGATCGTTCAGCACAAAGTGCTTGATAAATACCAGTATATCATGTTCCTGAGCTCCACGTACCATGGCTGCCGCCATCTTTCCGGAAAGCAGCGGATCTTCGGAATAATATTCAAAATTGCGGCCGCCCATGGAAGTCCGGTGAATATTCATCCCCGGTGCGTACCAGCCCTGTACACCGTATGCATTTGCTTCCATTCCCACCGCATTTCCGATCAGATATGCCAGATCATCATTCCAGGTGGAAGCAATCACCACTTCAGTGGGATATGCTGCCGCCGTCACTTCTGAAAAGAAAGAGTTGATGCCTGC
>Ga0153996_1000656_pt1 | contig 15282 bp, 18 predicted proteins | sample TSNC080MetaG_FD_104728 | JGI IMG/M metagenome (GOLD analysis project Ga0153996, IMG submission 104728) | Attine ant fungus gardens microbial communities from North Carolina, USA - TSNC080 MetaG | ecosystem: Host-associated > Fungi > Mycelium > Unclassified | place: USA: North Carolina, Lumber...
AAAGGGTGTGTGATCACAGTCCCTGTGGAATATGACTAAAAATACCCCTCGGGCTTCCTTCAATTGACACATTTCAACCTCATGGTTTCCCTGATTCTTCTAGCTGTCGACTGTTTTATGTGTCATGTTGTGATAGTAGATAGGTATAAATACAAGTGGTTGAGTAGAGACTCGTTGTGCGTTTGCAACGAGTTTCCACTTTGGTCCTACATCCTCTGAACTTAACAGATATCAGGGAGAAAAGATAGGGAACTTTTAAGTTGACAATATTAAATACCTAAAAGACGAAGTAAATGTTAAGTTCGGAGTTGTACAACAGTTACAAGACGAGCTCACCTCAGATGACACCTTAACGGGTGATCAACTGAGGGACTAGCTAGGCTACTCGACTATTTAATACATAACTGCACAAGTCTTGGTATGTTTGTGTCTCGGATGATAATATATCATGTCTCAGTAAAACAATAGAAGTGAAACCCTCGTGAGTCAGTCCACATCAACAGGTCTGTCCACTATCGAATTCTACCCTATCTCTGGAGGGAGAATATAGGGAGGAGGTAGCCCCCGAACCACCTGTCCTGCATCTCGGTGTTGATATGCGACCTCGTTTTCACTTGTAACTACTGGCACATTCCCCTGCGCTGTTCCATTGTGAGTTGGCATAGACTGTCCAAAGGATCTAGGCAAATCGAAGCTACGAGATTCCGATGAAATCACTGGCACAGCTTCTTGACCTTGAGAACGGCGAACTGAGGCGGCTGGGGGATTGACAGAGCTAGACTGGCCGTGCAAATTAGTGCGACTGGCAGGGGGTTGAACGGAGCTCACTCCAAATGATTGTCGTGTGTTATCAGCGCTGAGTGTTTCCGGAGTTTGGGGCCCCGCTACATGGGGTAATCTTTGTGACTCAACGGGGATGGTCTTGGATTTTTTAGGAGAGGGCGTAGTAACAGTGCTTGATTCAGGAAAGATTTGGCCGATGGGCCTGAACTGACGAAATTGAACATCTAGATCTGGTTTCCCGCCTTGTGTTTTTCTCTTTCTGCGCAGGTAATACCACATTCCAGCGGCACCTAATAAGAACGATACTGGCGAGACCACGACTCCGACGATTATTGAGGTGTGACGTCTCGAGTTTCGAGCTCCCCGTGGTGCTTCTTGTTGATTTAAAGCTGTCTGATTGAAAGTCGTCGTATCGAGACCGGTACATGCGACATTCGTTGAGCCTAAAATATGGGTCAACCTATCCGCTTGATTGTCTCCCTAATTACTTGCTCACCAGCAGTTGAAACATATTGCGTCCCAGTGGCCCACTGTCCAAAACTGGAACATTGAAATGAGTGATATGAGACGTAATACTCCCGAAAATCGGCTGACCTATCAGCAACAGCTACTGCATCTGAAAGTCAGTAAATTTTAAATTGTACATAGTGTCAAAGTACTCACCAAAGAGCTCAGTACCAGGATCAGCGCGATTGATGTAAACCATGGCATTATCAGTTAAAGGAATAGTAACGTTCGTTATGACAGGTGAGCTCCTTGCATCCAGCACAGCTATGTAAGGAGGGCGGCCACCATCAATATTTATTCTCCATGGTTGACACGTCTCAAGTGTCCCACCCAATGTGATGTTGGAGGATATCCTGAAATCTTGAGAAGGAGAAGGAACAACACAGTCAGTGAATTCAGGATCTTTTATGAACATCAAGTAAGTAGCATCTTTCTGTAAAGAACATGAACACTCACTCTTAACTACCTCGTATATCGAAGCTCCTGTACCACCAGTATTTCCCAATGAATCCACCATCTGCAGTATCAGTCTCGTACCTGCCAAATTGAATGTGAGTAGTCATTTATAAAAACGATCAAGAACCTCTCTTCACCAATCGGATGCTGTGGAAGCCAGGAAAGAGTGTTGTTGTTGACTCCAACAAGTGTGGTAAGTGGTTGACCACTATCTGGAAAGGCCATCATATAGTAAGGAGGGGTACCGGAATAGTTCCCAGCAGTTGAATTCTGGGGATTTGGGAAGACGACAAGTCTAAAGTTTTGACATGACGGTAAATTGACCGACGGAGACTAGGGAGCGATTCAGACTTCAGTATTCATATACATTGGAGGGCCCAGGGCAAGAGTTTGCTCACGTCTGTAAACTTCCAACCAAATGTCTGGACGGAATTCTTCTGCCCAAGTGTATGCAGGAAAAAGAATGACAAGATAATAACACGTAGGAGAAATTGTCGAAGTAACTGCAACTGCATTCCGGGAAGGCGGGCCTTGTATGAGCTTAACACAGAATGATTCCATTCTTATGTAGCCTTCGCTAAGCAGTGCCTGGGAATACGTAAAAAATCAGAGGCCCTCATATGTGGCTCATGTCGGAAGAACTGTCAATGGGACCCGGTTTTCCCATAAGTGAAAGATGCAGCAGAGAGAATACCAGGACAAAAGAAGAATATAGCCTGTATTGATTGATTGATGAAATGATGAAACACCTGAATGAGATTCTATTGGAGTTTCTATTGGAGTAGTCTGATCATCCGCGGACAGCCTTCCACCCGTACATAACGGCAAGGAAAGGGAACGTCACCTTTACAATTGCCTATGCAAAGATGCTTTTGTTGTAAATGAGGCTGTTGATGCTTGTTTCGTCTCCAAATCCTCATGTTACTCATTTGTTTTTTGAATCAACAATTTATCACATGGTGCGCGTTCGCAGTCTGTGCCTCACGTTTACCAGGTGATTAGTAAGCACATAGTTATGCCACGTAGCACAACAAAACCTCAGTTCAGCACTTACAGGAACTGACATGGCAGACATTGCTTCTCTCCCAAGACACCACAGGCAAACAACTGTCAAATGGCACGTCATCCCCCCACCATCATCACATTCTAAGAAAACCCTTATACACCCAATAAAACAAACAAAATATGAATGCAATGAGTGCTGGAGATGCTCACCATCCCCCTACATCCCATATCCCAGGCCCCAGGAGACCTGGGTCAAGGATGAAAAGGATGCACACCACATCCACAAAAAAAACTCCCCAACAAGAGAGTACCCCACACACAACAACTGAAGCCACTGAAGACCCCACTACCCCCAAAGCCAAAAGAGTCTGCCCAACATACAGAGCTGAGGACAGCCCCATGAACACAGACATGGATGAGGACAACTTAGAAAAAGAGGAAAACCCAGGCATACCCAGATTTCTCTTCTCAGGCACAGCAACCCAAGGCTCAGACTCCATTCAAAGGATGGACAAACTCAGGAAGCTTCTCAAGGAAGCCCTATCAGTTGCGAGTGCCCTTGCCAATGCCCTTAGCTCATCTATCCACTGGGACCAGACAACAACTTAGCTAACAGGATGCCTTTTCCAGATAGTAAATGTAGACTTTCATGAAACACAAAAAGCAAGACACAATAAGACCATTGAGACTATGGCTAAACTAATAGCAGATGTTGAATTACTCAAAATACCAATCTCCACTCACATAAGCAAACTATATGTAAAGTTGCTAAACTCCAAGCCAGAATAAAGCCAACTGCTCTTTGTTCAGCTATTGACAAAGAGAACTCAATAGAGTCCCTATTAGATTTTCTACACTACTTATACAACTACCACATGGTCTGTGCATTACTTTTCCATGCCTATCATGTGACCCATTATGTGACATCATGTGATGTGATGTTGTGACTTCCTGTCATATGACCATGACTATATGACACTTTCCTGCACTCTCTTCTGTGTAGTAAGTCCAAGATAAAAGAAAAAGAAAAGAAATATAAATAATAATTTAGCCATTTTGCCAAGTCATGACACTATACCCAACCTAACTAAAGAACTAGAAGAGAGTATTCACAAACCATTAACCTATGCCCAGGCAGCAGCTGTAAGGGAATGTCTTATGATGTTAGCAATAGAGTAGCTTATGTTAGCCAGTACAGGTAAGCATCATCTAGCTTGTCCTACAATCTGCTGAAGCTTACTATTCCCATAACCCTTTCCCTTAGTTTGGGTCTTCTCCATCAGTATGATATAGCCTTATTAGGTAACATGGTTATTAGTGTCCTAATCTGTGTTCCCTTAGCGATATATGCACAGACCAGCTAGTCTAGTATATATAGCTAGTAATGTATGGTAGAATACTTTACCTTAACATTAATTGGAACTTCTGGGCTATCCATCGTTCCTTCTTAAGTTTGCTTTTGCTACTTATGCTTAGTGTGATTAGGGGTTGCCATTGAGTGATCCCCTTACAGCAGCCAAGGTAAGCCAACAAAATCAAGAAGCTAATCCCAACAGAGCCAGCTATCTATCACGACTTATTATTGCATTCAAAAATGGCATACCAGTCAATAATAGATGAGACCCAATACTTATCACTAACGACATTAACAAATTCCTAGCTAAAAACATAAGATCACAACACATAAAAGTCATAGCAATCAAATGGAATCATCAGAGAAACTGCATCCTATATACAAGGTCAGACCAACATACAGCAGACCTCCTAATATTCTCTGATGTACTACCTCACATCATTGCACCCAGTCACTCTGATTTAGCTAGAGAAGACAAGAAATGGTACAAGATAAAGATTGCAGGCATCCACACAGGCCTCCAAGATAATATTAAAGGTACATTTCTCTTCCAGCAGATTTACTTATATCTCTGCGAGAACAACCCTGAATATGCCAAGACAAGCATTAGCATTCTTACCACACTGGATCTATCCTCCCATAGAACTTGGTACCCAAGGGTACTCATCAGTAGTCTTTGTAGTAGACAACAAAAACCAACACATGCACCTGCTAAAAAATATCTGGACCCTAGCAGCATAGGATAGAATAGTACATCTGTGCAAATGGATAGACCACCTATCACCCAATGTCGACAATGCTAGAAATTTGGACATGTCACAGCAAACTGCCAAGAGACCCCAAAGTACTGCCTTTGCTATGGTGACTATGAAAAAGTACAACATCCCCAAGTATGCACAATATGCAAAGCTGACACCAGTATAGATGTAAATGGCAACCATCCTTGTTCATATTATACAATGAGCTATACTAACTGTAAAATAGAAGGAATTACTAATTACACCTACCCTTTTAACTAGACTAGATGCCCAATATATCTCAGGAAACTTGGAGAAGCTTGGAAACAACTAAAGTACATACTACAAAGCAGACCAACAAGAAGAAAGGTAACCCAAAAGACTACAACCCCACTATTTCAACAACCAAACCAATACTCAGCTCTAGAGATAGCCATTCCATCAATTGATACTGTAACCCAAGAAGCAAACACCATAGGTATTAGGAATGCAAATCCAGAAAGGACACAATAAGCCATGACTGAAGTCACTAATGCACTCATCTCATGAATAGACAACCAAATAATACTATACTAGCCAAACCAATTATGATAATTCAACTCAACTGTAACAAAAAAGGCTATACAATCTACTTACTACTCAACCAACACATACATGACACTGACATACTACTCCTTCAGAAACCTAGCTGGGACCGCATAGGAGCAGACATGCAAGGCACAGATATAAGAGGTTCCATTGGATATAGATTATAGATCTCTCTTCTCCTATATACATCTTACAATCTAAATGACAAACAACTATGGGTCATGCTATACTACTAACAGCGGAATGGCCTTAAAGTTGCCCTTTACTCAGATTCGGTAAGGAACAGAGACATACAAGTCATTGATGTGATATATTCAGGCCAACCTACTACTATGATTATTAACATATACAATGACCCAACTTGCCTAGATAATAATGCCATCCATATACTCCAAAATCTCAATTTACCAACAAACAGACCAGTCATCCTTACTGGAGACTGGAATATCTACTATGCAATGTAGGCCAATGATACCCAGTACTACAGAACTAATCACCAAACAGAGACTCTGGTCAACTGGCTCACTATATAGAATTTTCAACTGGTTAATATCCCAGGAGTAGCCACTTACGCTGCCCACTCAGGCTGAGGACTTCCCTCAGTAATTGACCTTACCTTTGCAAATGACTAAGCAGTCTAACACCTAGTTTCATATAACTAGGCAGTTTGATAAGATCTCTCCTATGACTCAGACCACTTTGCACTACAATGGACCCTATTCCACAATACCCAACCAATCAATAACCTTACAGCCCAATGGTATAACACAAAAGACACAAATGTAAAAGAATGGACCAAAAGACTAGTAGAAAACCTTAAGCACCATTATGCACCACTAACTCTTTTAACAGAGCCAAACAGAACACTCTCAACACAGGAACTAAAGGATGCAGCCACAGTTTTCACTGAGGCAATATTAATAACTAATGAACAAGTAGCAAGAGTTTAAAAACCCTCAGAAATAGCCAAACTATAGTGGAATGCTAAACTGTCCAAAATAGCAGAAGAAATACAAGAGCTACAAGAGCTACAACTACTCTATCTCGAGAAACACCAAACACAGAACCAAGATATTGTACTGAAAATCAAAAGACTACACAACTTCTTTAAATGCTCTTGCCAATTTGCCAAAGCTGAATGGGCTAACACCACTCTAGCCAAAATCCAACCAGATGAGGTCTGGGGCTTTCGTAGATGGGTATCAGGTATCCAAAGCTATCCTATGCCAGCCCTCAACTGAGGCCCAAACACAACCCCAGCTATGTCATACTAAGAAAAGTGCAATATACTATGCAACACTCTCTACCAGCCACCACTACCTTTTCCAGATCCAATAGAACTAGACTTATCAAGACAAGAACCAAATGAACTTCTCTTCCAAGACATCACAGAAACTGAAGTACATAAAGCTCTATTCTCAACAAACTCTAATACATCCCCTGGATCAAGCCAGATTAGCTACACTATGCTCAAATAGGCCTGGCCAATTATACAGACTGAACTCACTACACTCATACAGAAATATCTAGCAAGAAGATACTACCTACAACAATAGAGAAGGGCAATTGCAGTTGCTCTTAGAAAACCAAATAAACCAGACTACTCTAAGCCTCACATGTATAGGCTCATCATATTACTGGAATGCATGGGCAAACTACTGGAAAAGATAGTTGCACATAGACTAACATATATGATAGGACACTGCAAACTCATTGCAGAAGCATAATATTGGAAAAGAGCAAACCATACTACTACTGATGTACTACTATCCTTTGTGCATAATGTACTTCTCACACATGACCCTGGAGTGCCTCCCATTGCCTCCCAATGCAATTTCATTGTGCAGCCCCTGGTTACCAAAGAATAGAATGCAAGGGCATTTTAGTATATGTTGTAGATTATTCCCTTCAGGAGCCTTATCTAATTCTCTGAGGAATCTCCTGGAGTGCTCCATCCCAGTTGCCCTCATAGCAGAATTAGATCTCATTACCAGAGCCTTAGGGATTCTTAGTGAACAACCACCCTCAGGTCGCCCTCTGCTAACAAACTCTGACCCTCTGATTACTCCGCTCTAAGGACAATGTCACTGCCCACAGACACCCCCCCAGGCATAGCTGACGTCTTGGGCTACTTACAGTACCATCTTCAGGAGCTGACTGAACGACAGAATACTTCGGAACATACTATAAACACTACTCTCGTGGCTCTGACTGCTCAAATACAACAAATTACCCAACTTATGACCAACTCTGCTCCTGCACCAACCATTGCTCTGCCTCCAATACCCACATCTCCCCCTCTGGTTAGACTTCCCTCCCCTGCTCCAGCTACTTCATCTAAACAGCGAGTAAGGTCAAAACTCCCCTCTCCTCCAGGCTTCTCTGGCGAACGGAGTTCCGGATGAGCCTTTCTCAACTCCTGCATGCTGTATTTGTGCTTGGCCCCAGAGTAGTTTACCTGCAACAAGGAAAAAATCTTCTGGACCCTCACCTTCTTCAAGGATAGACGTACTACAAAGTAGTCCAAGAACCTCTTTTGCCAGGAGGCAGATACTAGTATCTTTCCAATTCGATCCTAGACTGACTTCGAACAACAATTCCAGAGTCAATTCTTTCTGGTCAATGCAGAAGTAGATACCATCAACACTTCGAAGGGGTTTTCATACTATCAAGGAAACCAGACAGTGGACGATTACTTAGATAGTTTCCTGATCTTAGCCTTGGACACCAGATATACAGACCCCCAGACCTTGGTGGTTAAGTTCCGCTGCAGACTCAAATTGAACATCCAAAGTCAGATCGCTATCATGCCCTTTGGACAACCTGCAGATACTGATCTGGCGGCCTGGTACACAGTAGCCTGGAGGATTGACCAGGTGTGGTTAGCAAATAAAGCATTTCAATCCATGCTCTGGTCGATGACTGTGACCTCTGCATACTCTGCCCCTGCTTAACCAACCCCTTTCTCTGTATTCTGCTCTCCTTCAGCAGCTCTGCCTTCTATTCCGCCAAGACCCCCTCTGCCTCTGCCTGCACTATCTGGTGGAATATCCATGGACGTAGACACAGTCTGGAAAATATGCTCTTTACCTCCGCAAGAATGCTATCGGTGCAGAGAGGCCAACTATCTTGTGAAGGACTGCCTCTATCATTTGGATGTCTGGAGGTTAACCGCAGAGCAAAGGGAGGAATTGATTGAAGATTTAATGGCCCTGAAGGATGCAGTAGAGGAAGAAGAGATTTGTTCAGCCCAGGAGAAGGGTTTTATGTAGTGCGGCCAGTGAAAAGTGCACCCCAGTTGCTGCTAGTTAATAGGTTCGCTGTATTAGACATAGAAGAGGTCAATATAGATATCCATGAACCTATAGACATACCCCCTCTCTCCTCTGCTCCAGACAGAACAGCACAACCCCGGAAGCCAAAATGGGAAAAGAGGTTACCCAAACGACTCTCTGTCAATATTCTTGACGCTCGTGGGACATCAATCATCCTTTCAATAGAAGTCAGCACCACAGACACCAGCGAGGTGCATTCTGTCAAGGCGCTTTTGGACTCTGGAGCTACGGACAACTTCATAGATCGAGACTTCATCCAAACAAAAGGTATTAACACCTGGAGCATCCCTCGCCCCATACCAGTATACAATGTAAACAGCTCCCCTAATAAGGCAGGCTAGATCTCTGAAGTGGTAGACATGATTCTCCATTACAAAACCTACTCTGAAAGGATGCTCCTCATTGTCTCCAGCCTCAGAAGGCAAAACATAATCCTCAGTTATACCTGGCTCAAGGACCACAACCCAGAGGTCAATTGGCAAACTGGAGAAGTGCAGATGAACTGATGCCCTCCTCAATACGAAGGATGTCATGTGATATGAAAGGAACAAGCGTTACGGAAGAGAATGGAGACCAGAGCCCTTAATGTTTGCTGGTCCAGACCCTCTCTGGAGTATGCGGAAGACTTGGAAGAGGACGAGGTCCCTGTTTGGACTCGTGAAGCTGAATACGAGCTAGGGGACCGACTCTTCATGACCAGAATCCTCCTAGAGTCTACTGTGGAAGACTTACATGCTGCCTCTATAACCTCCCAGAAACTTGCAGAAAAAGCCTGTTGATCCACAGAGGCATAGAAGAAATCTTTTGTTCTGCCTAACTGCGTCAGAGGATTCGAGTCCGTATTTGCCAAGGAAGACTTCGACATCCTCCCAGAGCACAGGCAATGGGACCATGCCATTGAACTCATTCCGGGTTCAGAGCCTAAGTTGTCAAAGGTCTACTCTTTGTCTCTGGTGAAACAAAAGAAGTTGGACTCCTTCCTAGAGGAGAATCTGCACACCAGACAAATCCACTCCTCTAAATCCCCCATGGCAGCTCCAGTGTTCTTCATCAAGAAGAAGGATAGCTCACTCCAGTTGGTTCAGGACTATCGAGCACTCAACTCCATGATGGTCAAGAACAAGTACCCTCTCCTACTGATCTCTGAACTCGTGTCCCAACTCTACAGAGCCAGATACTTTACCAAGCTAGACGTCCGTTGGTATCAGAGAGCCAAACTCCGTGCCGGAATTAAACCAACTGCTCTTTGTTCAGCGTTAGACAAAGAGAACTCGATAGAGTTCTCGTTAGATTTTCTACACTACTTATACAACTACTACATGGTCTGTGCACTATTTTCCCACACTTATCATGTGACATGTTTTTTTGCTGTGACTGTGTGACACTTGTGATGTGACACTTTCCCACACTTTCTTCTGCGTAGTAAGTCCAAGATAAAAGAAAAGAAAAGAAAAGAAATATAGATAATGACTTAGCCGTTTTGCTAAGTTATGATACCACCCCTTTCTTAAGTTTCCTTATCCCGAGGAATTTCCTACAACTCGTAGTATGGATCAGCTATGTTGCCCATCTCGTCATTGTCTTCTTCTGTCTATTCTCTAACTCCTGGTTTTTCCTCCTCAATTTCTTCTTCCTCCGGAATCGTCTTCATCGTCTCTCTTTTCGTGGGTTTCTTGCCCTTCCATCGTCTCCAGTTTTTCTCCATTCTTCCCCAATATTCCTAGTCATACCGCTTGTCCAACCATCCGTATAACATTTTCGCCGTGAACTTCCCTGGTAACTCCTTACGCTTGAATGTTGTTTCTTCGTGTTCTTGCTGTACCACATCTTCCATATCTTGCCGATATTCTTTCTCGAATTCCTCAATCGCTTCTTTTGCGTTTTTTAAATTCTCTCTACCTTCCCAAGTATTGGACTCTCCCATAAATCCTTTCCAGCATACTAAGTATTTGTCCTTCCCTCTCACCCGTCACTTATTCAGAATCCTTTCCACCTCCTACTCTTCTTCTCCCTCGATTATTACTGGGAGTGGCTGTTTCTTTTTCTGCCCCTCTACTTGCCCTACATATCTATGTATTCTACTAACATTGACTACTGGGTGTATCTTTACTGTACTCGGCAATTCCAATTCTATTGCGTTCGACGATATAATTTTCTTGATCCTGTAAGGGCCAATGAACCTCTCTGTTAACTTCTCCGTTCTCCTTCTAACCATCTGATATTTCAGGTCCTTGGTACTTAACATGACCAAGTCGTCTACTTTATACTCTTCTACATCCGACCTCTTCCTGTCGGCATATTTCCTCATGTTTGCTTGCACTTTTCCTAGCACTGCTTTTGCCTCTTCCTGTATTTCCTTCATCTTTTCAATGAACTTTTCTGCTCCTTCATACTTCTCCTTTTTCCTCCCCTCAAACCCCATCCTGGGATCTTGCCTGTAATTTGCCTTAAAAGGCGACATCCTGGTACTCGAGTGCGCTTTATTGTTATACACAAACTCTGCCGTTCCTAACCATTCAGGCTATTGCTCCTGTCTGTGGTCGATAAACATTCTAAGGTACTGTTCTAGTTCTTGGTTTACTCTCTCAGTTTGCCTGTCTGTTTGCGGATGGAATGCCGTTGACAATTTACTCTTAATCCCCAACATTTCGTTTAGCTCCCTTATCAATCCTGCCGCGAACTGCAGTTCTCTGTCTGATATGATGCTCTCAGGCAGTCCATGCAGTTTCCACATATTATCCCTAAACAGCCTTGCTAAACCTTCTGCTGATGTTTTCTCCGTAGTTGGTATAAAGTAAACCATTTTGGTTAATCAATCCACTACTACTAGAATACTGTCATATCCCTGTGCTAGCGGCAGCTTAGTGATAAAGTCTGCCGATATATGAGTCCAGGGCTTTTCCAGAATAAAGTTTGGCATTAATTTTCCTACTGGCTGTTCTGTGCAATTTTTATTTCGCTAGCAAGCATCGCACCCCTCCACATATCTCTTTACCTCTTTCGTTATTCCTGGCCACCAGAAATTTCTAGTTACCAGTTCTACTGTCTTCCACTGCCCCCCATGCCCTCCTATTGGCGTATCATGGTGTAGTCTAACTATCTCTGCCCTTAACTCCTCGTCTTTTGGCACATAGACTTTTCCTTCTTTGTACATGATGCCATCTACTTCTCTCCATTCTTCGTCCCTTAACATTTTTACTCCTGCCCGTTTCATTTCTTCCACTGCTTTTACTACTTCGTCGTCTTTTACTTTTGATTCTCTGACCTTTTCTAGTAGATCTACCCCATCTACTATAATTTCCACTGTCTCCACTCTCCTCGTTTTTATCCACTCTGGTTTTATCAACATCTCATCCTTGTTGTCTCTTTCGACTCCAACTTCCCAGTCTGGTCTCCTGCTCAGACTGTTTGCCTTTCCCATTTTACTCCCAGGAACGTGTTTTAACACGAAATCGAATCTAGATAGGTATAGGGCCCATCTTGCTTGTCTACGATTTAACTTCTGTGCCTTCATGAAGTACTCAAGATTTTTATGATCTGTCCAAATCTCGAATTTAACCATCGTTCCTTCTAGGAAGTGTCTCCATGCTTCCAAGCATCTAACGACCGCCAACATTTCTTTGTCATGTATCTCGTAGTTTCTTTCCGTGTTACTTAGAGATTTAGAAATAAAGGCAACTGGTCTCCATTTCTCATCTGAGCACTTCATCGAGAGTACTCCTCCAGTAGCATAGTTTGAGGCATCGGCCTCTACTCTGAACTCTTTGTCTAAGTCCGGGGCTGCTAATACTGGTTTCGTCGTGAAAATCTGTTTTAACTCGTCAAATGCCTTCTGCTGAGGCTCTTCCCACCGCCATTTCTCATCTTTTCACATAAGCATGTTCATTGGCCTAGTGACTCGAGCAAAATCCTTGATAAACCTTCTATAATAGTTGGCAAGGCCTAAGAATTTCCTCACATCCCTTACTGTCTTTGGTCGTGGCCAGCTAAGTATGCCGTCCACCTTCTCCTTCTCCATCTCTATTCCGTTGGGTCCTATAACCACTCCTAAGAACCCTATTTTCTTCACCTTCCACACACACTTTTCTGGTTTGACATATAGGTCGTTTTCCTCTAGCCTCCTTAGTATTTCTTCCACTATTTCATTGTGTCCTTCCTTTGTTTCTGTCCCTACCAATACATCATCCACAAATGCCGCTACTTTTCCTTCGTTTATCAAGTCTCTCAGGATTTCATTTATCATCGCCTGGAATGTAGCTGGCGAGTTCGTCATCCCAAAAAACATAACGGTTGGCTCGAAGGATCCTATATGTGTTGTGAACGCTCCCTTCCACTCATCTTCCTCCTTTATCCTCACATTATTGAACCCCTACCTGAGATCCATTTTAGTGAATACTTTCTTACTACCCATATTGTCAATTAACTCCGTAATTAAAGGTAGCAGGTAGTTATTCTTCACAGTCTGGCTATTCAAGTTGCGGTAGTCCATCACCATCTGCTTACTTCTATTCTTTTTGCCAACGAAAAACACTGGCGACGTCTGAGGTGACTTTGAGGGTCTGATATACCCTTTCCTTAACTGATCCTCCACAAAGTTCTGGACTTCCTCCCTCTTGTTCTTGGATAGAGGATAAATCTTTCCCTTTCGTGGTTTAAACATCTCCTTGAGATCTATAGCATGATCCCAAATTTTCCTGGTCGGCATCCTCTCGGACTCCATCTTTCCAAACACCTTCCTCCACTTTAAAAACTTTCTTGGGACCATCTCTTCAATTTTCCTATGGTCCTCTTCTATCTCTTCTTCTCTTCCCCAGTCTTCTTTGTCATCTATTGCCTAACGGACGATTTTCTCTTCTTCCTCTGTGGCCATCATCTTGACCTTTTCCTTCTTCTTACTCTTCTGACTCTTTCTGCCACACAGGGGTGGACATCTTGTCATCTTTACTTCTCCTGTTTTCCAATTTATTTCTGGGTTGTGGGCCGCCAACCAAGGCATACCCAATATCACCTCAGTTTTCCCCAAGTCGCAGACATCCATCTGCATTCTTTTCATATGGCCTTTGTAAAATATATTGCACTCTACTTGGTGTGTAATGGCTCCTCCGCTGTTTACAGTCCCATCCACATTTTTAACCATTAATGGTCTTTCCAATTTCTGCAGCTTGAACCCATGCCTAGCTGCCGTCTGTCTATCCATAAATATCCCTGTTGCGCCACTATCTAAGAGCGCTTTAATCATTACGCCTTCATGCGTGTCTATCTTTTCCACTCTGATATTCAACCATACTTCTCTCAACATTTTGAAGGTTCTCCTGACCTCCTTTCAACTACCCCCCTCTCTTGCTGCGCTTTCCGGTCCTCCTGACTATGCGCCGCTTTGCTGCGCTTCTGCCTCTTTGGGCTGCGCCGCCTTCTCCTCCCTTGCTGCGCCTCTCGAGTCTCTTGCTCACGCGCCGCTCTGCTCCTCTTTTCCTCTGCATCCACACCAACTCATCTTCTCTCTTTTCCAATAGGGAACTATCCCTTGTCCCTGATCGTCTTCCACATAACATCCTCCTTCGCCACGTCTTGGGCACTTCAAATACGTGACTACGGCCTCTTGACTACGCCATCCCAACTCCCATAATTCTGCATCTTGTGGCACTGTTGGACCACAGTACCATTCCGCCCTCTTTCTTCATTCTTCCCACGAACTCCTCTTCCATTCTTCTTGCTGCGCTTTTCCCTTTTCAGGGTGTGCCGCCTCCCTTCCCTCCTTTTTCCTTGGTGCACCTTTCCCTTCTTAGGGCGCGCCACCCTTTTCTCCTTCTTTGGGCATACTCTGTATTTGTGCCCTTCATCTCCACACCTGAAACACTTCACTAATGCCATCTTCATGCTTCTTACTACTCCCTCCGCTTCACTGCACTGCATTACTCTGCTCCTTAAAACTTCGAATTTATTTTGGGGGATTTCTGTTCCCTTTTTCTCTTCTTTTCTATTCCTGTAGTTTCGGGCCAGGTGCCCAAACCCCTTATAGCTCTTGCAGAGCTTCCCCTTTCTTCCTTCCAGTTCTTCCCTCAGTTTGGTGAGAGCGCACTTTTCTTTGAGCAGGCTGCTCAATAAATTGTTGTATTGTTCTTGAGACATAATGGTAACGCCTCAAGAAAGGTACGGAGTTAATGGTTTTGATCTTACTTAATGCTACGTCTACTAGAGCGCAAGATCTTCACCCAGCTAGACACCTACTGCCTTACTGACTACTGCCCTAATACTATGGTTAGACTATCACTCCACGGGGGAGATCCCTAATCTAGACGGCCTACTAATGGTAACCGTCACTCCTCTGCGTGTACTAACTCACAATGGAGTGCAGCACGAGGTTTATACCAAGAAAAGTACAAGTAATCTACTCAACACCGCTTGATTGCGAGGTCAGGTCTCAGTGGCAATACCCAAGCTTGGTACTACACTTCCACCTGCAGTCCCTAACTGACTGCAAAGTCCCCTTAAGCCAAGGGCCCGGCTATATATGGAG
>Ga0153996_1000657_pt1 | contig 15277 bp, 23 predicted proteins | sample TSNC080MetaG_FD_104728 | JGI IMG/M metagenome (GOLD analysis project Ga0153996, IMG submission 104728) | Attine ant fungus gardens microbial communities from North Carolina, USA - TSNC080 MetaG | ecosystem: Host-associated > Fungi > Mycelium > Unclassified | place: USA: North Carolina, Lumber...
AGTTACAAGTAGTGTTACCACATTGTAACGTAGTCACAATACCTAGTTAGGATAAATACAGACCAGAAAGAGAAGGGAACGGCAAGTTCTCTCTTTCTGTATTCTCTCTGTAAAATCTTACTCTGAGGAATCGGTACTCTTATTTGTCTTAGAACAATCTCAAGGGTGCTACTCAAAGTCTCGTTGACATCTCTCCTCCAATATAACTTCACTGAAAACCTTAACCAGATCCTCTAGTGAGGAGCATGAAGATATCAAGTGTTAGATATAAGCTTCAAGTTGAAACGCATATTCAACTGTGAGGTTTAGAGTCTTAACAATAGCAGTTTCTGAGATATTAGCAATTTAATAAACAGTACTATGGTAGTTACCTATTGATCTGCCTGATATCTTGGCCAATATTGATTATCTTGAGACGTAATTAGTATTGATCAAAAGATCTTTTTAAGGGCTTTGTTATGAGAGCTCCAAGAAGGAACAAGTTTCCCATGCGTTCAAACACTTGATCACAAATATCAAGTCATACAATGCAGACAAGATATAAATAGTGTGGGAACTTAAGTAATCATAACATATGACAAGGTCATGTGATTGTAGAATATTCTAGAAGGGCATGTGATTGTGGACTAGTAGTGTACAGCCACTTGTAAAAGTAGTATAAGTAGATAGTCAATCCAACAAGGAACTCTATCGAGTTCTTCCTGAACATCCACCTAGGGTGATCACTAAGAGCTATCACAGCCCATTGATAACATAAGAACTTGATACCCAATGGTGACCTCGCACCTTGTGGCCTCACCATCTACTTATTCTCTTATCTTTCTCACTAGTGAGCACAGCGCTCACAAGCATCTTGGATAGCAGGCCCTAGCTGTAAAGGGGACTTCTCAGTCAGTTAGAGACTGAGGGAGGAGACTAGGCACTAAGTCTAAGTGCCTTATTCAAGTCCTGACCTCGTAATCAGACGTTGCTCTTTACCTTTTCTTTGTATAAGCTCTGTGCTGTCGTCTATTGTGACGGGTACATGTAGGAGATCGACGGTTACTTCTTAAAAGGCCATCTAGCTTAGAGGTTCCCTTCTTAGGGGCAATCGTGTATATTTTGACTGGGACAGTAGTCAGTAAGGCAGTAGGAGTCTAGACAGGAGAAGATTGTGCTCCTTGTCAGATGTAGCCTTGAGTTCGCCCTGGATCGAGAGTCAGACCAAGAAACTGAGTCTGAATACGAGTCATCACTTTCCCCATTACCACCACTACTACCTTACGATATATCGCACCACCAACAACAACAACAACAGGGGGGACCCTCTCAAGCACCTGCCCCCCACCAACCAACCCACGAGGAGCAACTCCTCGCAATGATCACCACCTTGCAACAGCAGGTCAACAACATACTCCTCCAACAATAGGGGAGCAGAGTAGAGGTTGCAAAACCTCAAGTCTTTAATGGAAGAATGGAGGAAGTGAGCGCATTCATTAATGCGGCTCGAATATATATTAGAATGAAGATGACAGAGGAGGCGGCAACAACCCAGGTGGCCTGGGTATTATCGTATATACAGGGAGGAGTAGCAGAAGCATAGAAGGACAACTTAATGGATGAGCAGGCAAAAGGAGAGTCGGAGGTGGAAACAGTGGAACAACTGTTTTCAAAAATTAGAAATGACTTTGGGGAGACATCAGAGGAAGAAAGAAAGATTGAGCAGTTGAGAATGATAGAGCAGGGGAGCAGGATATGTGATGAATACGTCCAAGAATTCAAAAAGGTCGCTAGGGGAAATGACTATGAGGGACAACCCCTCATCGAAGAGTTCAAGAGAGGATTGAGTGGAGTAATAAGAAGGAAGTTAGCAGAAGCAGAAGAACCCCCGACTATCATAGGAGAGTGAAGAGAGAATGTTGGGGAGGAATGTGGCGCGCCTAGGGGAAAATACACAGCCAAGGGGAGGTTTTGGAGGGGGGTCATATGGAGGAAGAGGGGGGCAAATAACCTGGCGGGCAGGAGTTCCGCATACAGGAGGAAATAAGGGAGGAGAAGGAAACATGTTTAGCAGAGGGGGAAATAAAACAGGTCCACGAAGAGACCCAAATGCAATGGACGTCGACAGAGGAAGAAGGGGGGATAGAACGTGTAATCATTGTGGGAAGTTTGGCCATATGGCCCAAAATTGTTGGGAAAGAAATAGAGCAAGAGTAGTGGAGATGTCGCAAGAGTTAGCAAAAGAAAATGGAGAACAGTGAGCTCTCAACTGGCCTCCAACAATCTGTACAGTGTATTGCGCCTAGAAAAATTGGGCAATAAAATCAATTTTTCCAATACTACTGAGAGAGTAAGAGATGTGCGGTGTTTGCTATGGCTGCTAAGAGAAGTATGAATGAAAGTGGGGCTAGAAAAGTTAGAAAATCATGAGAGAGTAGTGGTAAAAGCGTTATTAGACAGTGGGGCAACAGGCCTGTTCATAGACATGGCCTTCGCGAAAGAAAAAGGGTTCAGAATGGAAAGAATGAAGAAACCCCTGTTAGTTAAAAATATGGATGGAACAATAAATGTAGGGGAAGCAATAATGCACCAGGTTGAGTGCAACATGTTCTTCAAAGGACACATAGAAAGAGTTAGAATGGATGTGTGTAACTTGGGAAAAACAGAGATCATATTAGGGATGCCATGGCTGGTTGCCCATAACCCTGAAATAGATTGGGAGAAGGGGGAAGTAAAAATGACGTGATGCCCACCCATATATGGAAAAAAAAAGCAAGAGGAAAAAAGAGAAGTAAAGAAAGTAGAGAAAGATGAAGACGAAGAAGTACTAAGGAAGTTGGTACCTAAGAAATTTTGGAAGTGAAAGAAGGTATTTGGAAAAAGAGAGTCGGAAAGAATGCCAGTGCGAAAAGCCTGGGATCATGCGATAGAGTTAAAGGAAGGTTTTGTACCAAAGAAGGGAAAAGTGTATTCTCTATCAAGGGAAGAAAGAGAGAAAGTACAAGCGTTTGTAGAAGACCAACTAAGAAAGGGATACATTCGCCCATCCAAATCACCCCAGATATCACCAGTACATTTTGTAGCAAAAAAGGATGGGAAGCAAAGAATGGTGCAAGACTATTGTCACATTAACCAATGGACAATAAAGAATGAATACCCCCTACTTCTTATTGCAGACATATTGGATGGAGTAGGGAAGAGGAAGGTGTTCACGAAACTGGATCTGAGGTGGGGTTATAATAATATCTGGATCAAGGAAGGAGACGAATAGAAGGAGGCATTTACAATGCATATTGGAGCCTACGAACCCACAGTTATGTATTTCGGGCTGACAAACTCCCCTGCTACCTTCCAGACAATAATGAACGACCTATTCCAAGATCTCATTAATCAAGGGGATACTGCGACCTTCATTGATGACATTTTAGTAGCCATGGATACAGAGGAGGGGCATGATGAGTTGGTAGATGAAGTGCTCAGGAGGCTAGAGGAGAATAATTTGTTTGTAAAACTGGAAAAATGCAAGTGGAAGGTCAGAGAGGTAGAATTCTTGGGAGTAGTGATTAGCCCAAAAGGTGTAGAGATGCAGAAGGAAATGGTGGAAGGAGTTCTCAACTGGCCAGCACCAAGAAATGTCAAGGAAGTACAAAAGTTCCTAGGCCTTGCCAACTATTATAGGAGGTTTATAAAAGGCTTTGCTAGAATAGCAGCACTGCTACACATGCTGGTCAAAAAGGAGCAGAAATAGAAGTGGGAAAAGGAGCAAGAAGAAGTGTTTGGAAAGCTCAAAGCAGTGTTCACTACGGAACCAGTTTTAGTGATTCTAGACATAGATAAGGAGATGAGGGTGGAGGCAGACACCTCGGACTATACAACGGGAGGAGTGTTGTCAGCAAAATGCGAGGATGGAAAGTGGAGGCCAGTGGCCTTCATCTCTAAATTGTTAAACGCTACGGAGTATAACTATAAAATCCATGACAAAGAGATGTTGGCAGTCATTAGGTATCTCAAAGCATGGAGACACTATTTAGAAGGAGCAAAGCTGGAATTCGAAATTTGAACGGATCATAAAAACCTCCAATACTTCATGACAAGCCAAAAGTTGAATCGAAGACAAGCACGATGGGCTTTGTATCTCTCGCAATTTAACTTTACCTTAAAGCACGTTCCAGGGAAAAGTATGGGGAAGGCAGATGGACTAAGTAGAAGACCAGATTGGCAAGAAGGGATGGAAAGAGATAACAAAGACCAAACGTTGATAAAGCCTGAATGGGTTAGAGGAGCAGAAACAATAGTGGAAGAGGGAAATTTGAGGGAAAGGATAAAAAAGGTGCAAGAGGAGGATGAAAGAGTGGTAAAGGCAGTGGAAGAGTTAAAAAAAGCAGGAGTAAAGACGTTGAGGGATGAAGAATGGGAAATAGAAGATGGGGTAGTACTGAAGGAAGGAAGGATATACGTGCTGGAAGGGGAACTCAGAGAGGAGGTAATACGATTGCACCATGACACCCCAGTAAGAGGGCATGGAGGAAGATGGAAGACGACGGAGTTGGTCACTAGAAACTATTGGTGGCCAGGAGTAACAAAGGAGGTGGGGAGATATGTAGATGGATGTGATGCTTGTCAAAGATACAAGAATTGAAATGAGGCACCAGCAGGAAAATTAATGCCTAATGCAATCCCAGAGAAGCCATAGAGTCACATCTCAGCAGACTTTATCACTAAGCTACCCCTAGCTTAGGGATATGACACCATTCTAGTCATATATGATCGTTTCAGTAAGATGACGCACTTCATAGCAACAACAGAAAAGATGTCAGCAGAGGGACTTGCCAAATTGTTTCGAGACCATGTATGGAAGTTGCACGGGCTTCCAGAAAGCATCATATCAGATAGAGGGATACAGTTTGTAGTGGGAATGATGAAGAAGATGAACAACTTGCTGGGTATCCAAACAAAACTCTCGACGGCCTATCATCCACAAACAGATGGGCAGACAGAAAGAATAAATCAGGAGTTGGAGCAGTACCTGAGGGTCTTTATCGACCATAGACAGAAGCAATGGCTGGATTGGCTAGGAACGGTGGAATTTACGTACAATAACAAAATTCACACAGCAATAAAAAACTCACCATTCAAAGTAAATTATGGACAAGACCTGAGAATGGGATTTGAGGGAAGAAGGAAAGGGAAGTATGAAGTAGCAGGAAAATTCATGGAAAAAATGAGGAAAATCCAGGAGAAAGTGAAAACAGCACTAGGGAAAGCACAGAAGGAAATGAAGAAATTTGCAGATAGGAAATGAGGAAAGGGGGAGGAATACAGAGTAGGGGACTCAGTACTACTGAGTACAAAGGACTTGAAATGGCAAATAAAGGAAAGAAGGTCGGAGAAACTGACAGAATGCTTTGTGGGCCCCTATAAGGTCAAAGGGATTGTCTCTAGCAATGAAATAAAGCTAGAATTACCTAAATCTATTAAAATACACCCTGTAGTTAATGTAAGTAGAGTACAACTTTACAAACCACAGGTAGAGGGACAGAGGAAGACGTTCCCGAAACCAGTCATCATCAAAGGGAAGGAAGAATTCAAGGTGGAGAAAATCTTGAATAAACGAGTAGTACAAGGAAAGGAGAAATTCTTAGTATGGTAGAAAGGGTATACGGCAAAAGGAGATACATGGGAAAATAGAGAAAATTTGGAGAATGCAAAAGAGTTGGTTGAAGAGTTTGAGAGGGAGTATGGGGAAGAGGCAGAAGAACTTAGGCAACAGGAGCTGAAAGAAGAAGAGGAGAAATTTAGCTGAGAATTACCTAGGGAATTTACGGCAAAATTACTATATGGATGGGGAAGGAAAAGATACGAAAGAGAGAGAGAGAAGAGATGGGATAAAAACTGGAATCGATGGAAAAATTCCTCAGGACAAGGAATCTTGAAGGGGGGACCATGTTATAAGAGCCCCAAGAAGGAACAAGTTTCCCATGCATTCAAACACTTGATTGCAAATATCAAGTCGTACAATACAAACAAGATATAAATAGTGTGGGAACTTAAGTAATCATAACATATGACAAGGTCATGTGATTGTAGAATATTCTAGAAGGGCATGTGATTGTGAACTAGTAGTGTACAGCCACTTGTAAAAGTAGTATAAGTAGGTAGTCAATCCAACAAGGAACTCTATCGAGTTCTTTCTGAACATCCACCTAGGGTGATCACTAAGAGCTATCACAGCTGTTATCACAGAGTCTTGATAACTTAGAGACCACTCGAGATGAGTGTTTAGGAAGAACTCAATGGAGTTCTCTGTTGGATTTAACTACCTACTTATACTACTTTACAAGTGGCTGTGCTCTACTATTACATGATCACATGTCTTTCTAGAATATTCTATGATCACATGACTTTATCATGTGATATGATTACCTAATTCCCATGCTATTTATATCTTGTCCTTGTTGTACAATTTGATGTTAGAGATCAAATGTTCAAATGCATGGGAAACTCTTTCCTTTCTGGGGCTCTCATAACATGGCCCCCCCTTCAAGATTCCTCATCCCAAGGAATTTTTCTATCAATTCCAATTCTCGTTCCACCTCTTCTCTCTTTCTTTCTCATGTCTTTTTCTCCCCCAACCATATAGTAGTTTAGCTGTAAATTCCCTTGGTAATTCCCGGCTAAATTCCTTCTCTTCTTCTTCCAGCTCCTATCGCCTAAGTTCTTCTGCCTCTTCCCCATACTCCCTCTCAAACTCTTCTACTAGCCCTTTCGCATTTTCTAAATTCTTTCTATCTTCCCACGTGTCTTCTTCCACTGTGTACCCCTTCCATCGTACCAAGAACTTCTCTTTTCCCTGCACTATTCTTTTGTTCAGGATTTTTTCCACTTTGAACTCTTCTTCCCCCTCGATGATGACCAGTTTTGGTGGTGTCTTTTTCTGTCCCTCTACCTGTGGTTTGTATAGCCGTACTTTACTTACATTTACTATAGGATGTATCCTAATTGATTTGGGCAGTTCTAACTCTACTACATTACTAGAGATGATTCCCTTAATCTTATAGGGGCCTACAAAGCACTTCATCAGTTTTTCCGATCTTCTCCCCTTCATTTGCTATTTCAAGTCCTTTGTACTTAGCAGTACTAAGTCCCCTACTCTGTATTCTTCGCCTTTTCCTTGTTTCCTGTCTGTGAACTTCTTCATTTCCTCTTGCACCTTTCTTAGTGCTGCTTTTGCCTCCTTCTGGATTTTCCTCATCTTCTCTATGAACTTCCCTACTGCTTCATACTTTCCCTTCCTTCTTCCCTCAAATCCCATCCTTGGGTCTTGGCCATAGTTTACTTTGAATGGCGATATTTTTGTTGTCGTGTGAATCTTATTGTTGTATACAAATTCTACCGTTCCTAGCCAATCTGGCTACTGTTCTTGTCTATGGTCGATAAAAATTCTCAGGTACTGTTCTAACTCCTGGTTCACCCTTTCTGTTTGCCCATTTGTTTGTGGGTGATAGACCATTGAAAGTTTCGTTTGAATCCCCAGCAAATTATTCGACTCCTTTATCATTCCTGCTACAAACTATACTCCTCTGTCCGATATGATGCTTTCTGGGAGGCTGTGCAGCCTCCATACTTGGTCCTGAAACAGCTTTGCTAGTCCCTCTGCCGACATTTTTTCCGTGGTGGCTATAAAATATGCCATTTTGCTAAACCTGTCGCATTGCGTCATATCCCTGAGCTAGTGGTAACTTTGTGATGAAGTCTGCTGAAATATAACTCTATGGTTTCTCTGGGATTGCATTGGGCATCAACTTTTCTACTGGTGCTTCGCTTCGATTCTTGTACCTTTGACAAGCATCACATCCATCCACATATCTCTCTACTTCTTTCATTACTCCTGGCCACCAGTAATTTCTGGTAACCAGCTCTGTCGTCTTTCATCTTCCTCCATGCCCTCCTACTGGGGTGTTGTAGTGTAGTCATATTACCTCCCCCCTAAGTTCTCCTTCTGGCACATATATTCTTCCTTTCTTCAGTACTACTCTATCCTCTATTTCCCATTTTTCGTCTCTCAACGTTTTTACCCCTGCCTTCTTTAGCTCTTTTATTGCTTTTACCACTTTTTTGTCTTCTTCCTGTGCCTTCTTTATCCTTTTCCTTAAATCTCCCTCTTCTATCACCGTTTCTACCCCTCTAACCCACTCTGGCCTGATCAGTGTTCGATCTTCGTTATCTTTTTCCACCCCTTCTTGCCAATCTGGCCTTCTACTTAATCTATCTGCCTTTCCCATACTCTTTCCTGGAACATGTTTTAAGGTGAAGTTAAATCGCGATAGATATAGTGCCCATCGTGCTTATCGTCAATTCAACTTTTGGCTCGTCATGAAATACTGGAGGTTTTTGTGGTCTGTCCAGATTTCGAATTCTAGTTTCGCTCCTTCCAAGTAATGCCTCCATGCTTCAAGGCATCTGATAACTGCCAACATCTCCTTGTCATAGATCTTGTAGTTTTACTCTGTAGCATTTAACGACTTTGAGATGAAGGCCACTGGCCTCCACTTGCCATCTTTGCATTTTAATGACAACACTCCTCCCATTGCATAGTCTGAGGCATCCACCTCTACTCTCATCTCTCTATTTATGTCTAGTATTGCTAAAACAGGTTCTGTCGTGAACATCTTTTTTAGTTTTCCAAATGCTTCCTCTTGCTCCTTTTCCCATTTCCACTTCTGCTCCTTCCTGACCAGTACGTGTAATGGCGCTGCTATTTTAGCAAAGTTCCTTATAAACCTTCTGTAATAGTTGGCTAGGCCCAAGAACTTCTGCATCTCTTTGATGTTTTTGGGTGCTGGCCAGTTTAGCATTCCTTCCACCTTTTCCTTCTGTATTTCTACTTCTCTTGGCCCGATTATTACTCCTAGGAATTCTACCTCTCTCACTTTCCACTTGCACTTCTCTGGTTTCACAAACAGGTCATTTTCTTCTAACCTTTTCAATACTTCCTCTACCAACTTGTCGTGCCCTTCCTCTGTATCTGTTGCTACTAGAATGTCGTCAATGAAGGTTGCTGTGTCTCCCTGATTTATAAGGTCCCAGAAGAGGTCATTCATCATTGTCTGGAAAGTAGCGGGGGAGTTTATTAACCCAAAGTACATTATTGTGGGTTCGTATGCTCCAATGTACGTAGTGAATGCTGCTTTCCATTCGTCTTCTGACATTGTTGTAACCTCATCTCAGATCCAACTTTGTAAACACCTTCCTCTTCCCTACTCCATCCAGTATGTCTGCAATAAGTGGCAATAGATATCCGTTTTTTATTGTTCACTGATTTATATGGCGATAATCTTGCACCATCCTCCTTTTGCCATTCTTTTTTGCCACAAAGTACACTGGTGACGTTTGCAGTGATTTGGAGGGTCGAATATACCCTTTTCGTAGTTAATCTTCCACAAACGCTTGCACTTTCTCCCTTTCTTCCCTTGATAATGAGTACACCTTTCCTTTCTTTGGTGTAAACCCCTCCTTTAACTCAATTGCATGGTTTCAGGCCTTTCGCACTGGCATTCTTTCTGACTCTCTTTTCCCAAAGACTTTCTTCCACTTCCAAAACCTTTTGGGTACTAACTTCCTCAGTGTTTTTTTATCTTCATCTTTTTCTATCTTCTTTACTTCTTTTTTCTTTTTCTCCTGCTTTCCTTTTCCGCATATGGGTGGACACCTCGTCATCCCCCTTTCTCCCAATCTATCTCTGGATTATGGACCGCCAACTATGGCATCTCTAGTATGACCTCTGTCTTCCCCAGGTTACACATGTCTATTCTGACTCTTTCTACATGTCCTTTGAAGAACATGTTGCACTCGACTTGGTGCGTTATTGCTCCTCCTACATTTACTGTTTTATCCACGTTTTTGACTAGCAGGGGGTTCTTTATCCTCTCCATTTTGAACCCCTTCTCTCTTGCAAAGGTCGTGTCCATGAATAGACCTGTTGCTCTGCTATTTAGCAGAGCTTTTACCGCTACCCCTTCATGATTTTCTAGCTTCTCTAGTCCCACCCTCATCCATACTTCTCTTAGCGGCTTTAGTGTGCGCTGCATGTCTCTTACTCTCTCAGTGTTTTTGCAAGAATTTAATTTATTGCCCAATTTCTCTGGGAGCAATACACTGTACAGATTTGAGGAGGCTAGCCAAGAGCTTACTGACCTCCAGTTTCTTTTGCCGACTCTTGTGGCGTCTCCACTACTCTCGCTCTATTCTTTTCCCAACAATTTCAGGCCATATGGCCAAACTTTCCGCAGTGATAGCATATTCTGTTCCCTGCTTTTCCTCTGTTGACATCCATTGCATTTGGGTCTCTCTATGGACCCGCTTGATTTCCTCCTCTACTAAACATGTTTCTTCTCCCTCCTCTATTTCCTCCCGTGTGCGGGACTCCTGCCCACTAGGTTATTTGCCCTCCTTTTCCCCCATATGACCCTCCTCCAAAACTTCCCCTTGGCTACGCATTTCCCCCTGGGCGTGCCGCATTCCTCTCTAACATCCTCTCCTCTGCCCTACTTTGCCTCTGATTCCTATTCAACCTTACTGCTCTTTCTTGCCACTCTCCTATGGTGGACGGTGGTTCCTCTGCCTCTGCTAATTTTCTTCTGATGGCTCCATTGAGGCCCCTTTTGAATTCTTCAATAAGGGATCATCCCTCGTAGCTGCTCCCCCTGGCAACCTTTTTGAACTCCTAGACGTACTCGTCACACATCCTTCCCCCCTGCTCTATCGTTCTCAGTTGCTCAATTTTTCTTTCTTCCTCCGATGTCTCCCCGAAATCAGTTTTAATTTTTGAAAACAGCTGTTCTACTGTTTCCACCTCTGACTCTCCCTTGGCCAGCTCGTCCATTAGGTTGTCCTTCCATGCCTCCGCTATTCCCCCCTGCACATAAGATAACACCCAGGCCACCTGGGTTGTTGCTGCTTCCTCTGTTATCTTCATTCTGATGTATATGCGAGCTGCGTTAATGAACGCGCTCACCTCCTCCATTTTCCCATTGAATACTTGAGGTCTTGCGACCTCTACTCGGCTCCCCTGCTGTTAGAGGAGCATGGTGTTAACCTGCTGCTGCAGGGTGGCGATCATGGCGAGGAGTTGCTCCTCTCTGGTTGGTAGTGGTGGTTAGCAGGGGGCAGACGTCTGGGATAGTTCCCCCTGTTTGTTGCTGTTGTTGCCATGACATGTTATAGGGCGGTGGTGGTAATGGTGATGGTGAGGATTCGTATTCGGTTTCAGTTTCTTGTTCTGATTCTCGATCCAGGGCAAACTCAAGGCTACGTCTAACAGAGAGTGCAATCTTTTCCTGTCTAGACTCCTATTGCCTTACTAACTACTGCCCTAATCAAGATGTATATGATTGCCCCTAAGAAGGAAACCCCTAAGCTAAACGGCCTTTTAAGAAGTAACCGTTGATCTCCTGCGTGTACCCATCACAATGGACGACAGCACAGAGCTTATACAAGGAAAGGAAGTAGATAACTGGTCTGATTTGAAGGTCAGGACTCAACTACACACCCAGACTTGGTGTACTGTTTCCTTTCTCAGTCTCTCCTGACTGAGAAGTCCCCTTTACAGCTAGGGCCCGCTATCCAAGAGGCTTGTGAGCGCTGTGCTCACTAGTGAGGAAGATGAGAGAGTAAGTGGTGGTGGGGGTATTCACTTGTAGCGCCAGTATTAAGCCAACTGCGCGTAGAATGAATATGAGCAGGGATCGAGATGATTGGTGCTTGGGAGTGGAATCGAGTTCTTTTGTTATTACAGAGTCTTGACGACTTAGGAACCACTCGAGATAAGTGTTTAGAAAGAACTCGATGGAGTTCTCTATTGGATTTGACTACCTACTTATACTACTTTACAAGTGGCTGTGCTCTACTATTACATGATCACATGACTTTCCAGAACATTCTATGATCACATGACTTTATCACGTGATATGATTACCTAATTCCCATGCTATTTATATCTTGTCCTTGTTGTACAATTTGATGTTGGAGATCAAATGTTCAAACGTATGGGAAACTCTTTCCTTTCTGGGGCTCTTATAACAACAGCCCATCGATAACAGGCTTTCTGTAGCCATTAAGACTATGAGAATCATCAAAGAATTGGTAGAGATAGGTTTGAATAAAGTTTGTGACACTCTTTCTAGTCTATATTTATTCTAACTAGATATTATGACTATGTTATAATGTGATAACACTACTTATAACTGAAGATGACTAGTTAAGTAATAATCCAGTAACAGAGGTAATTGTAAGGAAGCTAAACTCCAACCTGGAATAAAGCTAACTGCTCTTTGTTCAGTGATTGACAAAGAGAACTCGATAAAGTTCCCGTTAGATTTGCTACACTATATATACAATTACTGTTGTGGCTATGTGTTTTGTCTTCCATAGTCCTCATGTCTATCAGCTGACTTCTTTGTCATATTCTGTGACTGTGACCTGTGACTCCTTGTGATGTGACCTTTCTGTGACTTGTCATGTGATATTTCCCATGCTCTATTTAGTAATAAAAGAAAAGAAAAGGAAAAGAAATATTAAATAATAACTTAGCCATTTTGCCAAGTCATGACAGTAATAAGTCAAGTCAATGTCTAAGAATAGATTATTCCAATGTTATCCTATTTAGTTCTAGTCCAAAGATAAAAAAAAGATTATTTAAGATTTCTCTAAAGAGTTTTGTCTATTCTGAACCTTAAATATTCAATGTATTACTGTATTTTAATATCTTTGTCAAGCAATGCTAATATCTTATTTACTAATCACTTATTATCAGACTATAGCTAATAATAATTGTAGTCCTACTCAATGTTTAGTACTAGCTATTCCTTTTTTTGGTCTTTGACTTGGTCTTTGTACCTATATACTCTATTAATATCAACTATCAGATGTATTTTTATTGTACTTGGTAGATCTAATTCTATCATATTTGTTGAAATTACTTCTTTTACTTGATAAGGCTCAACTAATTTTCTCAGTCAGTTTGCCAATTATTTTTCTTATATCTAGTACTTTAATTTTTTAGTACTTAACAGTACCCAGTCTCCTACTTGATATTATTTTGTCTCACTTCTCTTTCTATTTATATACTTTCTTATTTCTTTCTGACTTTTCTTTAGTACTGCTTCTGTTTCTTTATGTACTTCTTTTATTTTTGTTACAAGTTTCTCTACCTTTTCAAACTTTCCCTCTTTTCTTATCTCAAATCCCATATATAGGTTCTATCTATTATTTGTTCTGAATAGTAATACTTTTGTACTTGTTTGCACTTTGTTATTGTATGCAAACTTTACAGTTGTTAACCAATCCAGTATAGTGACTTAGTCTAGATGACTTAATCACCCTTCAAGTCCAAGTTGACAAGGAAAACTCAATAGAGTTTCTGTTAGATTTTCTATACTACTTATACAACTACTATATGGTCTGTGCACTGTTTTTCCACACCCATCATGTGACATCATGTGAAAGTAACTATGTAACACTTTCCCATACTCCTTCCTGTACAGTAAGTCCAAGAGAAAGAAAAAAATATCTAAATAATAACTTAGCTGTTTTACCAAGTCATAACATCTAGTTATTACTCCTAATGGTAATCTATGAATATTTTGAGATATTGTTTGAGGTTCTGATTCATTGTCTTTGTCTAGCTATTTATCTATAGATAGTATACTGTCAATAACTTGATATCTATTCCCAACATACAATTTAACTCTTTTATTATTTCTGCTGTAAACTATGCTCCTTTGTTTGTTATAATACTTTTTAGTAAGCTATATAGCTTCTAGATGTTATTCCTAAATAATCTTACTACTCCTTCTGCTAAAATTTTTTCTGTAGTTAGTACAAAGTATGCTATGTTTGTTATTTTGTTACATACTACTAGTATATTATTGTACCCTTATGCCAATAGTAGTTTAGTAATGAAATCTACTGTTATATAACTCTAAGATTTTTCTGGTACTATGTTAGATATAAGTTTTTCTACTGGTGCTTTTGTATGATTCTTGTTCCTTTGGCATACATCATAACTTTCTATATACTTCTTTACTTCTTTGGTTACTCCTAGCCACCAGAAGTTTTTAGTGACTAACTCTATTGTTTTCTACTGCTCTCCATGTTCTCCTACCAGTGTATCATAATAAAGCTAGATTACCTCTGCTTTCAGTTTTTTGTTCTTTGGAACATATACCTTTTTATTTCTCAATATTAGACTGTTCTCCTCTCTCCATTCCTTATCCCTCAACATTTTGGTCCCTGCTTATTTCATCTCTTCTACTGCTTTTACTACCTTATTATCTTTTGCTTTAGATTTCCAAATTCTTTTCAGTAAGTCAACCTAGATAATGAGCTTTGGAGAAGTCCTTGAAACAAGGACTCTTGAGAGAGAGGGGTGGTGCTATGACTTAACTATATAGCTAAGTCAATATTCATGTTTTTTTTCTTTTCTTTTTAGATATGTGAGAAAGTGATTCTAAAGGAAATGTATGAGAAGTTATAAACATGTACATGTATAAGTAGTATAGCTCAATAAGTAGAAACTCTAACAAGTTCTCTTTGTTTACTCTAACATTGAGTATAACCTAAGCTTACCCTAAGTAAGGGATCATTATACAATTGCCCATACACTACTTACACTGTTAATTTATAGCAAATTGACCTCCTATTGACCCTATTTTGTATACTGGACTACTTGGATTGTCTCTTTTATTGAGAAAAAATTTAAGTACTATCCATTGTCAATGGTGTCATAACATAAAAGAAGGAAATAACACCCATGGGGAATGATACCCCAAACAACTCAACAAGAAAGCAACCCAGACAGGAATTAAACCTATGACCCAAGGTAACTAGCCCATACACCCTACCACTGAGCTACCAGACCATTATTGGCTCACAACATGCTCCAGGGTAAGTTCCAACTGTTGCACCTGAGGGAGTCGGTGGTCTGACAAGGTATTCAAAGCATTTGTCACTTGTCAAACGGCCATTGCATCATAAAGCAAACATCATTTGTTGTCGAAAGTCATATGATATGCATTTCACGCTTGTCAGGGCATGTGAATCCAATCAAAGTTTGACAAGCGAGTCATGTATACCACATCATTACAGAAAGCTATATATGGATTTTATTCCCTACGATACAGCATATTCGGAATTTGCCGCAGATTTCCATGAGTCCATCAAGGAATCGAGCAGAATTGATGTTCCCTCTTCCGTCCGAAACGTCAGGATATTTGATCCTCATCACATCGGCACGAGGATG
>Ga0153996_1000658_pt1 | contig 15260 bp, 16 predicted proteins | sample TSNC080MetaG_FD_104728 | JGI IMG/M metagenome (GOLD analysis project Ga0153996, IMG submission 104728) | Attine ant fungus gardens microbial communities from North Carolina, USA - TSNC080 MetaG | ecosystem: Host-associated > Fungi > Mycelium > Unclassified | place: USA: North Carolina, Lumber...
ATGCCTTGCTCTGGCCATCTTAAATGCCGAAGGCATACCGTCCGCCTGTGAAGGAGATCAGAAAAGCATGATCAGTATGGTGATTATGAGGGCGCTGACCGGACAATCAGGATTTATGGCCAATCCCAGCTGCCTGGACCCGGAACAGAAGGAGATCATCTTTGCTCATTGTACCCTGCCGATCGATATGCCGGATAGCTACGCTCTGACCACTCATTTTGAATCTGGTATCGGGGTGGCCGTAACCTGTGATATTGCGCCTCAGGCGATGACTATTTTTAAATGTGACGGTAAACTGAGTGAGTATTATGCTGGAAAAGCAGAACTGGTGGAAACGATGCACCGGGATAATCTTTGCCGGTCACAAATGCGGTTGTATCTACCGGAAGGGACCGATTACTTTGTGCGAAGCCCCATCAGCAATCACCATATTGTCTGTAAAGGGGATTGGCAGGAAGTGATTGATGAGTTTTTTAGGCAGATGTCTATTTGAAAAAGTGTGAGCAATGTAATCAGATATTTTATTGATCTGCTTTACATTGCTTTTTTGAATTGTCAAACAGCATCCATGTTGATATAAAAAAATGAAAAAGAATTACCGTATGTTGCGTCTGCAACATATTTTTTTGCTGATTGTGATATGCTATTGATGTAGGATATTTAAAATTCAAATATAAAGGAGATTGTCTTTATGCAAAAAGTAACAAAAGATATGCTAATCGGAGATATACTCAAAAAATATCCGGACACTGCACCAATTTTGATGGAAGTTGGCATGCATTGCCTCGGCTGCCCATCTTCCCAGATGGAATCCCTTGAGGATGCTTGTAATGTTCATGGTATTGACCCGGTACAGGTTGGAAATAAAATTAACGCATATTTGGATGCGGAATAAAGGATGTGGCATAAATGAGTGCTTTTCTTGGACCGATTCACCACTGGGTGTTTCGTAAAGTTAAGTTTCAAAATGAAGTAACGGACCAATTGATCGATTTTGCCAGGCATAAAAATCTGGATACAGCACCCATGCTTGCAGAAAAATATGGAGAGCTTGAAGAGGCGCCGCTTGAAGATATTATCGATAGGTTGAATATTCACGGCTGGCTTCAGGAGAGAGTTTCGCTTGTGGAATACCGTCTGGCGGCAGCAGTAAAGGCGATACTTGACAATGGCATTGCCGAAGAGGATGAATTGAGGAAGTTGTTTTATGATATCGGTGCATCCATGAAGCAGGCAGCTCTGCCGTCAGCGTCAGCCGCCTACGAGCTGCTGAATGATCTTCTGCTCGACGGTATGCCTTGCGACGGGGCTAACGAGCTCCTGTCCGAAGACGATGGGAAAGTGGTCTGGCGGAGGAATATCTGCGTACACAGCCCCTATTGGAAAGAAGCAGGTGTTGACATTGCAGTGTATTATGTAATCCGCGAAAGCATGATTGAGGGCTTGCTGGAGGGTTCTGACTATGAATTCGCAAAACAGGGGGAAGAATACTCGATTAAAGGAAGGTGAATAATTATGGACAGCATTAAGCTGATGGTGGATGAGCATGAAAATATACTACGGATGAATATCGTGATTCGCAAAGCCTGCGAGAAGATTCTCGATGGCTCTGAGGTTTGTACGGCAGATTTCAGGAAGATGATCGATTTTATTAGAAACTATGCGGATAAACACCATCATGGCAAAGAAGAACAAATTTTGTTTATTCAAATGCAGGACAGGCTTGGTAATATAGGAGCGAATCTGATTAAGCACGGTATGCTGGTGGAGCATGATCTTGGCCGTCTGTTTGTCACTGAGCTTGAAGAGGCGATTGATGAATACGAGAAGCAGCCTTCAACACCGGCAAAGCTCGATATACTGGCAAATGCGGTAAGCTATACCGGACTTCTTGCCCGCCATATCGGTAAGGAAAATGAGGTCGTTTACACGTATGCTCAGAAGAATCTGACGGCCGATGTGCTTGCTGATGTAAATCAGCGTACCGAAGATTTTGAAAAAGCTGCTGAAGATGCGGGGATTGTAAAAAAATATCTTTCATTACTTCTAGCTTTGGAAAATAAATATCGGTAATTTGGAGGTGCACTATGAAAGAGAAGCAAATTGACCTGAAAAAAAGTGTTTATGAACTCAACAAGGCGTATCCGGAAATTTCCGATATTATGGTTAGTCTCGGCTTCAAGGACATAGTCAGGCCGGGAATGCTGGAAACAGCCGGGCGCTTGATGACAATACCGAAAGGCGCGAAACTAAAAGGCCTTGATTTAGAACAGATCGTAAAGAAATTAGAAGAAGACGGATTTGAAGTCTTACATTAAGGAGGGAAAAGCATGAGCGGTGAAATAAACAACCGGGAGTATAGGCAAAAAATAATCAAAGAACTGATAGCTGAATTGCACGATGGGAAGAGTGCCGATGATGTCAAAGGGAAATTTGCGGAAACTTTTGAGGGCGTATCAGGAGCGGAGATATCCGCTGCCGAGCAGGCACTGATCTCGGAAGGACTGCCTATTGAGGAAGTGCAGAGGCTGTGCGATGTACATTCGGCGGTGTTCAGGGATGTTATTCAAAATGAAGATCATGCGACGCCTGAACATTCTGTTCTGGGGCATCCGGCTCATACACTTCAGGAAGAAAACAGAGCTATTGAACGGCTGATCGAACAAGAGATAAAGCCGAAATTAGAAAAGTATTCTGGCAGCGATCATCATACAGTCTCCGAAAGCATGATAACTGCTATAAAGAAACTGCTGCAGATAAATACCCACTATCTGCGCAAGGAAAACCTGTTTTTCCCTTATATGGAGAAACATGGGATCACTGGCCCTCCCAAGGTGATGTGGGGGGTTGATGATGAAATACGCACTTCGATAAAAGCAGCCGTTTCGGCGGCTGAAACTGGAACTGATCTGATTCGGACCGCGGAGGAAGCGATAGAACGAATTAATGAAATGATATTTAAGGAAGAAAATATACTGCTTCCTATGCTGTCTGAGCATCTGACAGACGGAGAATGGAAAAAGATCGCGGATGAAAGCGGTGAACTCGGTTTTTGTTTGATTCCTGAGCCGCCCGCATGGGTTCCCCGCGCTGAAGAGAAGCCGGAATCATCCGGTGATACCTTACCTTTACAGGGTATTATTCTACCGTCAGGGATTTTCAGCCTCACGGAGCTTACCCATATGCTCGATGCGCTGCCAGTTGATATAACCTTTGTTGATAAAGACGACACGGTAAAATACTTTTCGCAGGGTTCTGAACGGGTCTTTCCACGTACAAAAGCGATAATCGGACGGAAGGTTGCCAACTGTCATCCCCCGGCCAGCGTTCATATTGTCGAGGAAATTCTTGAAGATTTTAAGCATGGCCGAAAGGATCATGAGGACTTCTGGATTAACATGGCCGGGAAGCTGGTCTACATTCGCTACTTTGCTGTCCGCGATGAAAATAACGAATACCTGGGTACCGTAGAGATTACGCAAAACATCAAGCCGATTCAGGAAATTACAGGCGAAAAAAGACTGGTTTCTGATTAAAAAAAGCCGCATTGAATGTGAACCGTTCAATGCGGCTTCTTTTTATATTACACTTGACAATATTTTGTATGTTTAGTATATTAGTAATTACTAAAATACTTAAAAATGGGAAAATGCCTTGTCAGTTAGAAAAATAGCCTGTGTTGGAAAGAACTGGAGGAAGCAAAAAGTATTGTAATCGATATTGCGGAAGGGGGCAGCTTTTTGAGCTGCTCGGTGGAAGGCTTGGCCTTTCCCGAAAAAGTCTGCCGCCGAGGTTCTTGCGGTCACGGTGGTTTCGGTATGGGTTTCTGATATTTTTTATGACTATGTTCCTCTTGATGATCTGCAATACATATCTCGTATTTGCCGGAGCACCGCTGAGAGAAGTCGTTACACTTATGTGGGTGTTTAAGCTGCCATGGCATTGGGCCAATACAATGTCAGCAGCACCATGGGCAGCGCAGTTTGCTTTTGGATTTTATAGTGTAATGTTAACTTCAACGGCACTGGGGATGATTACCATGATTGTTTACAAACCGCGCTCGTGGTGTATTTATTGCCCAATGGGAACAGCGACCCAGAGGATTTGTCAAATGAAACACAGAAAGGATAATTAAAATGGAAGAAAAAGCCAAACAGATTGCGGAGCTTCTTAAGGTACTGGCAAATGAAAATCGTTTAATGGTTTTCTGTGCTCTGATGCAGGGTCCGATGAATGTTGGGGAAATATCCAAACATGTGCCGAATATCACGATGTCGGCGCTGTCCCAGCACCTTGCACTGCTCAAAGCGCACGGCATTCTGGACTTTAGTAAGTCCGGTCAAAGCATAACCTATTCGATTGCGGATCACCGGGTCGAGGAAATTATCCATGTGCTGAAAAAATATTATTGCAATATAGAAGACGTGAAATGACAATGCTTGTGAGTGCTTAAAAAGGAGGTTATGTTTATGAAACAAAAGATATTGATTGTTGGAGGAGTCGCCGGGGGTGCAAGTGCGGCAGCACGTCTCCGCAGGCTTGATGAGTATGCCGATATCATCATTTTTGAACGCGGCGAATATATTTCGTTTGCCAACTGCGGGCTTCCCTATTACATCGGCGGCGAAATTAAGGAAAAGGAAGCACTTATCCTGCAGACGCCCCAAAGCTTTCATGAACGGTTTAATATTAACGTGCGGGTGTTAAGCGAGGTTATCTCGATTAATAGAAGTGAAAAGAAGGTTACGGTAAAGAATCTTCAAACAGGCGAAACTTATGATGAGAGTTATGACAAGATGATTCTTTCGCCGGGAGCACAGCCGATTGTTCCGAATATTGAAGGAATCGACTCAAACCGTGTATTTACTTTGAGAAATATTCCGGATACTTATAAAATAAAAGATTTTATTGAACGGGATGCACCGAAAAGTGCGGTCATTGTAGGTGGTGGTTATATTGGGATTGAGATGGCTGAAAACCTTAGAAAAGCCGGATTGTCGGTTTCGGTTGTCGAACTGTCCAATCAGGTGATTGCACCCATTGACTACGATATGGCCTGCGAGGTTCACCGGTACCTGGAGCAAAAAGGAGTTAAGCTGTATCTGGAAAACGGTCTGAATAAGATCGAGGAAACAGCCCAGGGACTTCTTATGGTACTATCCGATGGTACAATCACCGCCGACATGGTTATCCTTGCAGTTGGCGTTCGGCCTGAGGGTGAGATAGCGAAAACGGCGGCACTTGAGGTGAGCGGACGCGGTGCTATTATTGTGAACGAACATATGCAAACCTCCGATGAACATATTTATGCGGTTGGCGATGCAGTTGAAGTGGTTGATTTTGTTACCGGACGAAAGGCGATGATTCCTCTTGCCGGGCCAGCCAATAAACAGGGACGCATAGCGGCGGATAATATTTGCGGAATTGGCTCCACATACGAAGGAACTCAGGGATCTGCCATCTTAAAGGTGTTTGAAATGACTGTTGCGGCAACGGGAATCAATGAAAAGGCCGCTCGTGCCCTGAACCTGAATTATGATAAGTCATTTACCTATTCGGGCAGTCATGCGGGGTATTATCCCGGGGGCACCGACATGCTGATTAAAACGATTTTTGAAAAGCAAAACGGAAAAGTCCTGGGTTGTCAGATCGTCGGATTCGATGGTGTTGATAAGCGCTGTGATGTGCTTGCTGTTGCAATAAGAGCGGGTATGACCGCAGACCACCTGTCAAAGCTTGAGCTTTGCTATGCACCGCCGTATTCGTCGGCAAAAGATCCTGTCAATCTGGTGGGATATGTAGTAGATAATATTATAAGTGGAAAGGTGAAAATCTTTCACTGGCATGATATCGGCGAACTTCAAAAGCGCTCGGACGTCTTTCTCCTTGATATCCGAACTGTGATGGAATATGAGGATAGTCACATTGACGGTTCTGTTAATATTCCGTTAGATAGTCTGAGGAAAAGAATTCGTGAAATTCCGAAGGATAAACCGGTGTATGCGATCTGCCAAATAGGGTTCCGCGGTTATCTTGCATGCCGTATTCTGAGTCAGAATGGATACGACGCTTACAATCTGAGCGGCGGTTTCCAACTGTATCATACAATCGAAAAGTATAGATAAAATATAAAAAACGTATGCATTTATCATCCATGCATACGTTTTATTACCTTCAACCGCGTAAATTCTTCCCGCTCCTTTTCTTCCAGTGCATTGGTGATATTGTAAACCAGCGCTTCGTAGGTTGGGATGGTGATATTTTTCAGGGCATTGGCCCGTTTCTGTGTCTTTTTAATATTGGCTGCCAGCCGGTAAGCAGAGTTTTCCACCTCTGCCAGCCGGATGGTCAGATCTTTCACCTGACGAAATGCCTCGCGGGCGATATCAATCGATTCCTTGGTCGTATAGAATGAATAGGTCAGATCGTTCACTTCATTCTCGTATTTGATATGGGGGATCTCGGTGCCCATGATGCTGCGGACCTGAATCTGGATAGAATCTTCGATCGGAACGGTATAGGCCAATTCCGATACAAAGCTGATTCCATGTTCGATATTTGCACGCTGAAGGCACTGATACCCTCTGGTAAAAGTAGTATCAATCTCTTCCTGAATCCCCTTCGCCTCTTCAATCAAAGCCATAAGCTCACGGATCAGGATGTTCCGCTTTTTATCCATGAGATCATAACCCTGCCTTGCGAGGGCGAGGGAGTTCTTGGCGAGCATTAAATTGCCTTTGGTCGGAAATGAGCGTGTATCCATAAAATACCTTCCTTACCCGTAGAATTTTGCTAACAGTTTCGTATCCACCCGATCAAGTTCCTCTTTCGGCAGCATCTTCAGAAGTTCCCAGCCCAGGTCGAGAGTTTCCTCAATGGTTCGGTTGGTCGCCGGTCCCTGTCCAACATAACGCTCTTCAAATTCCTTACCGAACTCCAGATATTTCTTATCGATGGGTGATAGCTCATCTTCCCCGATAACCGATGCCAGATTACGCGCTTCCCCAACCTTGGCATAAGATGAGAAGAGCTGGTTGGCAAGATCCTGATGATCCACCCTGGTGTAGCCTTCCCCGATACCATCCTTCATCAGTCGTGAAAGTGAAGGCAGGATGCTGATCGGCGGATAGATCGACTGCCCATGCAGTGCCCGGTCCAGTACGATCTGCCCTTCGGTAATGTAACCGGTCAGGTCAGGAATCGGATGGGTGATATCATCGTTGGGCATAGTCAGGATGGGGAGCTGGGTTACGGACCCTTTTATGCCTTCTACAATTCCCGCCCGTTCATAGATGGTTGCCAGTTCGCTGTATAAGTATCCCGGGAACCCTTTACGGCTGGGTATTTCCCCTTTCGATGAGGAAACTTCACGGAGCGCCTCGGAAAAGGAAGTCATATCAGTCAAAATAACCAATATATGCATATTCTGCTCAAAAGCCAGATACTCGGCTACCGTCAGTGCTACCCGCGGGGTTATAAGACGTTCCACCACCGGATCGTTTGCGAGGTTCAGGAACATTGCAACATGGTCTGCAACACCGCTTTCTTCAAAGGCCTTGCGGAAAAAATCGGCAACATCGTGCTTTACGCCCATGGCACCAAAAACAATTGCAAAATCTTCATCCGAACTGCCACCCAGAGAAGCCTGTTTGACGATCTGGGCCGCCAGCTGGTCGTGAGGCAGTCCGTTGCCGGAGAAGATCGGCAGCTTCTGGCCGCGGATCAGGGTGGTTAAGCCGTCGATTGCCGAAATACCGGTGCGGATATAGTTACGGGGATATTCGCGGCGAACCGGGTTGAGCGGCAGGCCGTTTACGTCTTTTTGTTCATTTGATATAATCGGACCTAATTCATCGATCGGCTGGCCGATGCCGTTAAAAGTACGGCCAAGCATATCCGGGGATAAAGCGATCTTGAGCGGTGATCCGGTCAAGCGGGTACGGGTATTGATCAGAGACATGCTCTCAGTCCCTTCAAAAACCTGTATGACGGCCTTATCCTGATAGAGTTCGACGATTCGGCCCATCTTCTTTTCGTTGTCATTAACGACGAATTCTACGATCTCATCGAAGAATGCGTCCTGTACACCCTCTAATGCAATCAGAGGGCCATTGATACTGCTGAGTCCAAGATATTCTATTGCCATAGCGGTCCCTCCTTAGGCGTTCTTTTGCATTACTCTGTTATAAAACTGATCTATATACTGCTTATACATATCCAGCAGCTGAAGATTGTCATTAGGGACATCGTATTTAATGTTAATTACTTTTTCAAAGATATCCTCTTCTTTTAAAACCGACATCGGCATGCCTTTAGCAACCAATGCACGACAGGTTTTATACAGATAGAGGATGGTATCCATCATCTGAAACTGCTTTTTCATCGAAACGCAGGTATCATCTTTATGAAATGCATTCTGCTGTAAAAAACCCAGGCGGATGACGCGGGCAATCTCCAGAGTAAGTTTCTGATCATCCGGCAGTACATCGCCGCCGATCAGCTTAACGATTTCCATCAGGCTGCTCTCCTGATTCAGCAGGGCCATCAGTCGATTGCGGTAATCGACAAACTTGGGTGAAACATTCTCATTATACCAGCTGCCCAGGTCGATCAGATACTCGCTGTAGCTGGTAAGCCAGTGGATGGCCGGGAAATGACGAGAGTAAGCCAGACTCTTATCAAGACCCCAAAAACAACGGACAAAGCGCTTGGTGTTCTGGGTCACCGGCTCGGAGAAATCGCCTCCCTGCGGGGATACCGCACCGATGATAGACACCGATCCGTCGGTACCATTTAAATTGTGCATGAAGCCCGCACGCTCGTAAAAAGCTGACAGACGCGAGGCCAGATAAGCCGGGAAACCTTCTTCGGCCGGCATCTCTTCCAGACGTCCGGACAACTCGCGCAGGGCCTCGGCCCACCGGGAGGTAGAGTCAGCCATGATGGCGACATCGTAGCCCATATCACGATAGTATTCGGCCAGTGTCAGTCCGGTATAGATGCTGGCTTCACGTGCAGCTACCGGCATGTTAGAGGTATTGGCGATCAAAGTGGTCCGGTCCATCAGCGGATTACCGGAACGGGGATCAACCAGTTGGGTGAATTCTTCCAGTACCTGCGTCATTTCATTTCCGCGTTCGCCGCAGCCGATGTAGATGATAATATCGGCATCCGACCATTTTGCGATCTGATGCTGAGTCATCGTCTTTCCGGTACCAAATCCGCCTGGAATAGCAGCAGTTCCGCCTTTGGCGATGGGAAACATGGTATCGAGAATCCGCTGACCGGTAACCAGAGGCACCGAAGACGGAAACCGGGAATGGGTCGGCCGCGCTTCGCGGATAGGCCAATACTGCGTCATGGTCAGTTCTTTCATGGTTCCATCCGGCAGTTTAAGGGTGACGAGCGGTTGGTCAATGTTATAAGAGCCATCCGATACCACATGCTGGACAATCCCATAGATATTGGGTGGAACCATGCATTTGTGAGTAATGGCAGGCGTTTCCGGAACTTCGGCGATGATATCGCCGCCGTGAATCTCCTCACCGACTTTGACGGTGATATGGGTCTGCCATTTTTTACTGCGGTCCAGTGAATCAACACTGACGCCGCGGGTTATAAAATCACCGCTGTTTTCAGCGATTTTTTCCAATGGTCTTTCGATACCATCGAAGATACTGTTCAGAATTCCCGGGGCCAGGGTTACCGAAACGGCGTTGCCGGTCGCTTCGACTACTTCGCCGGGGCACAAGCCTGAAGTTTCTTCATAAACCTGTACAGTTGTGAGGTCTTTATCCAGTGAAATGACTTCACCGACCAGCTTCTGTTCACCCACATATACCATCTCTGACATCATAAACCCGGTATTGCCCTTGAGATAGATAACCGGTCCGTTGATGCCGTAGATTGTTGCAGTTCTAGCCAATGATGCCACCTCCTCCGAATTGGAATTTATCGTATTCTGACTCAAACTTCCTCTTGAAAGAGTGGTCGATTAAAATATTCCGGCCGGGTATCGCTGCCCGGACACCGCCGTAGAAATCATCTTTACTGATAGTCAGACTTAAGCCGGTGCGATGTTCCAGTTCCGGTTTTTTATCCGTATCTGTGGCATTCAGATAAATCGTGAGCGGATCACCAGCGGCAAATGCCGCAGAGTCGTTAATAAAGTCCTGCAGCAGATCGATATAGGCATCGGTCTGCATGAAATCTCCGAGCAGGGTATGGACTTCAGAAAATAGTTTATCTTTGAGTAAAACCTGCTGTTTGCCCAATTTTCGTTTTAAATCTACCTGTGCTTTAGCCGAAGCCTGGTTGAGCTGCTGCTTGGCGCGGATGGTTTCCGATTTGATTCGGGTAGCTGATTGGATGCGATTCTCATCCACGTGCTTCTGATAGAGTGATTCCAGTGCCTGGCGGTGCGCATTGATGATGCTGTTGCCCTCTTCCCGTGCTTCGGTCATAGCAGCATCCTGTATGTGTTTGAGTTTTTCTTCTATTGTCACGGTTATCACCTTCTTAATTTAGGATCTATAGTTTAAGGCCGATGGCCTCGTTTACATACGACGTGATAAAATCTTTTTTACGGCCGGTTCCGTGCCTGTCAGGAATCTCGATGAGCAGCGGCATCTTTCGTTTCAGCTTGATTTCATCAATCAGTTCAGGAAATTCGCGCCCAAACTTTTCGGTCAGCAGAATGACGCCGATCGTTTCATCGCTCATCACATGTTCTAAGGCCTCGCGCAGTTCATCTTTCTCGTGGACGATGATGCCGTCCACACCGGCGAGACGCATTCCTGTATAGGTATCTACATTATCACTGATTAAGTACATTTTCATATTATAACTGACCCAGAATCATGAAGGAGATGATCAGTCCGTAAAGACAAACACCTTCTGCAAGACCCACGAAGATAAGGGATTTACCCAAGACGCTGGAATCTTCACTGATTGCTCCGAGAGCGGCGGAAGCAGCGCTGGCAACGGCAATACCACCACCGACACATGATAAACCGGTTGAAAGGCCGGCGGCGATATAGCCAAGTCCCGTCGCACTGGAAGCAGCGGCAGCTCCGGTTTCAGCCGCACTTGCAGTTCCGCTGAACATAAAGATAGAAGCGATGGCAAAAGCACTGAAGAAAAAGAAGGCGTTGCTTCCGAGTGCCCGTTTATAACGTTTCTTATTTTTCTCACCGATCAGATAATATCCGAAAGGAATGATGATGCTTAAGGTAAGTGCTGCAATCAGGATTAATTTAGTAACTAAACTCATAATGGTCCTCCTTGAAATAAATTAACATTTTATTTTATTTTTTATCTTTATTTTTATAGGGTTTAAATTCCCGGCCGGAGCCTTTATAAAAACGGCTGAACATTTCATAATACTCTAAACGCAAAACCTGTATTCCCACGATTAACCCTTCCATACCGCATACGAACAGGTTGCCTAAAATCACCACAATCCAGTTGATATTGCCGGATTCAGCACCAGCCAGCATCAATACTACCTGCATCATGGCAGCATGGCTGACGGCAAATGCACCGATACGCACAAAAGAAAGCGTATTGGAAAAATAACTCAGCAGGGTTTCAAAAAGTTCAAAAAAGGTCTGAACCAGAAACATACCTTTGCTTTCCTCCATCTTTTCGGCCCGCCTCTGAATCTTTTTGGTAATCGGCTCTTTCAATGCGATCAGAATCAGCGGAACACCGAACATCACCGCCAGGATAATTCCGCCCGGCAATGCTTTGCCGGTCATAAAGAGAACGATCGTAACAACGATGCCGGCGTAGAACACCAGACCGGCCACACCGTTGGCATCAAACCAGGTGGCCTCCATATCATGGGAGCGAATAGAGTTTATGATATGCAGGATCATCGAGAGGATGATGACGCCCATCCCAAAAGCGACTGCAACGATAAAAACAGTATTTAGTTTACCGATAAACGGCAGATCGGTCATGGCCGATAACGGTCTGATCCAGGTCGGCTTGAGAATATCTTCGAAACCGAATACACTGCCGAACATAACTCCGAAAAAAGTGGAAAAGATTCCGGCTAGTGCAATAATTCCCGCCAGGTTTATCTTTTTTATAAAATACAAAAGACCTCCGCCGATAACCAGGCATAATCCCTGGCCAACATCGCCGAACATCACACCGAAGATAAAGGTGTATGAAAGAGCGACAAAGATGGTCGGATCCATTTCGTTGTGATCGGGCAAGCCGTACATTCGAATAAACATTTCGAACGGTTTGAAAACCTTGGGGTTCTTAAGCTTAGTGGGCGGATCTCCGAAATGTTTTGAGCGGCCCTCATCTATCACGACTATAATTTGTTCGTCGTTTTTGGTTTCGACCATGAACTTCTCGGCATCATCTTCCGACATCCAGCCGCAGAGTACATACATTTCGTCATCTTCGTGTTTCATTCGGGCCGCCAGCTTACGGACGTCAAAGTTCTGCGACAAATCTTCCAGCCTCTGTTTGGCGCCGGCCAGCCTGGCTGCGCGGCTGTTGAAAATATCTGATATATCCTGATCGAGCTGTTCCAGCTCCTTATCGGTTTCGGCGATATGGCGCTTTAATGTTTCCGCTGCTTCCTGCGGTGTACCATAGGCATCCGTCGGCAGCTGAACCGCATCGAAGTGAAGAGCTTTTAAGGTAGTATCGGTCTTGAAACTCTCTGCGTTGGCGACAAAGTAAGTACCGTATACGTAATTGACATCACGCCCGCCTTCGACAAAGATGACCCCCATACTGTCGTATAAATATTTTTCCAGTTTCTTATAAAAATCGATCGGTATACGGCCGTATCGGGCTTTGATATATTTAAAATGGATGACCTTTTCCAGCTCAAAATCAAGGCCTTTGAACGGTGCGACGATGTTCAGATGCTCTTTCAGCTCATCCTTCGATTTTTTAAGTATATCCTGGCGTTCCAGCAGGTTGAGATACTCCTGGTTGCACTCCTGGATCAGAGCCAGAATCTCATCGGTCGTGGGAGTGCTGTCGGGAACGACAAACGGATCTTTCAGAAAACCGACGAACTGAGTTGCTTTGGTAAGCGGATCCTTATAGGGATTAACCTCCAAAAAGGGCAGGAGATTATCGGTGGTTTTCAACTCGGTAATGGCCTGCTCCAGCTGAATCTCATATTTGGATAAATAGGTGCTGATTAAGCGGTCGATATCGGTTCTTGGACCAGATATATTCAAGAACTTCATTTTAACGATCATTTTATTATACCTCCTAAATATCTCATCGTCTCAGAAGGTGTCAGATTATAACGGACACATTCTAAAACTGTTGTTAACTGGTTAATCTCAAGTTCTTTTAAAAACAAATAAGTATTGACCACGGCAATGGAGTTGGGATTGCTGCGCCGGTCGGCCAGATGCAGGTGGTATAAGCATTCGGTATACATCCGTTCCAAAGTGTATCCCTGGTCAAAATTATATTTCTGTGCGTATGACGTCTTCCTGGCGATCGATACGAACTCATTGAGTGAAGGACATTCAACCAGTTCACGGAGCAGATCGGTCTTGATCCTGTAATTAATCGGAATCAGCAGGGAATATATATCCGGCGGAGTCATATTGTAATACTTCTTAGCCCGGTAAATCCACTGCATGTTTAAAAGGTCAATCTGAGAACCGCAGTCCCTGGTAAACACCTCTAATTCTTTATTCTTGAGCACCTTCTTGCGTTTTTTCCACAAGGTTGAAAAGGCGTAAAGATCCAGTGCCAAATCATAATCAAATAATGTTGCGGCGTTAGAGTCTCGCAGCAGTTTAAGCGGCGCATAATATTCAGTACCCTGCAGATTATCGACCAGTTCCTCGATATTTTTCGAGGTGATCAGACGGTCGATCGAGAGCTGGGTATAAGAATCAAAGAACAGCTTCTTATAGTCGAGGTCAAAGGGTGCCTCGTAATGATTAAAAACGATTCGCAGACAGTAATTTATCAGCTGTACCTCATGCTGAGTTATATATAGCTTCAGAAATTGTTTCTGGTGCATCCCGGCGAATCGAAACAGCCTCGTATAATCTCCGTAAAAAGACTGCATCAGCAGTTTTTCGATATTACCGCGGTGGATCATATCGTCATCCAAATTGGCTAAAATGTCACGGTAGGCGGGTTTTTCCCTCAGATATGCAACGATATCGGGAACACTGCCGAGCGCTGCGATATTTTTATAGTCTTCGGGGGTCAGCAGTTTTGCCTGCATTGCCCGGACTTTTGTGACAATTCCGCTGTAGGTTAGTATATTTCCCATGGTTTACCCCCTGGTTATGTGCCGGAATATTTCCTCTGCGTAGCGTTCATGTTTTTGGTTAAATTCCTCTTCCAGTTCATCTAGTGTCTGGCTGTGAAGAGCTTCTTGGGATTTAAGGATTTCGGAGCATCTGGTTTCCAGATCGGATTGAATTCGGGCCAGCTTTTCCCTGGTCCCTGTTTCCAGTTCCACATCAAACTTATCACGCTTTTCCTGCATCTCCTTTTCGAGTGAATCTTTTTTCGACTGAGCATTCTCTACAATAGCAGCGGCAGTCACTTCGATTTCAGATAATCTTGATACAATTGAATCCATGTTTCATCTCCTTCTTCCTATTTCTTCCTATTAAATGTATTGTTACAATACACTAGATATATCATACTCCTATTTTTGTAAAATGCCATAGTAAAATAAACCAAAAAATTTATAGAATTTTTAGAACTATGGAACAAAAATAACTAAACCTGTAGAATTTCGCCATGATATAAACCGATGGTTTAGGATAAAATAATTGAATGGTTATAGCTGAACCGGACAGGTTATGATATACTTATAAAGTTTAAAACAAATATATAAAATGAGGATGAACGATGCGACTAAGAAATATACCAGGGGCGGATGAATATATTGAAGCCCATCAGGATGTTGTAAATGATGCGGCGGCTTACCGGGGAAGGTGGGCAGGGCTGTTTGGCCGGGAAGGGAATATTCATATCGAGATAGGAATGGGTAAGGGCCAGTTTCTGCTGAATCTGGCAAAACAAAATCCCGATATCAGTTATATTGGGATTGAACGCTATTCCAGCGTACTGCTCCGGGCTATAGAGCTTTACGAGACAGAGGAATTCAAAAATCTTAACAATATAAAATTTGTATGTATAAACGCTGTGGAACTTCCTTGCATATTTGGTACGGATGAAGTGGATCGGATATACTTGAACTTCTCCGACCCCTGGCCGAAAGCCAAACATGCCCGGCG
>Ga0153996_1000659_pt1 | contig 15254 bp, 20 predicted proteins | sample TSNC080MetaG_FD_104728 | JGI IMG/M metagenome (GOLD analysis project Ga0153996, IMG submission 104728) | Attine ant fungus gardens microbial communities from North Carolina, USA - TSNC080 MetaG | ecosystem: Host-associated > Fungi > Mycelium > Unclassified | place: USA: North Carolina, Lumber...
CGATAATGAACTACCCCGCAGCAGAGACTGCGGGGTATCAATCCCCCTAATCTTAGCTACGCGTTCTGTTTTTTATAAGGAAGCGCAGCAGAGCTGCGGGGAATTGAACCCTAAGAGATTAAATTGGGGGATCAGTATATTTCTTTTTGTATAATTACTTTAGCCTTTACCTTTGCTCTCTTCCATCCACTTTTCCAGTTGGAGCGCCAAAGCAGATTTCTCTGTCTTTTCTTCCCTGTTCTGATTTTGCAGGTATTTCTGCACATCCCACTTTGACGCGCCGCTTTTCGCCCGGCGCTTTTCAAACTCGGAAAGCTTCTCCCGGTGTCCGCAGACACAGATGAACATACGGTTCTCTCCATCCCCGCGCATTTCCATCCGCTTGTGGCAGTTGGGGCAGCGGGCATTGGTTTGCATGGATACGCTCCTCCAGTAGCCGCACTCCCGGTCCGGGCAGATACGCAGGACGCCTTTCTTCCTGTTGACCTCCAACAGAAACTTGCCGCATTCGGGGCACTTTTCCCGGGTCACATTGTCGTGAACATATTTGACGTCGCCGGCGATTACCGTGGAAACCAGCTTGGAGGCATAGGCGCGCATCTGACCGACAAACGTATCACTTTTCGCCCTGCCTTTGCTGATCAGCATGAGCTCCTGTTCCCATTTCGCGGTCAGCTCCGCTGATTTGAGATCCACCGGTACGATACCTATTAGCTGCATGCCCTTTGATGTCGGAACGATCTCCTTACCATGACGCTCAACATAAAAGGACGAGAACAGCTTTTCAATAATATCCGCACGGGTGGCCGGCGTGCCCAGACCGCTCGTGGTTTTCAGGATATCGCGCATATCGCTTCTCATCTGCTTGTCGCCGGGATGTTCCATTGCCGTGAGCAGGGTTGCCTCGTTGTACCGCGCGGGCGGCTTTGTCTTACCCGTCTCAATGGCGCAGGATTGCATAGGGAGGCCATCCCCCTGGCGGATTTGCGGCAGGTTTTGCTCCCGGATGTCCGAATCCTCCTCGTCCTCCGCGGAGAGTACCGTGTCATACGCCGATTTCCATCCCGCGGACTTAACGATCTTGCCCTTGGCATAAAAGTGCTCGCCGCCGATCTGAATCGTCAGCTTTGTCTCCTCATATTCAAAAGCGGGGGACAGTACTGCCAAAAACCGGCGGACGACCAAATCGTAGATATTGCGTTCCTCCGGTGAAAGCTTCGAAAGGTTGGCGGGTTCCTCCGTTGGAATAATGGCGTGATGATCGCTTACCCTGCTGTCGTCCACCAGGTAGCGCGTAGAGAGCGGACGTGTTTTATAAAGCTTCTGCGCCATCTCCTTGTAATTTCCCACGGCAACGCTTTTAAGCCTTTCCGGCAGGGTGGCGATCATATCTGTAGTGATGTACCGGGAGTCGGTGCGGGGATAAGTAAGCAGTTTGTGCCGCTCATATAGTGACTGCATCAGCGAGAGCGTCTGCTTTGCGGAATAGGCGTATTTTCGGTTGGCGTCCCTCTGTAGCTCGGTAAGATCATATGCGGCCGGCGGCGCCTGATGCTTCGGCCTCCGGCTTACCTCAACGGCCTTGCCGGGCTTACCGGATACCTTTTGCAGGATGGTTTCGGCGGCTCCCCGGTCAAACAGGCGGGTCTGGCCGTTACCGCTCATCCACGTTGCGGAAAAGCCGTCCAGCTTTGCCTTCACGGTATAATATTCCTTGGGCACAAAGCTCTTGATCTCCTGCTCTCTTTCCACGATCATGGCGAGGGTGGGCGTCTGCACCCGCCCGGCGGACAGGGTCGCGTTGTGCTTGCAGGTCAAAGCACGGGTGACGTTGAGCCCTACCAGCCAGTCGGCTTCGGCGCGGGCCTGGGCGGACAAAAACAGGTTGTGGTATTCGCCGGCGGGCCGTAGGTTCCGAAAGCCCTCCCGCACAGCCTTATCCGTTTGAGAGGAGATCCAGAGGCGTTTCAGCGGCTTCCTGCAGCCAGCCTTCAATAAAATCCAGCGGGCGACAAGCTCGCCCTCGCGGCCGGAGTCGGTGGCGATGATTACCTCAGAGACATCCGGGCGTTTCAGAAGATTTTGAACGATCCGGTATTGTTTGGAGGTTTCCTTAATCACCACAAGCTGCATTTTCTCGGGAAGCATGGGAAGCGATTCCAAACTCCAGGTCTTGTATTCCTCGCCGTAGACCTCGGGATCCGCGAGGGTAACAAGATGTCCGAGGGCCCAGGTAACAATGTATTTATCTCCTGAAATGCACCCGTCGGCGCTTTGCCTGCACCCAAGCGTCTTTGCGATGTCACGGGCTACCGAAGGCTTTTCAGCCAATACAAGCGATTTTGCCATTAATAACGCCTCCAAACCCACAGCAAATTTTACATAAACGCTATTTCTTTCCCCCTATTATAACCTTGTTTAGGAAATAGTACAAATCTTATCTTGCAGGCAGGCACGCCACCTGTACTACTCTGCTTCTGTTGCCAACTGCTCCAACGCATCCTTTTCCTTTATCATCCGATCAAAGTCGCTTTCATATAATTTGTCCTGAATTACTCAATATTTCTCAAACTCACTCTCCGCAAAGCATTTAGCAATCTCAGCAGTCACCCTACCCGCATCCCGTAAAAGTTCCCGCTCGTTAAATTGCAGGAACGCATTCAGCCGCTTCTCCCAATCCTCCATAGTCATTGGTATATGCCGGCGAGCTTGATCCTCCGCATAATCGAGATACATCGTGGCAATACGGTTAAGCTCATCTATCTCTTGCTTAGAGAGATAATTCTTAGCTACCGAAACATCGCTCTTGACAATCTTACCGTGAGGCGCATTCTTCCATGTGGTCAGCCCCATATGCTCCTTTTGATGATTGGTTCGATCCATTCTACATTATAGTCCATTGATGTTACATAAATATGGTAATTTTCTGATAGAAACGCCTCTCGCTTGCCCGAATCTCCCTGATTTCTTCCAGTAGGTGCTCAAAATAATCCTCGTTTAGGAAGGCACCATTTTCCATACGCTCTTTGTAACCTCCCATCTTCATCTTTCAAGTTTAGGATCATGTAATACATGCATCCTTTTGAGGTAATTCATTGCTCCCTGATATCCAAAACCCAATCATAATAACAGACCCGCGCCTTACGGCCGGCTTCGCCGCTGACGGTAACATGATCAATTCCATGCAGATAAGGCGATATCTCCCACTAATCAGGTTTGTCCAAATTGTAAATATTAAATCCAAAGAGTTACTTTTACTTCATTATCTGCTCCAATTTTTTCTCTTTTTCTTATTTCAGATTTGATTGGAAGTAAATACGTTTGATGTTTTGTATCATACCAGACTGCAGTTTTCCATTCGCTATTTCCGATTTTTGCAATTGCTTTCAGCCGGCCCCAGCCTTCTTCTAAATACTTGAGATGCTCTCTGATTTCTTTTGCCATTTCTTTTGGAAGAGAGACAAAGTACCATTCGAAGTACCAAATCTTTGCAGAAAACACATATTCAACTCCTTGATTATCCATTTGACAAGCTCCTATAATTTAAAATTTCTCTTTACACATTATCCAAAGAGGGAAAGTCAAGCGGTGGTACTTACTGGATTGCTCTCTAGCCATAATTCGATTGTTTATCATAAGCATTAGACGCAATTCATTGTTAAGCCATCTATTCCCAGTTTATGTTCTTTAGCGCAGTTGACTGTACGGCCGGTATTAAACATAATTGGAAGTTCGTGTGCCTTTGGAAACAAAATCGTATTTTGCATATGCTTACAATCCTATCCGCTCCAATACTTGATAACACAAATAGGTCAAATAAGGCGACGGATTTTTCTTTTGGCCAAAATCCCAGCCCTTGAATTTTTGAAAGATGGCTTCCGGCGTAAATAAGCCGTTGCTATCTTGCTTGCTCTTGATTAATGCAACCATTTCGATAAAACGCGCGTCTGTCTTAACAGATTCAATGCGGCTGAGCGCATCCGCGACACTTACTATGTCATACCATATGGCCGGAGCTTTGAGCTTTCTGAAATTGGTTCCCATGTAAAACATATACGGATGACGCTCCAAGCTGCTTTCCCATAGTGAAAGCAAACCTAACGCCGTTTTTTTCGCAATTTCAGTTTCGCAATATTCGGGAATGGCTGATAGCAACTTCAGCATTATTAAAGAAGCATACGGGCAGCAATCGTCTTTTCTTCCCGGCCCTCTGAATTTTCCAAACTCCTTGGATACCGTACAAGGAAAGCCTGAATCTTTATAGAAGCCCACAAGATAGTCCACACCTTGCTTTATATGCTTTTCGTAGTCAGCTCCTGCTTTGAACAGTGCGAACAAAAGCAACGGCGCATCACAAAGGCACCAACCAAACGTGTCCTCTCCGCTTCCTCCAAAGTGTTTGGGGATATTGGTTAAAGACTGATATATCCCGTTACCGTCTTTATGCTCCATTATCTTATCTATAGCTGTCTGTATTTCCGGAACATCAGTATCGAATCCAATATCCAACAGAAACAGGAGTTTGTGGATAGGCAAATCGGGGTTTTTATGATTCGTCACAAGGATACTGTGATAATCGGCAATATCACTCAAATACGCCCTGATTTTAGAATCGGAAAGTGCTTGCAGCCGCAAGTCCGCTAAACTTTCTTCGTTTTCTTTAAGTATATTTTTTCTTGCGGCAAATTGAAGCCATTTATCCCCATTTCCAAGGATAAAACTTATGGCATCCATAGCACACCTCCAGCGAACAATTCATAGGGCCAAGTGTAAACGTTACTTCGTACATAGAACACTCACTAAGCCTCGCCGAACACAGACCAGCAAATATCATTTCGCAACCTCTCATCATCAATTACTAAGTCACGAATCTTTTCGGGAAGCCTGTCACGCTGCCACTGACATTCCCGCTTCCTTGCCGTTTCCTGCTCGCTTTTTTGAGACCCCGCCATAACAGCGCGGATTGCGTAAGCTGCCGCGCCCAATTCATGCGCGGCGACATGAGCCACCACGGCGGCTTGACCGGCTGACAACGCCGCCAGTCTTGCCGCCTCGGAAACACCTTTTACCTCACGAGCCGCATCCTGTGCGGCTCCCGCAAAGTCACGCGCTCTCATCATCGTTATTTCAGCGTTCACCCAAGCATAGGCGGCTTCAATGGCGCGGCGCGGACGGTTGTCATCGGGTCGAACTTCCTCAAAATAACGCAGCACATGACCGGCGCACTCGGCAGCCCAAATCGCTAACAAATGATGGTTGTCATCGGTCAGTGTTCCGCCGCGCCGGATTGTGATGAAGCGGGGGTCACGGATTTTCGGTAATATCATAAATACCGCCGTACCTTTTTACAATATTCCTCATATTCCTCTCCGTAATGCTCTGCGAGGAACCGTTCTTCACGCAATACCTGACGGTGAATCGCCAAAGCGAACAGTGCAACCGCCACAGTGATAACAATATTGCGATGGATTAAGAACAGGCCGATGAAAAATAACAGGAAACACACGTAAATCGGGTTGCGGCTGACGGAAAACATCCCGCTTGTGACTAATTTATCGGGCTTAGCTACGTCAATTCCTACCCGAAACGAATTACCGAAGCTGACAAGAGTCAGGGCAAACCCGGTGATGGCGGCCGCGCACAACGCAAGCCCTATCCACCCCGCAAGCTCACCGCTCCAAAACGGGTAAATCAAAACATTCCAAATGGGAAACCCGAATGTTCGTGCCAGCGCGGTATAAGCAATGGCGAGCACAAGCGGCACAAGGATAAAATCGCTCTTGTCCGTTTGCCCGAAAACAAGGACGCGAATACCCCTTTTGCGCAGCATCGCCGCCCGTATGAGAACAATAATGACGAAAAGCGCAAACAGGCAAACACTCGCTACATTTTGAAAAGTCATACTAACAGCTCCAATTTATCTTCGCCGGATTTGGCTCGTTTTCCACCGCTATCGCATGTAGAGCCGCTTCCATCTTCCCGCACTCGGCAGTGGCGGCGGAGAGTAGCGCGTCCCATCCAGCGTCACAGCCCAGCTTGTCGTAAGCGACGGCAAGCGAGCCGTACAAGGCAAGACCCAGCGAATGAGTAGGCGTATGGATAGTTGCCGCCGCTTGTCCGCAGGTTCTCGCGGCGGCCTGCGCCGCGGGACTGCCCTCGGCTTCACGCGCGGCGGCGTGACATTCGTTTAAGATGATATTCTTCACATACGGCAGCTTGACTTTTCCGTCGAGCCAATCCCTCGCAGCGGTCAAAGCGGAGCGCGGACGGTCGTCGCCAGGGTACGTTTTTTCGTATATCTCCAGGATATTTTCCTCGGCGTAGCCGATACACCAATTCGCAAGCGTTGTTTTGCTCTGCGTTTCGATGAGCCTCATAAGCGATTGCAGATACGGCGCGTTAATATCACTGAGCATTTTCCGTGCTTTTGACATGGACGTTTTCCTCCAAAATATTCATGCTCCTGCGGCATAGTGCGAAATCTGCCAAATCACGCCGAATTTATCCTCGATCATGCAGAACAGTTCGCTGAAAAAGGTTGACCCAAGCTCCATATAGACCTCTCCGCCCTCTTTAAGCTCGTTGTACAGTCTTGTGATCTTGTCTTTGTCGTCCGTTCCGATTGTCGGACAGATATTGTTACCTTTGACAAACCTCGATCCGGCGGGCGCGTCAGAAAACATCAGCACCATACCTCCGACCGGCAGACCGGCGTAAATGACCCTGTTTTTGTCCGCTTCCGTCACAGGATTATTGGGGTCAGTGGGCGCGTCGCCGTAGGTCATCAGGTTTTTGACCTCCGACCTGAACACCTTTGCATAGAACTCCACCGCCTCGCGGCAGTTTCCGTCAAAGTTAATGAACATTTCTAGTTTCATAATGGACACTCCTCGTGTTTGTTGGTAACAGTAGTGGGGTTATAAACATGATGGGCAGTTCGTGTATTTTTGTATTTGGAAACAAAGACGAAGAAAATGTTTATTTTGTTTGGATTTTCCTTGCCGCCAAAGCAATCAGCGCGATGTCGTTGTTTTTATCGGCTTCCAGAAACTTCACATCGAAATCTCCGCCACCGCCGCCATCTCCAAATTCCTTCTCAAAATTTTCCTTGGACCAATCTGCCCATGGCTGCCATATGGCTTTTGGATCGTCTATGTCATAGCACGAGACGATTTCGCAAAGTCCGGTTTTCTCCCAAAGAGAACGCCACCATTTATTGCTGTGAAGAGTAAATAATTCAGGAAACCATAGCTTTTCCAATGTTTCCGGATATCCTTTCTCAAACTCTCTCCTTAGCCCCGGAACAACAATTCCAAATTGACCGCCGGGCTTCACAAGTTTAGAAAATACATCGGGGAAGTATGATTCACTTGCGCCAAAATAATGATAGCAGTCAATCGCTATGGCGGCGTCAAAGAAACCCTCCGCATAAGGCAGCGCATGAGCTTCCGCGTGGATGGGAAATACTTTGCCAGAGGCCCCAGCTTCTTCAAAGCGGCGCAGGTTATCCGTGGCGCTGATCCAAAGGTCGTTGGCAAAGACAGTCACGCCGTATTCCTTCGCCAAGAATACGCTGGTAAGCCCTTTGCCACAGCCCATGTCAAGCACTTTCATGCCAGGGCGCAAGTCCATATGCTCGCATAAATCCTCAAGAAGCCATAACGGATTCGGCCCCATCCAGTTTTGTTCGATCCAGCTTGCGTCATATTTCGCTGTTTTGGGATATTGTTTCATTTTTCTATTCCTTTCCTGATGCCTTTATCTCTCTAATCTTTTCTTGCAGTCCAATAGCGTGTAAATGTCGGCGAGTGGTTCGACTGTGGTTATGTCGAATACCACCGGGAAGGTAGGCATCTTGCCCATTGTCTCGGCGTCGCGAATCAGTTGCTTTGTTTTTTCGCTCACATCGGCCATTAGAACTTCCGCCCGATTTTTCTCCTTGAACCAAACCGCCACGCTGAAATACCCTTCATAAACATGGAGCCAATAAAGGTTTTTCTCTTTCCTCGTTCCCCGCGGAGTTGTCCAGAAGTGCTGCCCTTTTGCGAACCACGCCTTGTGGGGAGTATACCATTGCCACTCCTGCTCAATCTCCAAGCCCGGCAAGGCGTCCTGGAACACTTCGTATGCGGAATAACTGCCACCCAGCGTTTGCTCCAGCACCTCGCTTGTCGGAAACACTTCGGGATCCCGCAGCCGTAACTTTTCGTGATCGTTCATTTTCAAAGCTCCTTAACTTATCTCTGCTTCCAGAATTATATTAGCCGCATCGGTGACAAACCGAATATCTTTTCGCCAAGTTTAACCTTAGGCAAAGTCTCTACGGACAACAGATTTTTGAGTTGGTCATATTGCACCCCTTGTTCGCCAAATTATCGACTCTACCCAGTCAAACGCGGCAGATTCTATACACTTCAGCTGCGGCGCGAAAAACTCGACCACCGGCTCGTTCTTCTTAATATTCCACACTCCCGCGAACGTAATTAAATCGGTATTCGTGCCGCCCCGCTCCGCCCACTGGCGGTTGATTTTTAAGAGCACCACATCATCATGGGCAGTCAGTCCGTTTTGGATTTCGGCGGTTTGGTAAAACGATAGACCTTCAGCCGCCATTTTGTCAATCAGCCTTGCCACGCCGCCATCGGTCGCGTCGGTGCAGCGTTCCAGAAAGATATGGGATTTGTCTTCCTGCAACACTTTCGGGGCGGGAGGTTCCTGCGCAGGCGTGGCAAGCTCGGGCGCATCGGATTGCGGCGAAGCCTGCGATGAGGGCTGCGGCAGAGATGGCGGAGCCTGATCATTTGCGTCGCAGCCTGCCAGGAGCATGGTAAGAATCATGATGAGCGAAAGGCGTTCCTTATTATTCATGAATCAGTTTCTCCGTTGTTTGCGTTCTCATGTCTATATATCCTTGTTTCATTCCGGTTCTTACCTACATCGCGTCGCTTATTCAATGACAAACGTTTCACCGGCCGGCACGATCATGCGGTTTTCGGCGTCGAATTGCTCCGCGCGTTCCATGCTGAACAGTTCGCCGGGAGCCATATGATAAGGGATGCTGTGCTTCGCTCCCACCAAATTGGCGCAGGATACGGCCTCCGCGATATCCATGTTATACCTTCCGTCGCAGCAGAAGAAAGCATAATCGAGACCGCGCTCCGCCAGCGTCGCCATCTGCTCCGTCGTGGAGGTATCGCCGCTTGCGTAAATCGTTTTGCCGTCGTTCAGGGTCAGGATATAGCCAACGCACTCCCTGATATCATGATTGGGATTGTTCCCGGCCTGCACCGCCTCAACCGTGACATAGTCAAGCTCAAATGTTTTATGCTCGCCATTTTCAAGCGCTTCCTTATAGTTGATCGTTTCACAGCCGGGATTTTGCGTCCCTATCTTGTCGATTGCCGTATGATCCTGATGCGCGTGCGTTACGAGAATCAGATCTGCCGGAGCGTCGTAGCCCTCACCGGCATACGGGTCAATGTAGATAACATTTCTTTCCTTTGTTGTGATGCGCAGGCTCCCATGTCCTTGGTACAGCAGCGTAGCCATGTCTGAACTCTCCTTTTGTTTGTTGGCGTCGGCTTTGGAAGATGCCTCTGATGCCTCCTTGTCATTCTCGATTTCCTCCGGACTGGAAGCTGAGGAGGTGTCGGAGGCAGGTTCTGAATTGCCGGAAGTGTTCGCGCTCCGGTTGCCGGAGCAGCCCGCAAGCCCGGATAAAGCGACCGTTAAAACAAGCAGCGTGGCCGGAAAGCTTATACGGCGCATCGGTTGTCAACTCCTTTTTCTGTCTTCGATAAGCGCGTGAAAGCCGCGGTCGTAGGTCTTTTCCATTTTAGCGGAGAAAAAGCAGGCCGGGAATTCGCCATCGCGCTGATGATAAGCCACACAGGCGCAGCATTTGCCGTGGTTGTCACAGGAATAGGTACAGGGACACTTCATTGATTTGTTGTTTTCACAACCCATAATCACATCTCCTTCATATTATTTTGATGTAATATTTACGGCTGCGGGGGCCGTCAAACTCGCAAAAATAGATTCCCTGCCACCTTCCGAGCACAAACTTGCCGTTTTCGATCATGACTGTCACACTGGAACCCACACAGGACGCCTTCAGATGCGCGGAGGAATTGCCCTCCATATGTCGGAATTCGGGCCTGTCCGGGAAGGCTTTGTCAAGTCCCGTCAGCATATCCCGCACCACATCGGGGTCGGCGTTTTCATTGATGGTGATTCCGGCTGTCGTGTGGGGACAAAAAACAACGCATATGCCGTTTTGAACGCCGCGCTTCCTCATGGCGTTCCCGACTTCATTGGTAATATCTGTGAAGCCTTCGCGTTGCGTCTGCAAAGAGCATTCAAAAATCATGCTTTTTCACTCCGATCGTAAATTTCCCGATACCGCGAGAAGTCGGCATTGCTAAAGCAACAGAGCATCACCTCGGAAACGCCCGTATCTTCCCGGAGGAAATCGCCGATTGCCTGTAGCGCGATCTCGCAGGCCGCATCGAAAGGATAGCCGTAAACGCCGGTGCTGATACAAGGGAAAGCGATGGTTTTGACCTCGTTTTGCGCGGCGAGCATCAGCGAATTCCGGTAGCACGCGTAAAGCAGCTCCGCTTCGCCGTGAGCCCCGCCTCGCCAAACCGGCCCCACGGTATGAATGACGAATCTTGCCGGCAGCTTATAGCCCTTTGTGATTTTAGCCTGCCCGGTTTCGCAGCCGCCCAGCAACCGGCATTCCTCCAGTAGTTCCCTGCCGGCCGCGCGGTGAATTGCGCCATCCACCCCTCCGCCACCCAGCAGCGAGGAGTTAGCGGCGTTGACGATGGCATGAGCCGCAAGCTTTGTGATGTCGCCCTGTATGATTTTGATTTTGTTCATCTTATATCCTTCCGATTTCTTCGTACAAAGCAGATTTATTATAAACATAATGGGAAGGTCAAATTACTATATAAGGCTTGTCTTATTATGGATAATGCAACAATTCACTCAAACGGTTCGATGCCCTACTCGGTATTCTTAACAACCCCGGGATAATTACTTTTTACCCGCGCGTAGAATTCCTCCGTTGCGAACTGAATCTTGGTTATATTACAGTCTTTGTGAACGGGGTAAAGGTAATAGCAGCAGCCCCTTGTGGAAAGTACAATGCAATTTCCCTTACCACGATAGTTATACTCCGTGTGCACGGAATGCATAGCGCGGGATGAGAAATATCGCGGCTCCCCCTGGTCGGCTACAGCAAAGACAAACCCGTCTGGATTGTGCGTCAGACGTCCCTTTCCCAAATGTACAAAACCCTTTTCGTTTGGAAGAGCGTCGACTAAAACCTCTACATCCAGATGGTATGTACCGCCAGCTATTTGTTTTTGCGTCTCATGTCGCTCATATTCATACCAGTCCGGGATATGTGGGAATTCCGTATTGCCCTCTGTGGCTGACAAGCGACCAAACTCATCCATTTCCCAAGCTTTGCCGCAAACGGCACACTCTAAAACATGTGCATGGCTTCTCATCGCATATTCCATGCGACAGTTCGGGCAGAGATAGAGCACGTTGTGGAGGCCCTCGGAACGGTTTGCATAGTCGATCCGAATGCCGTTTTCATATTGCCAGCGGTATTCGTCGTACTTAAAATGCTCATTTAGCAATGTTGTGATTTCCTCGGCGCTCAAAGATGTGATATCTTCCGGGGTAAGCACTTTCTCCAATGTGGAGCATAGCGGAACCTTGCGCCGGTGCTCTTCATCCCAGATTGGCGAAGTCAGATAGCTGCCGTGCAGCTTCTGAACCACAACCGGCAGCCCGAGTAATTTAACAAGTTTACCAACAGATTTCGGAAGATCGGAGTGTGTGCCTACATTGCTGTGGCGTGCTTCCGGATAAATGACGATGATATCCCCATTCTTCTCCACCACGTGGCGGATATTGCGAACCAACGCGGGATCACCCGCATAGCGGCGTGTGGCGACACAACCAATCTGCCGGTAGAGCCACTTGCCAAACGCGGCGAAGCCTTCCACATCAGAAACATAGTTGGCACGCCGATGGAACAGCGCCAGCGGTGTAATATAGTAATCTGAAAACCCCTGGTGCTGCGATAAAACCAGATAAGGCGGGTTCAGCCCCTCCAATCCGATTTTTCGGATTTTCAGCTTGCCGTTGCGTGTCATGAACCAGCTTGCAATCCAGATGAGCGGAAGAAGCAGCGTGTTTTGCCGATACGGCTTCCGGCCCATATCATAGGGCGTCATGTCTCCGGCTTTATTGATCAGCATGTAAACTCCTCAAAAACTTGTATTTAAAGCTCCCCGACGCTTACGGCATACGATGTTATAATCCGGCTGTTTTTAGTTCCCGGACGATGGAAAGTGATACCCACGCTTGTTTACAGTGTTAAAATCCCATTTGCTTCAGCTTACTGACCAAATCGACATAGAATTCGCAGACGTCAAAGCCTTCAATATTCTTGCGGGTAAGATCGATTATGTCTCCATGGGAAATACCCTGCCTGCCTTTTGGATGGAGGGTGCCGAGAAAATTCCCCCACATCATTGATTTTGTAGATGTGAGCCCGTCGTTGTCGCCGCCTCCCAAGAGCTTGATCAGGCAATATCCCATATTCATCGGGAACATGGCGCCGGACGGTGACCGCATCCGGGATCCGACACTCTGATAGCAAACATTCGGGTTATCCTTCATAATTCCATTGAGACGGGAACATTCCTTATCTGTCAAGTCCTTGAGGCCGCTAAAAAAATCCGGGTTCTCATCACCGAGTTTTGTATAAATGGATTTGTACTTTTTCCCGATAGCCTCAACCACTTTGTTAGGGATGATTTGCAGCAGCTTCCGAACATAATTGCAGCCCAAATGCGGCGTATTTATGGTTGTAAGCGACGCGACATGCTCTCCGGCGCCAAGACAACTGATCGCGAATCGTGAATCGAGCCCGCCCTTGGAATGCGCAATGATGTTCACCTTTTCACAGCCGTTTTCACGCACGATATCCAGAATACATTGCTTGAGTTCCTCCGCGGAATTTTCCACCGATGTTGCCGATTGGTGATTACCGTAGTAGATCGTCGCCCCATTATCCAAGAGCGCTTTGGGAATTCGTCCCCAGTAATTAAAGTTTTTCCAATCCCGAAAGAATACCCCATGCACCATCAAAATCGGATATTTCGTTTTGCATATTTCCTCCTGCTTTCTGTCTTCATTGAGTCGGTATCGATCGATCGTATACTTGTACTCCAAACGTGAAATCCGTAAGTATTTTTGAATAAATATGATGTTCGCAACAGGTACCCACCAGAAAAACACCAATAGTATTCTGGGCAGGATACCCAACTGAGTGGAGCATAGAAAGATTCGGAGAACGCCGTTTACAAGCAGGATGAAAAGAAGAAAACCACATACCAGAGCGTTGACAATCAAGATATGCCGTTCAACACTTACCTCACCTAAGAAAATATACAGATAGGCCAAGCACTCAAATGTGAAACAAAAAATTGCCGTAAGCATCAACTCGCAGCCACCGTTTAAAATCCTGAGACGCCGTTGGGGAGCCGTATCCTTTAGGGGGATGATGTTGAAGCGGACGTAAAATGCACCCAAAACTATTTCTGCCGGTATGGCTACCCAAACGCTTGGGATAATGCGAATCACATACACAAGATTTGTGAACAGAAGGAGCAAAACACAAGACATAATCCGTTTGATTATCATTCTAACTTCTCCCAGTGATGACTTGCTTAAAAAACTAAAGGTTTTCTATGAAAAACTTGTATTATAGCCAATAGAAGAATCTGATTAATGGGATTAAACACAGTAAATTATACAGCCAAGTCTAAACATAATGGGCAATTCAAGATTTCATACACACCCCTTTCCATACCGGCATCTTGCACGACGGACATTCGTCCCTATGCACGCAAAGCGTTTCGCCGCAGAGGGGGCAACGGTACTTTTCTTCCTGCTCCTGTAAAAAGAAGCTCATGCCATGATCGTGAATGACAGTAAGATTTTCTATCATACTCATGTGGTATTTTGACCGATACCGTTTGTCCAACTCCTTTAAGCGGCGGCAGGGTGTGTCGCAGAAGGCGCAGGTTTGCCAGTTGTTTTGCGCTCGCTTCTCGCACACCACGATTTTGCAGTTTGTGCATGATTTCGGCTTGTTGTCATCCGGCGCGCAGCAGCCCGGGCATTGGTTGCGTGTGCGAATATATCCATAACATAAACGGCAGTTCATGCCGCACGGCGCAATCAGTTCTTCCCGCATTTCAAACATACCCCCGCCCCTTTCTTCAAGCTGCTAACTGACTTAATCTATGTTAACGGCGATTTCGCGGTAACGCTTTGTCATAATCCACGCAATATCTTATTTTCAAAAGGTAAAGAACAAAAAGCAATAAACTGAAAATTGTAATCACGCCATAAATGGCTATCATAGCTATATCTGGCTCAAGACCATATGCCGGAACGGAGATTTCTCCAATAGCAACAGACATAATCAGAGTTGTGGTTTTAAGTAAGGCAATCCCCAATAAGATGCATACCAATTTATAGTTTCTAACAAGCATATATATGACAGCGATAAAAAATGGCATGACGATGCAAAGATCTAAAACGAAGATAGCGAAAAAATCCGGCACAGTATGGCTTTGAGTATATGGAATCATGCTGATTGTCCACATGGGAACAAATATACATACTATTAAGGATAAAAAAGCTCCACTTGCAATCCGAATCCATTTGGACAAGCATAACCTTTTTACATCTTTTCCTGCAAAGCCACTCACGCCCATAATCACCCCGAAAATTGACAGGGTGAAAATAATCATGTAGACAATATAAATTGATGTGTAAAGTACAGAAATAACATAAGTTCCATAAGCGTATAAATAAAAACTTAATAAACCGATTATGGAAATGAAAATTCTAATGTCCTTACATTTACGATATAACACAATTAGAAGTATCATTATTGCTGACGATATGATTGTAATAATGTCTTGGGAAATGGTTCCCGCCATGTAAGCCATTTTGAATACGCCAGTTGAAATGGTGCTGCCATACAAGTTTTCGTCTGCAAACCCCCGTATCGCGCAGTAAGTAGATAAAATAGAAATGAACTACCCCGCAGCAGAGACTGCGGGGTATCAATCCCCCTAATCTTAGCTACGCGTTCTGTTTTTTATAAGGAAGCGCAGCAGAGCTGCGGGGAATTGAACCCTAAGAGATTAAAG
>Ga0153996_1000661_pt1 | contig 15217 bp, 14 predicted proteins | sample TSNC080MetaG_FD_104728 | JGI IMG/M metagenome (GOLD analysis project Ga0153996, IMG submission 104728) | Attine ant fungus gardens microbial communities from North Carolina, USA - TSNC080 MetaG | ecosystem: Host-associated > Fungi > Mycelium > Unclassified | place: USA: North Carolina, Lumber...
TTAGCAAACTCACTATACCAGACATTGAGGTGTCTTTCCACTGTCAATATCAATATTTTTTATGCTGTATTCGTAGATAGTTCATGATATTGTGGCGATTTCCGCTCTGCGAAAGTTGAGTAAATAAGTATTAATTATTTGACATTTGCTGCAGATTTAATTAGACTTTGTTATATACAACATATCAGTTTGCAGTAGCGAGGTTATCACTATGCATTTACCGAAGCTTGATAATTCCAGTCTATGGGATAAAACCTATACAATTTTAAAAGACCGGATTATCCATCGCGATTTTAAACCCAATCAGAAACTTTCCATTCCAGAATTAGCAACCCAGCTAGGCGTTAGTCGCACGCCAATTCGTGACGCCTTAAACCGTTTAGAAATGGACGGTTTAGTCAAAACAGTTTCCAAGGTAGGTACTTTCGTCAACGCTATCGATACTGAAGATGTTTGCGATATTATGGATACCCGTTTGATGCTGGAACTGTGGGTAATCGAAGCATTAAAACTATGCTCTATTCCTGAGCTTATTAAAATTGCCGACACTCTGACAGCAATTTTAGACAAGTCTTCTGTCGCACTAGACCAATTATCACTTAGTTCGCATCTTAAGTCCGGCTATAACTCCCAATTCCATATGGAATTTATTAAACTTGGCAACAACAAAAAAAATGTTGAAATTTATTCAAGCGTTATGCATTACCACTTGTGGGCAACTGAGTATTCGCTTATTACTAAAGAGATGATTACTACTGGACTGGAGCAGCATTACTCGATAGTCAAAGCTCTTAGATGTGGAGATTTTGACGCTACAAGAGCAGCGATTAAAATACATCTCGAGGATTCTAAAGTCCGTTTAATTAAGCAACTGCAACAATAAGCGACGATAAATGCAGCGTCAGTACCCGTGGGTTGGATCGGTCGCGCCGCTTTCCTGCGGTTGAAAACAATTATTCACTGCTGAGCAATCAGTGCAGTTATCCAATAATAACTAAGTCGATTAGTATAAGAAAAGCGCCAGCTTTACACAATTATAAGTGCAAAGCTGGCGCTTCTTATACTCACTATCCGCTTTTAAGCCAAAATTTGCTGGACTCTGCCTACCGTACCATCTGTCAGCCGGACTTTAATGCCGCGATGATGTATCGGGCTGCTTGTCAGAATATCTTTTACGATACCTTCCGTCAATTGACCTGTCCGCTGATGTGGCTTCTGGATAATTTTCACCTTCGAGCCTGCTGTAATATTCTTCCTCTGTGTTCCGTCCATGTACGCTCCTCTATCTTAATTATTGAGTCATGACTCCCACCTCTGCAGTCGGCTCCAGTTCAGGTAGATTAGAGTCCCGCCTGAACCCCCGATGTTTCAGCTTTGCTGAAACAAGTTTACTGTCGCTTATTATTAAAAGCTGCCACCATTTCTTCTTTTGCCTTACGGGTCAGCTGCTTTATCGCCCACTCCCGTTGCCGCGCCTGACTCTCGTTCGGCTGGTGTTCGTAGTAGACAAGCGCAACAGGCAGGCGGCTCCGGGTGTAACGGGCGCCGTTGCCACTGTTATGGGTGGCTACGCGTGTTTCCAGGTTTGTCGTCCAGCCGGTGTAAAAAGTACCGTCAGAACATTGCACAATATATGTATATGGCATAACTATCTTTTATACCTCTCACTTAAGGCTGTCGCAAAAATTCAAGCAGTGTTTTGTCACCAATATAAAGCTGTTCAACGACACCATAGCCGTCTTTGATCCGAATGGTAGCAACCCCGGCTTTACCGGCATTGTCCCGATAGGCCGCCTCGGCGGCAGGAGCCATATCTTCCGGCAGGTAATAGCGCGTAAATGGCAGGATAACATAGGCATTATCATTGAACTGCCTGTAGGCTTTAACTTTGACGTAGGCTCCTTGTGCCGGGCGATTGGCAGTAACGCCGCTAATATAGGCTTGTCCGGCATCATTCTCAGCAATAACCGCATACACCATCCTTTCTGAAGCGATGTCGGCGTTATCGATAATAGGCGCCGTATTCTCCTTAAATCTCAGCGAAACATACCGACCCTTAAAAGCATCATAGGGGTCTATCGGTGCTGTCTGCCAATAAAACTGGCGACCTGTCTGCAAAATATTTTCCCAGCGCCAGGCCATATAGAGCGGCATCGCCGCTTGTAAGATGGCTACGGCGATAAATAAGGCGAGCAGCAATACTTTATTTTTCACTATGCCACCCCGCTTTGCGGCGAACTAAAACGACATTAGCGACAAGAAAGCCGATACCGATCAGCACAAAGACAACACCGCGCACGATAAAGCTGACATCAACATCAAAAAACCTAGCCATAATCAAGGCAGCGATCAACACCATTCCCAGATTGACAACACCGATGCGGCATCGCCTCACCCCGGCGGTAATGATACTGATGCTTAGCCCCAGCATACACCCATTCATAATTACAGGTGCACTCAGCTGGCTGCTATCAAAAGACTGAACGATATAGGCTAGGGCAATGACATAGGGCAATAATGCGAACCTCCAGTCTTGTCTTTCTTTTGCAAGTTTGACAATGCCGGCAGTTACGAGAACTAACAGTACAAGCACTAAGCCATAAGCTCCGTCCGTTACCGGGTAACGATCCCGGTCAATAAAATAGTGCCAAACATGGTTAAAGGTTAGAATAAAGGTGATAATGAGACTGCCGGCCACTCCTACTGCCGTAAACGGCAGCCGCCCACTTTGCTCTTGACCCGCAAACCATAGTTTTCCAGCAAGATATGTCAAGGCGAATAGCGCACTATAGATAAGAAAGCTCAGCCGTTCGAGGTGGTTGGAGAATGCTGCGTTAAAGCAAATATAAAAACATATGAGCAGCACCCAGGACAAGATGGCAAACGTGTTGGTGTAACGGTTATTTTTGAGCAGCCCATAATAATAAGGTCCGATGCTACCCAGCAGTACCCAGACGAACTGTTTACTGACATCAAAATAGCCGCCGGCTGCCCAGTTTGTTATGCCAATGATATAGAGTACAGCGGCGGCGCCGGAATTCAGCAAGTAAATAAGCGGCAGCGACAACAGCATCCAGACAAGCAAAAATGAATCGATATCTTCAACAAGATGGTACGTTTGGCCAACTAACGCCAGGGCAGCCCCGATCATCAGCAATTGCAACGTGGCGGCTGCTTCGCGCCAGATGACACTGTCCCGCTTGTACCAACGTACCCAGCCGCTGATGATTTGTGTTAGTACTAACAATCCAAGAGAAATAATGAGACGGTTGAGCCTTGTTAACTGTTCCCAGTTATGGGCCAAAATCAGGATAATGCCTAAGCCTATGAGCAATGCACCGATAACGCCAAAAACCAGTAAGAACGTCTTTGTTCCAGTACTGCCCTCTACAGGTCCGTAATGTTGTTTTAACCGCTCGGCACTTTCAGCCGTGATAATCTCCTTAGCGACTAGTACCGGCAATTGCCGGTACAGCCAGGCTACTGCTTTTTTATCCATCGCTCGTTCACCTGCCGCCAAAATGCTTGCAAAGTACGGCCTTAATGGCCACATAGCTGACATCGTCAGGCAAAGCATCTTTGAGCGGTTTTAATTGTCCGCCGCCCAGTTCTTTTATCTTGGCAATGATTAACTCTTCATACCGGAAGGGAATGAGACGATCCCAGTCGACCGGATTTCCCTCCTGGGCACATCTGACAAGATGATTCTGCACAGTGTTCATCGTTAGCTCCCGCTCCTTAGCAATATATTCCAGGGTTTTCCCCTGCTGATACGCTGCCAGCGTAATGAGGTGACTCGGTTCGGTTTCGGCTTTGCTGCCTGTTTTACCCGCTGACTTAGTCTTGCCCCCGCTCTCCTGCGCCCCTGCTGCTGCCGTTGTTTGCGCGGCAGCAGCCACGTGCTCCAGCAGATATGTCGTAATGACCGCCAGAAATTCTGCGCCGTATTTCTGCAGCTTTAACTCGCCGACCCCCTTGATTTGGCGTAAAGCAGCCAAATCGGTCGGCCGCTGCCCGCTCATTTCTTTTAGTGTTGTATCGGCAAATACGACAAAAGGCGGTACGCCTTCCCTGGCCGATATTCTTTTACGGCATACCCGCAGCAGTTCAAACAATGTATCGTCCTGAACAAGCTGGCGTTTGGCGAAGACCTTTTGCCATACTCTGGCCTCACCTTTTAGTACCGTAAGCGCATCGATCCCAAGTTTTACAACAGGATACTCGCTTTCGGTCAAGCGCAGATAGCCGGTGGCTACAAGCCGCTGCACCAGTGTTTTAATGTCTTGTACAGTGCGCTCGGCCATCAAGCCATAGGTGGGTAATCGGTCAAAGCCAAGTTGCTGGACTTTTTTATTTTTAGATCCTTTAAGTACGTCGGCAATGACGGATATTCCGAAGCGTTCGCGCATGCGATAAATACAAGAAAAAACCTTTTGCGCGTCAATCGTAATATCTACCTGCTCGCCGTCGGCTGTGCAGTTGCCGCAATGACCGCAGCCTGTGTCTGCTGCCTGTTCGCCAAAATAGTTCAAAATGTAATGACGCAAGCAGTCAGGGGTATGGCAATAATCGACCATATCCTGGAGTTTCTTGAGTTCATGCTGTTTGCGTTCTTGCTGTTCTACCGATTTGTCGATTAAAAACCGCTGCAGCAGCGGGTCCTGTGGACCGAACAGCAGGATGCACTCCCCTGGTTCGCCGTCCCGGCCGCTGCGACCGGCCTCTTGATAGTAGGATTCCATGTTTTTCGGCATATTGTAATGCACGACATAGCGCACATTCGATTTGTCGATTCCCATGCCAAAAGCATTAGTTGCCACCATGACACGAATGTCGTCGTACAGGAATTTTTCTTGTTGCGTCATGCGTTCGTCATCACCTAGGCCGGCGTGGTAGCGGCCGGCCGCATAGCCTTTTTTGCAAAGCAGTTGATATAAACCGTCGACCTCTTTGCGGGTGGCCGCATAGATGATGCCTGACTGACCGACATTTGTTTGAATATATTGTAAGACAAACTGCTGTTTATTCTCGCCGCGCATTACGGTAAACGAGAGATTAGGCCGATCAAATCCGGTTATATGCGTCTCAGGTCTGCTAAGCGCCAGCAGGCTTGCGATATCGGTTTTAACTTCAGGTGTTGCCGTCGCTGTAAACGCACCGATGACCGGTCGGTTAGACAGCGCGGCGATAAAGGTCGTTACTCCCCGGTAGCTGGGGCGGAAATCATGACCCCACTGCGACACACAGTGCGCCTCGTCAACAGCCAGCATGCTGATCTTGATTTCACCCACTGCCGCTTGAAACCAATCGGCAGTCAATCTTTCAGGGGCAACATAGACCAGCTTGTAGCGCCCGGCACGTAATTGCTGCAATCGTCTGCCGGCTTCCGAGCCTGTCAGTGAGCTATTGATAAATGTCGCCGGTATGCCTTGCGCCGTAAGCGCATCTACCTGATCTTTCATCAGCGAGATAAGCGGCGAAACGACTACCGTAATGCCTGGTAGCAGCATGGCCGGAATCTGAAAACACAGTGACTTGCCCGCCCCTGTCGGCATGATGGCGACTGTGTCCCTGCCGCTCAGTAAACTGGCGATCACCTTAGCCTGTCCTGGTCGAAATTCATCATAGCCATAATATTTTTTTAACACTTTCCGCGCTAACTCTAGCATATGTCTTTTGCTCCCACTTTAAAAATTAATTCCAGCTTGCCCAGCTATCGGGGCAATAGCCGACTGTCGCTTTAGCGCCGTTGCGTACTACCGGGGTCTTTAACAAAAGCGGATAAGTCAGCAGCATCTCTTCCACATTGTGCACAAGGTATTTGAGATTGTACTTGTCATATTCTTTCCCTGTCTTGTCAATCAGGTTTTCCAGACCGCCGACAGCCGCCCGCACCTTGTCAAGCTCTCCTTTACTGAGACCGCGCACTGTTAAATCAATAAATTGAAAAGGTATCTTGCGTTCTTTAAAATACCGCTCGGCTTTACGCGTATCCTGGCATTTTTTCGTGCCGACAATTTGTATATTCATAGCTATTTCTCCTTTAGCTGCCGCCTAATTCTTCTACCCGCTCATTCAAATAGGTCCAGCGGTCGAGCAGCTCATCAAGCTGACTGGCCAATTGCTGCTGCCGCCCTGTCAGCTGCTGCAACAGTTCAAAGTCACTGCCTGCCTCGTCGATGGCGCTGGCGATGCCGGCAAGCTCCTGTTCAACACCGGCGATGATGTCTTCGATTTGATCAAACTCCCGCTGTTCCTTGAAGGATAGTTTACGAGGCCTCTCATTAGCCGGGTTTGGCGAAGCCGACTTTGTTAGCTCAACGCTTTTTTCCTTGCGGGGCGCTTCAGCTTCCAGCAGACTAATCTTGCCCTGATAATCTGAATAGTTACCAGCATACTGCGTTATTTTGCCGCCATCTTCAAAAGCAAATATTTTTTCGCTAAGCCTGTCAAGAAAGTACCTGTCATGCGATACGGCAATGACGGCGCCGGAAAAATCATCAAGATAATCTTCAAGCACGGCTAATGTCTGAACATCCAAATCATTTGTCGGTTCATCCAGCAACAATACATTGGGCGCGCTCATCAGCACTCTGAGCAAAAATAACCGCCGTTTTTCCCCGCCGGATAATTTTGCAATCGGCGTCCACTGCTGACTGGGGGGAAAGAGAAATCGTTCCAGCAACTGAGCCGCACTGATAGTGCCGCCATCTGCTGTCGGCAAAAAGTGGGCCTCATCACGAATATAGTCGATGACCCGCAACTCTTGATCCATTTCGACGCTTTCCTGGGAAAAATAGCCGATTTTTACTGTCTGGCCTATTTCAACCGTGCCGCTATCCGGCCGCAGGCACCCTGTCAAAATATTGAGCAACGTTGATTTTCCGCTGCCATTAGGGCCAACAATACCTACCCGGTCATCTTTTAAGACGATGTAGTTAAAATCGCGAATCAGCCACCTGCCGTCAAACTGATGGCTGATCTGCTCAAGTTCAATGATTTTCCGTCCCAGACGGCTGGCGCCGGCGTTGATTTCGATCTGGCCATTACTTTTCAAGGGGTTATGGGCTGAGATCTGCTCAAACCTTTCGATCCTGGCCTTTTGCTTTGTGCTCCGGGCCTTAGCGCCCCGCCTGATCCAAGCCAGCTCGCTGCGCAAGATATTCTGGCGTTTGCGTTCACCGGCCTCTTGCTGCTCTTCCCGCTCGGTTTTAAGTTCCAGAAACTGACTATAATTGCCGGAATATGTATATAAATGGCCGCGATCAAGTTCAATAATCCGGTTAGTCACCCTGTCTAGAAAATAGCGGTCATGAGTAATGATAAGCAGCGCGCCCTTGCGTTTATGTAAATATTGTTCCAACCAGGCCACTGTAGCGTTATCGATATGGTTTGTCGGTTCATCCAAGATCAACAGATCTGCGGGATTAATCAACGCACCGGCCAAGGCTACCCGTTTGCGCTGGCCCCCTGACAGCGTACTGATCGCTGCAGTAAAGTCGGCAATCCCAAGCCTGGTTAAAACGGTCTTGGCTTCACTTTCCAATTGCCAGGCATTTTGGGCATCCATCTGCTGGGATAAGTTGATCAGCCGCTGCTGCCGGTCAGCAGCTTCAGGCTGCTGCTGGGCTTGAGTTAACGCCTGTTCATATTCGCGCAAAACCTTCATCACCGGCGAATGACCTTTAAACACCTGTTCCAATACAGTGGCAGTATCATCAAATTCCGGATTTTGCGGTAAGTATTCGATTTGTACGCTGCTGCCAACCGTTATTTTGCCGGTATCGGCTTGCTCTACCCCGGCAATTACTTTTAAAAATGTCGATTTGCCGGCGCCGTTAACCCCGATCAGGCCGATCTTATCCTGGTCGTCAACACCAAATGTTACCTGACTGAATAAAACTTTTTCGCCATAACTTTTGGCTAAGTTTTCAATTGATAGTAAATTCATAGTTTATCCTTTATCCAATTTTCTTTATTCTACCACAAGTATCTGCTTTATTGAAGAAATACCTTTACTTTCTGGGAAAATGGTAGTATATTATATTTTTATCCAGGCTGTATAGTCTGCCGGCAGCCTGCGTAAACTGAAATAACGGCATATTAAGGAAAAGAAAGGTGTTCTCTGATGTCGACAAGCTTTTCATCTCTAGGAATCCGCCCTGAACTGGCGCAATTTTTAAAAGAATCGGGTATTACCCGGCCAACTCACATCCAAGTACAAACTATTCCTGCTCTGCTGGCAGGTAAAGACGTCATTGCCCAGGCTCAGACAGGCACTGGCAAAACGTTAGCGTTTTTGCTGCCTATTTTAGAAAAAATAAAAGTGTCCGGCCCACATATACAAGCGCTAATCGTCACGCCAACCCGGGAGTTAACGCTGCAAATTACGGCAGAAGCCAAAAAGCTGGCGTCACTGCTTGATATTAAGGTGCTATCGGTGTATGGCGGACAAGATGTTGATGAACAAATTCGCAAACTCAAAGGATGCCCACAACTGGTAATCGGCACACCAGGCAGACTGCTTGACCATGTCCGGCGCAAAACACTGGTACTATCCGGAGTGACAAAACTGGTGCTGGATGAAGCCGATCAGATGCTTCACATGGGATTTCTGGCTGAAGTGGAAGAAGTCATTCAACTGACATCATCCAAGCGCCAGACGATGCTGTTTTCAGCGACAATGCCGCCCAAAGTCCGGGCGCTAACGACAAGGTATATGACCAAGCCGGCCGATATCCAGATCAAGACAGCCAATGTAACGTTAGACGAAATTAAGCAAATTATCATTGAACTGCCGGAGCAAGGCAAGCTTGACAAGCTATGCAGCATGATCGAAGAAGCGCAGCCGTATCTGGCCATCGTCTTTTGTCATACAAAAGAGCGGGTCAAAGTCCTAAATACCGCTCTAATTCAACGCGGCTACAACTGTGACGAACTGCACGGCGACTTGTCGCAGACTAAGCGCGCCCAGGTAATGAAACGCTTTAGCCAGGCTAAGCTACAAATTCTGGTAGCCACCGACATTGCCGCCAGGGGTCTCGATATTGAAGGCGTAACTCATGTGTTTAGTTATGATATCCCCCATGACGTCGAAAGTTATATTCACCGCATCGGCCGGACAGGCCGGGCCGGTGAAACCGGCACAGCCGTTACCTTTGTTGCTCCCGGCGAACACTTGTATTTGCGGCTGATTGAACAGGGAATTAAGTCAACAATTGAAAAATTTAAAGCTAATGGCCAAAAAGTGCTTAAAGCGGCGACTAAAACTGCTAGGCCAGTGGCGCCGAAAAAGTGGGAAAAACGACCGGCTGCCGACAAAAATGCAGCCGATAAACAAGCAACAAGTCATGGCGGCAATAATCTAAGAAGCCGCCGCAAGCCAAAACCAACCGGTACAAATACCGGTGGCAAGCCGCGCGGCGACAAACGTGGCACTAACAGGGGCAAGGCCTAATCAGCCTTGCCCCTGCCCATTTAGTTGGGGATAATCGGGTCGGTCATTTTTATCATCAAAGGATGCCCGGCAAGCTGGATAGCGCGAACAGCCCCAAAATTTGCCGTGCTTGCCATTTCTCAGCTGGAGTACGCCTTTACGGCAGCGTGGACAGTGATGTTCCCCTTTTAGCGGAATATTAGCGCCTTTGGCTTTTGTACAAAGGCTGGCGGTAAATTGGGCCTGCTGTCTCAAAAAAGTATCGAGACTAGCACTGCCTTTAGCCATCTGGTGCAAAATATTTTCCCATAAGGCGGTAAAGTCAGGATATGTAATTTCCTCAGGCAGCATATCGATAAGCAGAAAAGCAGGTTCGTTGGGACGAAGATATTTCTTTTTTGTTTCTTCCCGCAAAAAACCGCGTTCACCCAGTTCTTTGATGATGGTGGCCCGGGTGGCCTCAGTGCCGATACCTGATACATCTTTGAGCTTTTTTTTCAAATCAGGGTTTTTTACATATTTATGGATATCCTTCATAGCCGCCAATAAAGTGGCAGCCGTAAAGCGCCCGGGAGGCTTGGTCGTCTTTTTGTCAGCTACGGCCCGCACAAATTTAACTGAGTCGCCCTGAGCCATCGGCGGCAGCATACCGTTGTCATCCTCTTTCTTCTCTTCGGATTCAGCCCCATAGAGTTCCTTCCAGCCTAACTCTTTAACGATTCGGCCGTTGGCGACAAATTTCTCACCGGCATGCTCAAGCTCGGCCCGGGTCTGATCATAGACATGCACGGGATAAAATTGAGCAATATACGCTTGGGCGATCAGAGAGTATATATTTTTTTCGGTTTGGCTCAAAGCGGCAAAGTTGCAACACACAGGCGTAGGAATAATGGCGTGGTGAGCCGTAATTTTTTTATCATTCCAGGCCCGGCTGCTTATCGCATCATCGGCTTTATCTGCCCAGAGCGCTAATTCACACTCGGATAGACTGCCTAGATTGCCCAGAATGGCAGATGCATCATCATGCTGGGACTCGGGCAGATATTCGCAGTCAGAACGTGGATATGTCGTCAATTTACGTTCGTACAGTTTTTGCGCCGTATCTAATACAGCCTGCGGATCATAGCCAAACTTTTTACCGGCCATAACCTGGAGTGTTGACAGCGACAACGGCAGCCGCTGCGGTTCCTTCTTTTCGGTCGTCTCACATAAGGTCACCGCTGCCGGTTCAATAGCAGCCTGCAACAATTCCAGTAAAGCCTTGGCGACAGCTTTATCGGCAAGCCGGCCCTCGCTGTCAAGACCCCGCTGATCTTCCCGTGGCTTCCAGTAGGCGGTGAACACAGTATCACTATGCTCAAAATCGGCTTTAACGGTAAAATAATCGGCCTGTTTAAAGTTATCGATTTCACGCTCCCGGCGCACGACAAGCGCCAGTGTCGGCGTTTTGACCCGCCCTACCGGCAAAGTTGTCCGGTGTCCGGCCTGTTGAGCTGCCAAGGTGTAAGCCCGCGACAAATTCATGCCGATCAGCCAGTCGGCACGGGATCTGGCTAGAGCCGATTGTTTGAGGTTAAAAAAATCCTGATTGTCACGCAGGCTTCCGATCGCTTTCTTAATGCTCTGTTCATCAAGGGCATTTAATAAAATCCGGCGTACCGGCTTGTTGTTGTCTAGATAGTCAAGCACTTCATCAATCAGCAATTGACCCTCGCGATCAGGGTCACCCGCGTGGACAATTTCTGTTGCCTGGTCAATCAGCTTCTTGATAATTTCAAATTGCTTTCTACAGGAATCGGACACAAGCAATTTCCAGTTTTGCGGAATAATAGGTAAATCCTCAACCCGCCACTTTTCATACTTGGTATCATATTCATCCGGTTCAGCCTGGCGCAAAATATGCCCATATCCCCAGGTAATGACGCCGCCGCCTGTCTGAATATAGCCGTCCCGGCGACTGGTAGGGCCTGGCAGGCATTTGGCAATTTCGGCTGCCATACTCGGTTTTTCAGCAATATATAATTTCACGCAATCACCAGTCCTCACCCGACCGGTCGCCATCAACGTTGTACATAGTATCAAATCCTTTGTTAGTCACATCTAGCATTTTACCATCATGGCCACTACAGGACATTAGAGGAATATTCATGCACATGTGGAATACCTAATTGACAGTAGACGAGCTGTTTGGTGTAGTAACCGGTACTAGTACCGGTTACTCGAATCACCCCGGTTATGGGCGACTCGCTTATCGAAAACTCTGCCATGGGTGATATGCTGGGGTCGTATTTTTATCCCGAGAGCTTTTTCATAACGCGCAATATGAGCAGTCTCCTGGGGCGAAACAATCGAAATCGCCATGCCGCTATTACCCGCACGTCCCGTCCTGCCCGACCGGTGTAAATAGACCTGAGCATCTTCCGGCAGATCCAGGTTAACGATAAATTTAACACCGGGGATATCGAGCCCCCTGGCAGCCAAATCAGAGGCGACCAACAGTTGAATGCTGCCGTTACGGAACCCGTCCATCGCTTTTTGCCGTTCTTCTTTGACAAAGCGGCCATGAAGTCCGGCGGTCTTTATTCTATGGTACTTGAGCTTATCAACCGTTAGCTCCACTTCATCGCTCTTATTGACGAAGACAAGAGCCTGGCCAATCGCAAGGCTTCTGACGATTTTGCGGAGCGTTTCAAATTTATCCCGCCGGTCGGAAACAAAATAAACATGGTCAATATCCGGCTTATTCTCAGTCTCCTGACCAGCCGGCAATATTTCTACAGCACTCTGCATCAATTCCCTAGCCTGAGCGAGCGCCAGTGGTGGCATTGTCGCCGAAAAGGCCAGCAATTGCCTGTCTTTTTGCGTCGTTTTGATGACAGCTTTAACACTGACGGCGTTTTTATCATCAAGTAACCTGTCGGCTTCATCAAGAATAATCGTCTTAACGGTCTGGCTGTTGATTTTCTTTTTTTGCACCATCTCCAGTATCCGACCGCTCGAGCCTGTGATAATGTGGGGCTTTTCTTTTAATTTATCAATTTGCCTCACAATATTGACGTCACCGATAATAGGGGTTGATGTTACCGGCAATCCTGAATGGGCAGCCACTAATTCGATTTGCCGCTGTATTTGAATAGCCAGTTCATGGGTTGGCGCTAGAATGAACGCCTGGGTTTCATGCCTGGCAGTATCAATCTTCTGCAAGAGCGGCAACAGATAGGCCAGCGTTTTGCCACTGCCGGTTGGCGATTGACCAATAATATCTTGGCCTGCCAAGGCTACAGGGATAACGGCGGCTTGGATAGTTGTCGGAACAGAAATGCCCGTACTGGCAAGTGCGGTACATAACGGTGTTGCTAGCCCTAATTGTTCAAATTTATCGCTCATAATTATGTTATATTAACCTCCGACTATTGGTATCGCTAATATTGTCGTAAACCAACAATTCAACACAGACTTGCTGAAACCCTCTAATCCGGAAATAATACGACCGCATATTAAGAAACGGAGATGGTAGAATGAGTAATAATTCTATGGTAGAGTTCTATGAAATGCTAGGCTTTGAAGAGATCGAAATTGAAGACGGCCTGATTGTATTGGGCCTTGAAGTTACTCCTGAAGGTCATTATGCTTTGGTCACCGACGATGAAGGCACTATGCCGAAAACGTCAAGCCAGGGCATTATCTTTGCTTATTACACGGCTGACGATGTATTTCTCTGGAGTGCCGGCTTTAAAAATTCCAATGTCTTTAAAAGGATTTGGGACAGCACCCAAGCAATAACTGCCAAGCTTGATGCTATTATGGAGTACAGGAAAGAGAATGAAGCTTTCTAACGCCTAGAGTTAAATAATCAGAAAAGACGAGGCTGGCAAACATACAGTCTCGTCTTTTTCATTTTTTTAATTGGTCAAGCTGCGAATAGGGGCAGGGATTCTGCCGCCGCGGGCGATGAAACTGTCTGATTTAAACTTACTGACCGATAATATCGGGCTATAGCCTAATAGTCCGCCAAACTCAACCGTGTCTCCTACTGCTTTTCCAGGCACGGGAATGATGCGCACGGCCGTAGTCTTATTATTGATCATGCCGATGGCCGCTTCGTCGGCAATAATGGCTGAGATGGTGGCCGCCGAAGTATCACCAGGTACAGCGATCATATCAAGCCCAACCGAGCAGACGCAAGTCATGGCTTCCAGTTTTTCCAACGTCAGACTGCCGCATTCAACTGCAGCAATCATGCCGGCGTCTTCACTGACCGGAATAAATGCTCCGCTCAGACCACCGACATGCGACGAGGCCATAAGACCTCCTTTTTTAACGGCGTCATTGAGCAATGCCAACGCTGCCGTAGTGCCTGGCGCGCCACAACTTTCCAGCCCCATTTCCTCGAGAATATGCGCGACACTGTCACCGACCGCCGGGGTTGGCGCCAACGACAGGTCGATAATACCGAAAGGATGTCCCAAACGCCGGGCAGCTTCCTGCGCTACGAGCTGGCCAACCCGGGTAATTTTAAAGGCAGTACGTTTTATCGTTTCAGCAACTGTACTGAAATCCCGCCCACGCACATCTTCCAGGGCTCGCTTGACGACACCCGGTCCGCTTACACCTACGTGAATGGTCGTCTCCGGCTCACCAACGCCGTGAAAAGCACCGGCCATAAAAGGGTTGTCCTCAGGCACGTTGGCAAATACAACGAGTTTAGCACAGCCCAACGCATCCCGGTCTTTGGTGCGTTCGGCCGTAAGCTTAATGATCTCACCCATTTCACGAACACAGTCCATATTAATACCGGCTTTGGTTGAACCAAGGTTGACAGAAGAACAAACCCGTTCGGTAACATCAAGCGCTTCGGGAATAGAGTTTATCAGAATACGATCACCATTTGTATAGCCTTTTTCCACAAGGGCAGAGAAACCGCCAATGAAATTTACGCCTACTTCCCTGGCTGCAGCGTCAAGTGCCTGAGCCACTGCAACATAACTATTGGATCGACAGCTTTCAGCGGCAATGGCAATCGGTGTAACCGAAATGCGTTTATTGATAATTGGAATGCCATATTCGGTTTCAATATCCTCACCTGTCTTAACCAGCTTTTCAGCCGTACGGGTAACCTTGTCATAAATATTTTTACAAAAGACCTGAATATCGGGGTGGCCGCAGTCCCGCAGACTAATGCCCATCGTAATTGTCCGAATATCAAGCTTATTTTCTTCAATCATGCGGTTAGTTTCGTGAACGTCTTGTGTTGTAAACATATTCATTTGTCCCCCTGCCTATATCCGGTGCATACTGCGAAATATATCTTCATGCTGCACTTTGATCTCAAGGCCCATGGCAGCGCCTTTGTCACCGAGCAGGTCTCCCAAGTCTTTCAGGTTGATGATCGACTGGCTCATATCAACAAGCATAACCATGTTGAAGAAGCCCTCCAAGATGTTTTGATTAATATTGAGGATATTAACATTGTTTTCTGCCAATATGTTGCTGACCATGGCGATAATGCCTACCCTATCATGCCCGACAATTGTTATAACAGTTTTCATATTCCCACACTCCATAAATTTCGTATTATGTACTTGATAGTACGATATATAATTATACTCATTTTTCCGGAAAAGCCAAGTGCCTCGGTGAAAAATAGGGAAAACGATGAAAGTGAAAGGTTACTACTCACCTATCAAGGACGGGAACAGAGTCAAGCACAAGAGAAAAGGAATCCAGTAAATTAGCGGAGCGTTTTTTGACAGTGGAAATAAAGCTTCGGATTTTGGCAAA
>Ga0153996_1000662_pt1 | contig 15210 bp, 11 predicted proteins | sample TSNC080MetaG_FD_104728 | JGI IMG/M metagenome (GOLD analysis project Ga0153996, IMG submission 104728) | Attine ant fungus gardens microbial communities from North Carolina, USA - TSNC080 MetaG | ecosystem: Host-associated > Fungi > Mycelium > Unclassified | place: USA: North Carolina, Lumber...
AGTGCGATGTTGTACAGCATCGCAGAGACAGCAAAGGCGAATGACTTGAAGCCATATGAATACTTCGAGTATGTTTTGAAACAAATGCTTCTGCATCTTGATGACAATCCGGAAGACTATATCTGTCAACAACTTTTTTCATATTCTACCGCCATGCTTAACTGGCAACGGCGGCGCGGATTGTCTGAACAGCAAGTAGTATTTTCTCTCTTTTAATGTGAAAGCCCCTGTCCGATAATTAATTAATTTTACCATAGTTCGAGGTAAAATTCTACTAAAAAGCTATTTATCTGCGCGATCTCCTTTCTTCGCAGTTTCATAGACACTGAAAAAACATATAAAGCTCTACACACAAAAATTCCAAACAGCGAATTGCATTTGTTTTCAACAGGTGGTCATCCTGCTATGTTAACAAATGCAAAAGACTTTTCGGACATTGCAAAAAAAAATTCTTTTTTAATTTTTAATGGTATTCCCATTTATTCCACGTTGGCAAGGTCGTGAGGATCTGGAAAATAGAACCGTAGTCCGTTCGAATTTAATTTTTGAAGGTACTTCCATATTTGGCTAAACACAAAAATCACCGGGGTTCCTGCTTTATCCCATATAACAGTCTTGCGTGGCGTCCCAATTCTTTTGATTTTTTTGCCATTTATTTGAAAACAATCATACTATCCGCGAAAGGATGGTGCGGCTATGAAAATCACAGAGATTCAGGAACTGATTACCGCTTTATACAAAATTTATGGGAGGGATTGGTCAGGTATTGCGCGAGGCGTCCAGGCTAATGGCTATTATACCGACATGGATATCCGCACACTGGCAGACAAAATCCGCAAAGCCAAAAGCTATGGAGCGCTGCGCCATATGAATATTAAGGAACCAGAATGCCCGCTAGAAGAGGATAACGAGCCATTTGATGCCGTCGCGAGGAGCAGAGTCTCTAACAGGGAGCAGACCAAACTTGTGATGTTGGAACATATGATTGACATGACGGCGGATAAAATCTTGGAGATTGCCGGATTCCTGCCTTCAGAATGGCGGCTGACCGCCTGCAATTTCAAGTATTGGAACGTGCTTTGTAAAACGCGTACCGGCAAACATAAAGTCAATGAACTCTTTGCCGCTTCGGTTACAGCAGCGCCACGGGAGCCTACCAATACATAAACCATAACAAACGGGATCCGAAGTGCTTGCGGATCCTGTTTTGTTGTTTTTACCTATCCGGCATACTATCTCCAGAATCTTTATTCAGGCGAAAGGAGAAATCTATAAGATGGGATATATGGGACAAATCAAATACGGAATTATACACGCCCATACCGACAATTCGGTGAAAGATTCAGTGTTGAGTCCTACCAAACTAATGAAACGGGCGGCTGAACTGGGCGCTCCGGCAGTGGTACTTAGTGACCATGGTGTTCTCACCGGCGTTTATGAATTTATGAATGCCGCAAAAACAGTCGGTATTAAAGGGATTCCCGGCATTGAGGCGTATTTACAGGAGGATGACGACACCGCATGGAACCGCAGCCACCTGCTACTGATCCCCACAGACTACCAGGGATACCAGGCGATTTCGCAAGCTGTCACCAAATCAAACACCCGGCTTTTCAAAGGAATACCCTGCATGTGCATAGCGATCCTCAAAGAATGCTTTGGTCCGGGATCTTCCGGTCACGGGCATGTGATTGCCACCAGCGCCTGCGTCAGCGGCGTTCTTGCGAAAGTACTGCTATCCGATAGAAATATGGAGCGTGACAGAGAAAAGCTTCAGGAAAAGCTCAGTGGATATAACAACCCGAACGCTCCCGAATACTTGAAGTTATGTGGAGCGCTTACCGATATTGGAGATGAAATTACAGTCCTGATGAAGGAACGTGATCGGCTGGCTAAGATTGCCGGGCGTAAATTCGCAGCGAAAGAAAAGTCGCTGTTATCACTTGCCGGCGAAAGCCTTCGGATTGCGCAGCTTCAATTGAACGAAGAAAAGATGGAAACCGAGAAAGCGGCGAGGTTACTTTCGGACACTAAATCTCTGATTGCCGCAAAGCGTGTCAATGAGATTTCTACCCGACGTCAGTGCGCCGCTCTCGCGAAAACGCATACGAAGTGGAACCACACCAACGCCCAGGTTGACCGCATCAATGATAACCTGAAGGGTGAGGCTGAACTATTCAAAGAAATGAAAAGACTGGCGCTCACACTGGACGGTATCTTTGAAAGAGGCAGTTTTTATGTGGAACTGCAAAATCATGGTATTCCAGAAGAAACCTATGTGATGCCACGTTTGGCAAAAGCGGCCGAGCAGCTCGGGATTCCCACAGTTGCCTGTAACGATGTCCACTTTGCCATGGATACCCCGGAATGCGTGCGGGCAAGACAGATTGTGCAGTCGCTGCGGTTTAATAAATGGCATAAGCCGCAGCCCGGAGACACAGAATATTACATCAAAGACGACGCCCAGCTTTCACAAAGCCTCTCGGCGATCCTGTCTGAAGACACAGTGGAAAAAGCGATGAAAGGAATCGGAGAAATCATTGCCCGTTGTGACGTAGCCTTTCCCAAAGGAAACCACTTGCCTGTTTTTAAAAGCGGCTCTGGCGAATCGGCGAAACAGCGGCTTCACCGGCTGGCCAATGAAGGCATCGCCTGGCGGTATCCGGCGATAGGCTCTTTCACAAAGGCACACCGGGACCGGATGAATTATGAACTTGACGTCATTGAGCGATTAGAATATTGTGATTATCTCTGTATTGTTCAGGACTTTCTGGCTTACGGACGTAAACTTGGCTTGAATAATCCCGAAGGTGTGGGATTGGGTGTTGGCCCCGGCCGCGGCTCGGCGGTCGGCTCCTTGGTCTGTTATCTTACCGGCATCACTAGCATTGACCCGCTGAAATACGGTTTGATCTTCGAGAGGTTTTTAAACGTGGATCGTGTGAGTATGCCGGATATAGACAGCGACTTCGGGATGCAGATTCGAGGCATGGTTATCGACTACGTCAAAAAAATCTACGGGGAGAAGGCTATCTGCTGTATTCTCGCAAAAGGAACTCTGGCAGCTAAAGCGGCTGTTCGCAATGTTGCCCGCGTGCTGGGCGACGAGCTTTACGGCGATACCCAAGCGCTTTATCAAAAGGGTGACGCTATCGCAAACGCCATTCCCAAAACGCCCGGCATCCAGCTGGATGAGGTGTTGGATCAATTGAGAGAAACCTTCGCCGGCGACAAAGACGCTCTTAAGATCATTGAAGACGCCCGTTTAGTGGAAGGCGCGAACTTCAACCACTCCATGCATGCGGCAGGCGTTATTATCTCGGACAACGAGGATATAAGCAATTATGTGCCGCTGATGTTCAATACAGACCAAGGTCAATGGATGAGCCAATGCGATAAGGTTGAAACAGAAAAATCCGCAGGCTTGATGAAAATGGATTTCTTAGGCCTCCGCACCCTCAATATCATCACAGACACTTTGAGGGCAATTTACCGTAACCACGGCGTCCGCATTGATATTGAATCAGAGCCTTTTGAGCCGGAAATCTTTGAAAGCATCTTTTCCAGCGGACGCACGAACGGTGTATTTCAGTTTGAGAGCCAAGGCATGAAAAAGATGCTGACACGGTTTAAGCCCGGCAGCATTGAAGATATCATTCTGCTGGTCGCGGCATACCGTCCTGGCCCGCTGCAATACTTGGATAAAATTATCTCTGTCAAGCATGGACGCACAAAACCCCGGTATATCGTTCCCGCTATGGAAGATATTCTGTCGGAAACCTACGGATATCCAGTATATCAAGAGCAGATTATGATGGTCGCGCACAAAATTGCCGGCTTTACCATGGGCGAGGCGGACATCATCCGAGCTGCCATCTCTAAAAAGAAATTGGATGAGCTTGTAAAAGACAAGGATAAATACATAAATGGCTTAATTGTCGCTGGTGCTACTGAAAGCGCCGCCAACCGGTTTTGGGATGAGCTGTTGGATTTCGGGCGGTATGCGTTTAATAAATCGCACGCCTGCGCCTATGCGCATTTAGCTTATTACACCGCATGGCTTAAACATCATTACCCCACAGAATTTATGGTATCAACCTTAAATTATACCCCGACTGATAAATTGCCGATGATGCTACGGGATTGCAGAGCCTTCGGGCAAACAATCCTACCGCCGGATGTCAATGCTTCCGAGTTTAATTTCACCGGCGCAAACAACAGGATCCGCATGGGACTCTCCAACATCAAAAATGTCAAGGAAGCAGCAAATACTTTGCTTGCAGAGCGGAAAAAAGGAAGGTTTGAATCCTTTCCCTCTCTGCTCACCAGAGTATCCATGAAAGTTAATGAGATTGAATCCATGATTACCGGCGGCGCGATGGACGGCTGGGGGTATTCCCGCAGCGCACTGCTTTACACGTTGCCTTTTTATCTTGACGACCTGAAGGTGATTACGAAAAAGCGGCAGATTATAAGAGAACTAACGGCTGCCGATTCGTCGAATCTTACAGAGAAGGAACGCAAATCTCTGAAGACCAGACTGAACAATGCGGGGAAAAAGCTGGAGGAGTATGAATACCGTTTTAATAAAACCGAGATTCCCGCGGACATGATGGATGACCGGCTGCAAAAACTGAGTCGTGAGCACGAACTGCTGGGTATGTATGTATCCGGAAACCCGTTGGAAAGCTACCCCCAGGCGAAAAAGCTGCGCACCCGTGCCGTCACGGACGCAGCGGCAGATGAAACCGTTACACTTTGCGGAATAATTAGTGACGTCACGGTCAAAGGCAGAAATTCGGATGGCGCCCTCATGGCGTTCTTCACCCTCTCGGATGAAACAGGCGACATTGGCGTGAGTTGTTTTACAAAAGCATACAGCCGATTTGAAAGCATCATTACGAACAACGTTGCTGTTGCTATTGCCGGGCGGTGCTATAACGATACGACTTATGATAATGAGGAAGCGGAAATCAAGCTTGCGGCAGAAAAAATCAGTCTGTTGCCGCATGATAAATCCACCTTAGTTATAACAATCGCCGATATGCGGGACTGGATAGAAAATATCTATCCAGCATTACGATATTTTGAGGCGGAAGACGGATCTCCGATCTGCTTGTTTGACCAGTCGGCCAACCGTTTTAGAGATACCGGCCTCAGGATGGCGGAAGATGTGTTGAATCAAAACAGCAGCGGCCTGGACATACAAAAGGAAGAATGAAAACGCCCATCAGAGGAACCGGAATAGATGAGAGTGATCTCACCGTTCCGGTTCTTTTATTATTCGTATAGAAAAACACGCTGTCGAAAATTCAAAAACAATCATACTATTACCGGAAGGAGCCAGCCATATGGAAAACGTTATATCATTTGTTCTTGCAGCGGCGATGATCGTTATTATCCCGGCGGACCGCACACCTATAGAAAGCGATGAGCAGGACACCGCCGAATTATCATATGACCCGCTGTAATATATGTTAACGACTACGTATCCATTACTGCCTATGCCAATACATACTGGATATAACGCATGCGGAGAGGAGTGAAGCCCTGTGGCAAAAGAGAATATTGTGATGTTGCACGGGCAGGTGCAAATCCCGCCAAAAGTCTATGTTAATAAAGACAAAGAACTGACTAAGGCGGTTTTTGCGGTTAAGGTGCTTCGCCGCCCCCTCTATAACGGGCAGGTACTGGCCAATAAACTGTATTTTGATTGTCCGATCATTTACACGAAAAACGCGATCATGATTGAGCAATCCTCTCTGCTGGCGATGCATGATATGGTGGATATTCGTGGTGTGCTGACCACCCAAGAGGTTTCAAAGAGCACTATATGCGGCGAATGCGGTCACAAAAACAGCTCCAAGGGTAATACCGTTTATGTCACGCCTCTTTACATCTGCCGCCGCGAACAGGAAATCACACCTGAACGCGGACTTGAATTGTTGAAAGAACGCAGTGAAGTTTCCAATTTGCTGATGGTGATCGGAACCCTTTGCCGGGATCCGGAACTCTATACGGATGAGCGGGAGCGAGCCAGCATCCAGTATCAGCTGGCGGTCAACCGAAAATTCCGCATCCGGGAAGATGCACCGGAGACAAAAACCGATTATCCCTGGGTCAAAACCCACGGGCAGCAGGCAATTAAAGACGCTGAAAGCCTGAAAACGGGTTCTGTTGTATATATCAGCGGCAGTCTGCAAACGCGTGACATCACCCGCACCACCGTCTGTAAAAACTGTGGGGCAGCATACACCTGGTCCGACACAGCGATGGAGATCGTTCCGTATTCCACAGAATATCTGGAGGGCTGTGACTTGCCTGAACCGTCCGAACGCCCGGACAAAGAAAATATCAATCAGGAAGGCGGCGATACCGATGCGCAAAAAGGTTACGGATAAATTTCATAAGAAGCGCTTCATCGTTACCCAAACCGAACGCGTAACCAAAGCAAAAGCGATTTCCCTTGAACCGGCTGAAAGCTTTGAAGAAAAGGTGGATGCCGATATTTCTTTGAAAGAACGAAAGGAAAACAAGAATGAGCGGCGCAAATCTGTTTTTATACGGACGGTACGGATTTTTTTGGTGCTTTGCTCCATTTATCTCGCATTTCTCATATACGGTGTCATCAACACGGATTATGTCTATGACGATACCGGGCGGGTGGTGCCGCTGGTGATGAACTACAATCAGATTAAGGAGCTGGATTCTTTCAACAAGCTAGCCTTGCAATACCGGCAGGCCCGCCTTCTTTATGAACAGGTGCTTGTGCTGGATTACCGTATCGCCGCCGGCATTGAAGATCCGCTGACCATAGCGCCAGAATATGAAAAAATGCTCTCATCTATTGAACCGCTGGCAATTCAGCTGAGTGCGCTGGAGGTTCCACCCGAGTATACGCAAACCAAAAATATGTTGCTTACCTGGACCCAAACAGACATCGCGATCTATTGCCAGAACATGTCGAAAGCCATATCGCAGAACAGCGAGGAGCATGCTACAAACGCTTTGCAGGGGCGGTCGGTGGTTTATCAGGATTTTTCCGTGGTTACACAAAACCTTATCTCTCTTGGCAGCCTGGTCGACGGCGTTGATATGAATGATATTCTGGAATGGTCGCCGGAAAAGTACATACAGGACACATTGGGCGCCTATCAGGGAGAGTGAATAATGGCATCAGATACACAGTACAAAACGCTTTTAAGCAAATACAATGTTGCCGTTGCGCGGTGCAGAGATTTAGAAGAACAGAATTTTTCCAGCACCCGCCATTGGAAGGCGGAGGAAGAACGGTTTAAGGTAATTGACGACGCGGCCCGCAAGCTGTGTGAAAGCATCCTTGCCAAAGATCGCAGCGAGATGGTATTAGGTGAGCAAAACTTATGGTATAGCACACCGACAGACACGTTGCTCCAACGGGCAACGAAGAGTTATCGTCAATATAACCAGGAGACCACCAATATTTTAAATAAGATTCAGGCTGAGTCTGAGCGGCGCCGCTCTAAGATTGAAAGCCTGGAAGATCAGATCCGTCAATTTATGGCCGGAAACCTGACAGAATTTGAAGCCGTACAGGAGCCGGCTCCTCCGGAGTCTGAGCAGCCGCAAAAAAGCCCTGAATACTTAGGGACGCCCAAAGCTGTCAAAAATGCCGCCGATTCCGGAAAAATCGAACTGATTATAGAGGAAAAGGGAGATGTCGAGGTTGACGGCGAGATGAAGGACATTGCTGAGATGATCGGAATCAGCGAGCAGACAAAGTTGACGGTGAGTGCAGTTCCGATCCGTGACTCGGCTGCTAAAGCAAAACGAATTACGGATAAAAAAGAGGATGCCATTATGGCGCACATGGTAGACCTTAAAGATTTCGAAACACGCTGCGATGACAATATGTGGCTGATTCTCGAAATCATAGGCAAGGAAGGTCTGTCAAAATACCCGGATATTAAAAACCGGGCGTTGGAGTACGGTGTCGGTGTGAAAAAAACGCAACTGCATTATGCCACCAATCAACTGTACCGGATGAAGGCGCTGACTCAGGAAATATTAAATCTGCCGCTAACACCGAAGATCATGATATATAATCTCTCGGACATTGGCATCCGGCTCTTTCGGAAGAAGTTCGGGATTGCTCCGATGGAATCCGAAGCAGAACGCGTTCGAAAAGAACATGACAATCTGAATCACGGTTACGGAATCCTTGACCTGGAGAAGATACTTATCGAATCCAAACGATACAAAGAGGTCTTTGTATTTAACCGCAGCCGGGCAAAGTCCGTGGGTGGCGGGCTGCAATATGTGGCGGACATCATCGGTATGCCCGTCACCGGAAAATATACCGAATATTTCGAGTATGAACGCGGATTCACCAAACAGCCTGATTTTAACGCAAAATGCAATAAGATGGCTCAGGTCACGCGCTTCTTGAATTTTATTGCGCCCAATAAAGAGACTCTAATTAAACGGCTGCGCCCACAGATAGATGAATGGATAGCCACTCGTGGGCAGGAAAGTCTGCGTACACTAAAGGTACGGGTTACTACCCCTCAGGAGCTGCGCAGCCCCAGTAACGATGATGTATGGCTGATCACCTACGACCTCAGTAAGGGGACCACACCCATAAAAGACTTAACGAAAAAGGAGTAAGAAGGCTTATGAAAGGAATATTTACTTCACTATCCGCATTCAGCCAGAATGCTTTCAGTTATCTTGCCTATGCCGTCACATCAAATCTCTGGTTCGTGCTGCTGGCGGCCGGCGCCCTCGTCTCGATCATTCTATACTTGAGGGAAGAAATCGAGGTAACGGTCCGGGATGAGCAGCAGGCGCTGTAACACCTGCGGAAAGGAGAGCATATGAAACAGAATCAATCTTTATCTTACCGGCAGAGCCTCAGTGGCGCCGATATCTACAGGTATATCAAAGCGGTTGGGCTGCCGGTGAGTATTTTCCTGCTGGCAATTTTCATTATTGCGCGATTTGCTGCCTTTGGGAGCAACCTTGTCGCTCCGATGACCGGGGTCATGTGGGTGGCAGGTGCGATATGCGCCCTAGTGCTTCCATCCCACCGGGCAACCATACTTACTGAAACTCATGTGACCATCGGCTGCTATCTACTGGCTCTGGCCGGAATCCGGGAACTTATCGCGCTGGTATCCGGGGTATCCTCCGAAATGCTGATGGCGTCCTATAACCAGGCAATTCCATTAACCTCCGGCAGCACCATTTCCGGCTATCTGCAAACGCTGCTATGGATCAGCGCTATCATGACGCCCTTAGGTTTCGTAGGGATGCAGGGCAAACGCATCTACAGCTTCAAGAGAAAAGCCTCGAAGCAAAAATTCTTTGATCAAACGAGGAGCATCCGCAATAGCGGCAGAAATCAGCTAAAATAACAGACAGGAACGGTCGGCGCTTTGCGTCGCCGTTTCTGTCTGTTACGCTGCCGCTTGGCGAAGAATCCACGACCTCTTTTATCCGAGCTCCCGATTACAATAGCGACATATTTTAGCCTCCTCAGCAATCAGTTCTGCACAATACGGACATTTCCTCCGGGGAACATGGGTCGGCAGGAATAAGATGATTGCAATTCCAACAAAATGAATGAACCCTAATAATAAAAAGTAAATGGGAAGGTTCTTCTTTTTACAGAACAGGTAAATTATAAAAAAGCATATAACGTATATAACGGCTATCATTAAGAAAATCCATTGCATTTTATCCAAAAGCAAATACCTCCTCTAAATCTGTGATTTTTTTGGTCCCCCCCACAAAGGCAACGATCTGCACATGATGAGTTTGTGACGAAAGATCATCTTTTCAAATAAACATACTCAACAATTACAAAAAAGTCAATATAAGCCGGATATTTTTTAAGCTGACTAATTCCCCCCTTCCCACAAAATGTTTTTTGTGTTTCGCTTGATAAATCATACTATTGATAAGTCCAGAAAAAGGAGGCTTATTAACATGTTATCAACATTTGACATCAAGAGAATTCTGCGGCCGAAGCAGGACAGTACCCCCTCAGACGATTTTCGGATCATTGACTCCTGGACTGAGTATGATAAATCGTCTAAAAGATCCGTCCATGAGCGGCCGCTACAATATCTATGTTATGAACTGGAGACCATCAACCCCGAAACCGGAGAACGGCTGCATTTTTTCAAGGCGCTCAAGTTTGTTCGCATAATCCGGCTGCCCAAAGCCGCAAGGCAGAGCACCGCCTTGATGGATATGCACTCACAGGTTCTCTCCGGCGCTAATGAAAACGCCATCAATCTGGTTACTCTGATTGCCAACATCATCGAACCAATTCCTTTGGGACTGCTCTTCCTATATGGCGTTCAGGGCATTGGCCACAATATTCAAGAGGCAAAGGCGCAGGCTCACCGGGATTACCTTGGAATCACCGGGATGATGCAAGGCACATACCGTGTCATTGAAATGCGCTGCCTTCAGGCGCAGGAAGCGGAATGGCTGCGCGAAAAAATGTATAATATGAATTTTCTTACAGTTGTGCGTGGGATCCCCAAAGCGGCCAAGACCGGCGAGGATGGCGGCAATAAGGGTTTAGGCGGAAAGAACGTCAACCCGGATTCTCAAGGTACACTAGAGGAGATTATTGCCGGCATGGCGGATTTTGAGTATGTCATTCAGGTCCTCTCTACTCCAGTATATACCTCTACCCTTCAGGATTGGTCATTGAAAACCCAGCGGGATATGACCGATTGGTACTCCCAGATGCAGGGCACCAAGGCCATGAGCTTCAACGTCAGTATCCCGATGATGTTCATGGCCAACCAATCCAACAGCGAGGGTTGGTCAAAGGCTTATACCGACGCGGATTCCGTAAGCTATTCCCAAGGGGAAAGCTTTGGCACTAGCTACGGGGAGAGTGTCGGGCACAGCATCTCCGAGTCATTCGGTCAATCCTTCGGAAGAACCACGGGAAGCAGTGTGACAGATTCTGTCGGTAGTTCTCAGACAGTTAGCCAGGGTAATTCTTTCAGTCAAGGCATCAGCCAGACGCTGGGGCAGAGTATCGGCTCTTCCTTTGGTCAGAATTCCAGCACCTCTCAAAGCCAGGGCTCTAATGAGTCTTTTTCGAGCGGGGAAAGCATCAATCATACCGATGGCAACAGCTTTGGGCAATCCATTGGTACGTCGCAAGGACAAAGTTACAATATTTCTCAGGGACAAAATTGGGGGCAAAGTTATTCTGCCGGTCAGAATCAGGGCGGCAGTATTTCTCACAGCGAGTCTTTCGGACAAACGACCGGCACCACCGTCGGCCAAACCAACACCCAGTCCCAAAGCCATTCGACTTCCAGCGGAACGAACAGCTCCGTATCCAGCGGATTTAATACCAACCAAAGCAATTCCACAGGAATCAGCGGTGGAACCAGTTCCTCTCAGTCTACCTCCTCCGGCACTTCCTCCGGCACCAGCTCAGGCTGGTCGGAGGGCAGCAATTCTACCGGCAGCGTTACGCCTTTTGGATTGGGCGGCAGTTGGGGGTCCTCTTCCGGTACTAACGGCAGCACTAATTCGTCCGTAAACAACAGCACATCAAGCACCACCGGAACGAATTCCGGCTGGAGTGCCGGCACCTCAAGCGGGTACGGATCCTCAACATCTGCCTCCACAGGACGTTCAACCGGGGTCAGCGATACCACCGGATCTTCCGTATCCAATTCGGTTTCTCAAAGTAACTCCCAATCCCATTCCACCGGCGTTACAGCCGGACAGAGTTGGGGAAAGAATGAAACCTGGGGTGCTTCCTCCGGACAGTCCCTAAGTGAAGGCTGGGGGGTCAATCAAAGTGTTTCGGAGTCTCAGAGTATCGGGCAGTCCACCAGCGACGGCTGGGGGTTAAGTTCTTCTCATTCGACTGGCTCCAACGAAACAATTGGAACCTCACAAGGGGAGAGTACCTCTCAAAACTTTTCAAACAGTACCTCTCAGGGGGTTTCCGAATCATCCGCGCAAAATTGGGGTCAGTCCTACGGAATTTCTCAGGGACAGTCGGTTGGCCGCTCCTATTCTGAATCGGTAACCGACAGCGTTACTCAGGGAACATCCGATACTTACGGAACAAATCGCGGCGTTAACCAGAGTGTGTCGGAGACAAGCGGTACCGGACACTCTCAGAGTGTATCTGACGGCACATCCGGCGCTTATGTCAGCGGCATCTCTTCCAGCATGGGAATCGGACCTAGTATCGGATACAATAAATCCTATCAATGGCTGGACCAACAGGCCAAGGATATTATCGAATTGCTGGAATACCAGAATGAGCGGATCAAGAACGCTCTTCAGGGCAGCGGCGCATTTTATACCTATGTGTACGTTGCCTGCCCTTCCGAGGACGCATTGGCAACCGCCTCATCCTTGGCCAAATCAACCTGGCATAATGAGGAAGCCATGGTCAACCCTTTGCAGGTACTCAAGTTGGATGATGAGGAGCAGCAGCATCTGCTCTATCACTTTGCCGCGTTCTCCAGCGACGTCACACGAGAAAATGTGGCCGGTGTATCGGAATATAAATATTGCACAGTCCTGTTGCCTAATGAATTTGTCGCCTACACCCATCTGCCCCGAATCAGCGAAGGTGGTATTTTCGCGGAGGTCAGCGATGTGCCGAAGTTTTCTGTGCCCTCTATGTTGCAAGGAGAGGTTTATATGGGGACCGTACTTTCTCCGGAAAGATACACGATGAATAACGGATACCGTACGCCGTATGATTATAGGATAGATGAAAAAGAGTTAATGCACGCCTTTTTCACAGGCGCCTCGCGTTCAGGTAAAACGGTTGCCGCGATGCGGTTTGTGGCCGAGTTATCACGGGTGCGGCGAAAGAGCACCGGTAAGCGGCTGCGGATCGTATGTATGGATCCTAAAACAGACTGGCGAACGCTGGCGAGATTTGTAGAGCCGGAGAGGTTTCACTTTTACAGCTTGGGTAATACAAGTTTCCGGCCGATAAAAATCAACCCGCTGAAAATACCTTACGGTGTAACTCCGCAGTTTTGGATCGATGGCGTAATCGACATTTACTGCCGTGCTTACGGACTGCTGGAACGCGGCAAGCAGATGCTGGGCGAAACCATTTACGCACTCTATGATGAGGCGGGTGTTTTTGATGCCTGCGACTACGTTGATTGGAAAGAGCGGGTGCCGGAACTGTCTAAATATGTAACGTTTGCGAAGGTATATAAGAGGATGTCGGACATTAAGGCAAGATTAGAGGATCCATTCAATCCCAAGGGAAGAGCCGGTAATGACACCAGAGACGCTTATGCCCGCTTGTTAGACCGCCTCCAGGCATTCGCCCGAGAATTTTCGATCGAACGGCGGCTGTTCGGAACCAGTGAAGGCATCGGTGTGGATGAGCTGATCGGCCGGGATGACGTGACCGTATTGGAGAGCAAGGGGCTGGAAAGCACTTTCCGTAACTTTATATTCGGTGTAATTACCAGCGGGTTTTATAAGTATGGCATCGCCCATGAAGGCGGATATTTATCGGAAGATGAATATGAAACCGTGCTAGTGGTCGAGGAGGCATCCGAAATCCTCACCGGCAATGACGCCGCCGGCACCGGCAGCGGAAAACAATTCGGAATGACAGGTCAAAGCGAATTCGAACAAATACTGGATCAAAGCGCCGGGTATGGATTGTTCATTATCGCGATTACCCAAAAGATCGCAGATATGCCCAAGAGCATCATTGCCAACAGTGGTTTGATTTTTGCGGGACGCCTTAAAACCGCCGATGACATCAAGGTGGTCGTCCGTGCGTTAGCGCGTGAAGACATGTTTGAGGACCGCGATCTGGTTAAATTTCATCCGAGGATGCCCACCGGTTGGTTTATTTGCCAGTCGTCGCGGACTTATGACATCAAGGATTCCGAGCCGATTCTAGTGCAGATATCCCGTCTGAACCTGGCGCCGCCCAGCAATGCTGAGATTGATGAAATACTGTCGCGCCGGGATGCGTTACTGAGCATTCCAGCATGTCAAACAACCGTTATAGCGACGTGAAAAATTGCGATTATGGTACGTCTATGTATGCGGTTTAATAAATATATTATTTGTACTTATTGATAGTCATTCCAACGCGCTAAAAAGCCTGCTTTCCAGTCGGAAAACGGGCTTCTTTTTTTATAAAATATAAAGCAGCTTTCATTGCACATATTCGGGAATGAACAGCATCCGGTTTACCTTATAACTCGATTTTCAACAGACGAAATTTTCCCAAATGGAAAGGTGCGAGAGGTATAATGAGGAAATAGAAAATTGTCGAAAAACGGAGGAACAATGTAATGGACAAGAGAATCATCATCACGGAAATGGTGAACGGATATATAGAGTGCTTAAAAGAGGAGGAAAGGAGCAAGAACACCATGGAAAAATACAGGCGTGACATCGTGAAATTTATGGCCTACTCAGATGGCCGGGAAGTGACAAAAGACCTCACTGTGGCTTACAAAGAACACATCAAAGAGAGGTACGAGCCGACCAGCGTCAATTCCATGCTGGCGGCCGTGAACGGCTTTTTTTCATTTATGGGTTGGAATGATTGCCGGGTCAAGCGTCTTCGTATTCAAAGGAAGGTGTTCTGTAATGAATCCCGGGAGCTGAGTAAAGCGGAGTATGAGCGGCTGCTCAAAGCATCCAGTAGTGCCGGGCAGGAGCGGATCAACCTCATTGTCCAAACCATTTGCGGGACAGGCATCCGGGTTTCGGAGCTCCCTTTCATCACCGTGGAAGCGGTGGGCAGAGGGCGCGCGGTAGTGGACTGCAAGGGCAAGGTGCGTCTAGTGTTCATACCGGGCAAGCTGCAAAAACTGCTGATGCGGTATATCCACAGGCAGGGCATGAAGAGCGGGCCGGTATTCGTGACCCGGACAGGTAAATCGGTGAGCAGGAGTAGTATCTGGAAAGATATGAAGGCGCTCTGTCAGGCGGCGGACGTGTCCCCGGAGAAAGTGTTCCCCCACAACCTGCGCCATTTGTTCGCGCGAACCTTTTATGGAATAGACAAGGATATCTCAAAATTAGCCGACGTCTTGGGCCACACCAGCATCGAAACGACACGGGGATATATCCTGTCATCAGGCGCGGAACATTTCCGGCAGATGGATCGCCTGGGGTTGGTATAGCTGAATTAAAAAAACAAAAGCAACATAACAACGGTTATGTTGCAAA
>Ga0153996_1000663_pt1 | contig 15192 bp, 12 predicted proteins | sample TSNC080MetaG_FD_104728 | JGI IMG/M metagenome (GOLD analysis project Ga0153996, IMG submission 104728) | Attine ant fungus gardens microbial communities from North Carolina, USA - TSNC080 MetaG | ecosystem: Host-associated > Fungi > Mycelium > Unclassified | place: USA: North Carolina, Lumber...
AAGTCACCGACAACATAGTCCGGAACCAGCCCCAGTGCATCCGCCGATGCCAGTCCGGCATCTACCGCAATCAATTTATCAAATGAATATTGTTTCAAAAAAGACCGGGCGAAATCCAGATCCAGCTTCCCCCCGGTTATGATCAGTCCTTTTTTCATTTGTACTCCTTAAATTTCTGCAGAAAAGCGCGGGTATTTGTTGCCACATCACCACGAAATGCCGCTGAACCGGCAACCAGAATGTTGGCTCCGGCCGCAATTGCTTCCCCAACATTATCAAGGCCAATTCCGCCGTCCACTTCAATATCCGTATCCTTCCCCATGGCCTGAAACCGCTGACGCAGGGCCCGGACCTTATCCAGGGTATAGGGAATCAGCTTTTGCCCGCCAAAGCCCGGATTCACGGTCATAATCAATACCATGTCCACCTGCTCCAGAACACATTCCAGCGTCTGAATCGGCGTTGCCGGATTAAGCGCCACACCGGCTTTTGCGCCCAGCTCCTTGATCTGGTTAATCGTGCGGTCCAAATGAATACAGGTCTCCTGGTGGACGGTAATGATGTCCGCACCGGCTTCCCTGACGGCCGCCAGATACCGCTGCGGATCCTGCACCATCATATGCACGTCAAAGACCATATCGGTAACCGGACGAATGCTGGAAATCACCGGCATCCCAAAGGAAATGCCGGGTACAAACATGCCGTCCATAACGTCAATATGAAGATACTTTGCGCCAGCCAAAGCGGCCCTCTCCACTTCCTGCCCCAGTTTTTTAAAGTCAGCCGATAAAATCGACGGTGCCAGTGTCAACATCTCAATACCTCCTCTTATCTTTTAATTCCTGATATATTAATTTGTAATTTTCATAGCGGCTGGCACTGATGTGATCATCGGCCACTGCCGATTTTACGCCACAAACCTTTTCGCCGACGTGAACACAGCCAAGGAACTTACATTCCGCTTCAAATTCCGCAAATTCCGGAAAACAGTCCTTCAGCGCACCGGCTTCCATGTCTGCGATATACATTGAACTAAAACCCGGCGTATCCATCAGATACGTATTCGGTTCTACATAAAACAGCTCCGCATGCCGGGTGGTATGCTTGCCCCGCTGAATTTTCTCACTGATCTGGCCGGTCTCCATTGCCGCCATTGGCTGGATCAGATTGGTCAAAGACGACTTGCCGACCCCTGACGGTCCGGCCAATACGGTTGTTTTCCCCCGCAGAATATTGCGCAGCTGATCCAGGCCGGCCGCCGTACAGGCACTGGTAAAGTAAACCGGATAGCCGGCACGGGTATAGATGTTACGATACTCATCCATCGCTCCCCCATCGTTCAGATCCGATTTATTAAAACAGATACTGACCGGTATTCCCTGTGCCTGCATCATCACCAGAAAACGGTCCAGCAGGTTCAGATTGGGCTTGGGCTGCGTGACGGAAAAGACCACCAGCGCCTGATCTACATTGGCCACTGCCGGCCGGACCAGCCGGTTCCGGCGTTCCCATATCTCATCAATATTGCCTTCCCTGTCGGTCTCATCCAAAACAGTAAACCCAACATCATCTCCTACCAGCGGCTTGATATGCCGGTTGCGGAAGATGCCCTTCGCTTTACACTCATAAACTTTACTATGTCCGTCATGGACATAGTAAAATCCGGCAATTCCTTTAATTATTTTTCCTCTCATACAACCTTCCTGTTAGTCTGCACACCCTAATCCATCGGGAAGAATGTCAACGGATAAGTTTTTAAGACGGCACCGGTGGTCACATCAACCACCTCGATCTCACCGATATCCGTTCCATTCATACTTTCAATACTGGTATAACTGATTGGCAGCAACACATCGCCGGAAATCGTTCTGGCATCGGTTAAAGTCTTATAGACATCGCTGCCATTGGTGACCTGATGCAGCCGTACCAGAATGGTCACACTGGCACTGCCGGCCCCCGGGCCGATCAGATTGCTTAAATCATAGGTATTGTTAATTGAGGCCACATAACGCTGCTGCTTGACCAGTGCACCGCTGCTGACGACATAATCAATCATGCCGCCGGCCGGGATCATTCCGTCGCTGCCGCCGGACTGGCTGATAATATGCCCCCTCTCCACCGTATCACTGTAAGCAGTGCTGGTGTTGCCCGGACTTAACCCCGCCTCGGCCAGCAACGCAATGGCTTCTTCTTCCGGCTTCCCTTCCAATGCCGGAATCGGCACCAGATTGACATGCGGTCCGCTGCTGACATATAAGGTTACCGTTCCGCCTTCCAGCACCCGCTCCGGTTCATATCGCAGAATTTTCCCGGCAGTCACCGTCTCGCTTTCTTCCTCAACGACATTTACCACCAGATTCTTGCTTTCCAATAAACTTTTGGCATCTTTGCCCTCCATATCATCTGTCACCAGACCGGCCAGGACGATTTTATCAGTTCCGTTGCTGATTACCACCGTGACACTGGACCATCTTGCAACAACTTCATCGGCCTTTGGCGTTTGGGAAATCACATGACCGGATTCCACATCATCAGAAAATTCGTAGGTCCGTTTCATGTTCAGATCGCTCGCTTCTAACTGGGCTTCTGCCATATCTTCGGTCATATCATATAGATCCGGCATATATACTTCGGTGTCACTTAACGAGGTGTCCTCCGCCCCGGCCATTGCCAACTCGGTGGAAGTCTCTGTCTCCTTGTCGGAAAAACCAAACTTAAGCATACCGCTTAATTTAATAAATACTACAATCATCACCACTACAATGATAATTGCCACCACAATACCGGCACCGGCAAACAACCGCTCAATTTGGGAATTCACCTCATCCTCAGGGTTCTTTTTCTTCGACTTCTTTTTGGCCGGGATGATCTCCCGCTCCGGCTTCTCGGCGGCTGCTTCTCCCGCCACCGGCAGGCGTTTCCGATCATTAATCTGCGCCAGTTCTTCTTCGGAAATAGGAATCGTCTCACTGTTCAGGGTTTTTTCTTCCTGGGGCGGCACCACTGCCGAAGCATCGGTTTTCACAAACTCGCTTTCCGACTGCAGCAACGTTTTGCGCAAAGCATGGATGACGTCACCGGCACTGGCAAAACGCCGTTCCGGTTTCTTCTCGGCACATTTAATAATAATCTGTTCCAGCTGAATCGGAATCTCCGGATGATACACACTGGGCGGAATCAGTGCATCATTTAAGTGAGCCAGCGCAATGGATACGGTATTTTCGCCTTCAAAAGGAACTCTTCCGGTTGCCATCTCATACATGGTAATACCCAGCGAATAAAGATCGCTGCGTTCGTCACTATAGCCGCCGCGAGCCTGCTCCGGTGAAATATAATGGACCGAACCCATCGCCGCCGAACTAAGCGTCTGGGCGGAAACCGCACGGGCAATCCCAAAATCGGCCACCTTTACTTTACCGTCTTTGGAGATGATCATATTCTGCGGCTTGATATCACGGTGAATGATATGCTGCTCATGAGCCGCGGCAATTCCCTGCGCTACCTGAATGGCAATGCCGATGGTTTCCTTGACTTCCAGCCGTCCCTTTTTGGCAATGTAGCTTTTCAAAGTAATTCCTTCAATCAGCTCCATCACAATATAATGAAGTTTACCCTCATCAATGACATCATAAACACTGACAATATTCGGATGGGACAAACCGGCCGCTGCCTGGGCTTCCATGTTAAACTTGCTGACAAAATTACTGTCACTGCTGAATTCCTCTTTCAGCACCTTGATGGCGACCTGCCGGTTCAGTTTATGGCATTTGGCTTTATATACCACTGACATGCCGCCGGAACCGATCTGTTCCAATATCTCATAACGATCCTGTAAATATGTACCCGCTCTCAGTGTCATACGCCCACCTCACTCACCTGTGGGTTCACCAGCACCACGGAAATATTGTCATCACCGCCGGCCCGGTTCGCTGCTGCGATCAAACCTTCAGCCTTTGCTTTCAGCCCCTCTTCGGAACGGATAATATATTCTATTTCAAGTTCATCCACCATGTTGCTTAGTCCATCGGAGCACATCATAATATAATCTTTGTCCATTAACTTCATGGCAAATAAATCAATATCCACTTCCGGACTGGTGCCAATGGCGCGGGTAATAATATTTTTCTTTTCCAGATAATCTTTGCTGCCCCGCTTGATCTTGCCCAGGGCAACCATCTCTTCCACGTAAGAATGATCCTTGGTAATCTGTTCTAACTGTCCCCGCAAAAGGTACAGCCGGCTGTCGCCAATATTGGCCACATATAATACATGATTCTTAATCGTCGACAGAACCAGCGTGGTTCCGGCTCCATTAAGCTGGGAATTTTCCGCCGTTTGCTGATACAATTCCAGATTGGCCCGCCGGATTCCCTCTTTCAGGATACTGTGAATATCCTTATCCTCATGCTTCTGACTCAAAAAAGAAACCAGATGTTCCACAACAAAGCGGGAAGCAAAATCCCCCGCATTATGTCCACCCATTCCGTCGGCTATCATGAACAGATTGCTCAGAGAGCCAACCGGCGTGGATGAAGAAAAGATATAATCCTGATTCATGCTGCGATGTTTTCCTACATCAGTTAATGCATATGCCTGCATGTTACTTGGTCTCCTCCTTTTCAAGATAGCTTTTTCGCAACTGACCACAGGCACCGCCTATGTCTCTGCCCATTTCTCTGCGCACGGTCACTTGGATTCCATGCTTTTCCAGGTAAGTTTTGAAATCCTGGACGGTTTTTTGATCCGACTGGACATAGTCCCGTTCTTTGACTGGATTCACCGGAATCAGATTCACATGCCCATGCATCCCCTTTAAAACTTCCGCCAGCGCCCGGGCCGCTGCCAGATTGTCATTGACACCGCGGACCAGACTGTATTCAAATGTCAGCCGCCGGCCATTCTCCTCATAATACTCACGGCAGGCCGCCAATACATCCTTCAGCGGATAACGGTTGGCAATCGGCATCAGGGTCTTTCGCACTTCATCATTTGGTGCATGAAGTGACAGCGCCAGGGTGATCTGCAATTTCTCCGCCGTCAGCCGACGGATTCCCGGCACGATTCCACAGGTGGAAAGAGTTAAGTTCCGCTGACTGATATGCAGACCGTTCTCATCGCTGATCAGGCGTAAAAACCGGAGGACATTCTCATAATTGTCCAGCGGCTCTCCGGCGCCCATAAGCACCACATGGGACACCCGTTCACCGGTCAGAGTCTGAATCCGGTAGACCTGATCCAGCATTTCTGCTGCCGTCAGATTCCGGACCAGTCCGGCCAGCGTTGAAGCGCAAAAGCGACACCCCATCCGGCACCCCACCTGCGACGAAATACAAACCGAATTGCCATGATGATACTGCATCCGGACACTTTCAATCACATGACCGTCAGCCAGTCGAAACAAGTATTTTCCGGTGCCGTCAAGCTGGGAGACTTTCACCTCCACCGGCTCTAATGCGGTTAAGCGAAACCGCGCCTTTAGCCGGTCACGAAATGCCTTGGAGAGATTGGTCATCTGATCATAGTCCGTCACCAGTTTCTGGTGCAGCCATTCAAAAATCTGTTTCCCGCGAAAGGCTTTTTCGCCCATTGCTTTGATTTCCTGCTCCAGCTCCGGCAGGGTAAGGGATTTAATATCAATCTGTTCCATGATCAACCTCTGTCTTAATTTTTTCAAATGCCGCCAGAAAGAACCCGTCACAAGGGTACTGCCCCGGAAGCAGCTGGAGATATCCCTGCTTCATGCTTTCTTCCTTAACAGCCGGTCCCAGCATTCCGGTCAGATCTGCCGGCCGGAAGGGAAACTGTGCTAAAAACCAGGCCACCTGATCTTCATTCTCCTGATGACTGACGGTACAGGTACTGTAGACCAGCCGGCCGCCCGGTTTTACATAACGGGCGGCCACGGTTAAGACAGCCCGTTGTAATGCCGCCAGTTCGGTAATCTTTTCTGCTGTCATCCGGTATTTAATATCCGGCTTCTTGCCAATAATACCAAGACCGGAACAAGGCAGATCCGCCAGCACAAGATCGGCCTGTTCTGTCCATGCCGGATCAAATACCAGAGCGTCCCATACTTCCGCCTGAATATTGGTAAAACCTGTCCGCCGGATGTTTTCTTCTATCATGCGTACTTTTTTCTCGGTCAAATCACGAACCGTCACCATCCCGGTACCCTTTAACAAATCCGCCAGATGCAGGCTTTTGCCCCCCGGGGCCCCGCAGACATCCAGCACCCGGGCGCCCGGCTGCGGATCGGCAATCTTGCCGACAAAACCGGAACTGACATCCTGTACCTGAATCCAGCCTTTTTGAAAGGCCGTCAAACCTTCCAGATAATCATAAGACCGCAGCAGCAGCGCATCAGGTGCCAGCGGACTTACCTCCACGAACACCTCCTGCGCTTTCAGGCTGGCCAGAATTTCTTCTTGCGACGCCCGGTCCAGATTACACCGGACCGTCGTTGGAATATCAGCTAAAAAAGCCTGCAGCATGGCCTCTGTCACCGGTTCCGGATAACGCTCCCGCCAATGATCGATCAACCAGCCCGGCATGGAATATTTCTGTTCCCAGTCGGTAAAGACAAAACTGGCTTTCTGCCGCACAACAGACCGCAGAACGCCATTCACAAATCCTTTTAAACCATGAAACTTACGTTTTTCCGCCAATTTCACCGCTTCATTGCACACGGCACTGTCAGGCACCCGGTCCATCCACATAATCTGATACACTGATAACCGTAAAATGGTCCGGATCACCGGCTTCATCTTCCCTACTTTTACTTTGGAGCATTGATTTAAAATCCCATCAATGGTAATCCGGTATTCCACTGTTCCCTCGGTCAGCCGGGTGATAAAAGCCCGGTCCTGTTTCTCCAGATACTGATACTTTTCCAGCGCCTGGCCCAGAATCACATGACTGTAACCGCCCTTTTCCAGGATTTCCAGCAGGATATCCAGGGTTATCTCCCGACTGTCTGCTGCCTTAGTCATTCCGTCTGCTACCTCCAAATAGGAGGACCAGCCGTAACAGCTGCAGAACGGAAGCAGCCACCGCCGCCACATAGGTAAGCGCCGCAGCATTTAAGACCTTTTTCGTCTGGTCGACCTCCTGTCCCCGCAAAATCCCTGCTTCACTCAGCAAATGTACCGCCCGGCCGGAAGCATTGAATTCTACCGGTAAGGTAATGATCTGAAATAAGACCGCCAGAACAAACATCCAGATACCAATCTGAACAAATGGCGTTGCACCTATTACCAGGCCAAGCAGAATCAGCGGCCATGACAGCTTACTGCCGAAACTGGCCACCGGTACAAATGCGCCCCGCAGTTTTAACGGCGCATAGCCGACATTGTCCTGAATCGCATGACCGCATTCATGGGCGGCGACACCGATTGCGGAAACGGAAGTCTGATGATAAACCGCTTCCGATAAACGGACGGTTTTTGACCGTGGATCATAATGATCCGTCAGCTGACCCTTAACCGGCTCTACCGTCACATCGTAGATTCCCTGATAATTCAAAAGCTTCCTGGCCGCCTCCGCCCCGGTCATTCCGGTCATACTGCGAACCCGGGAATACTTCTGAAATGTTCCCTGCACCCGGCCGGAGGCCCACATCGACAAGATTGCCCCGATCAGCACCAGGATGATCGTCGGATCATACATTCCATAACCCATCATTTATATCAGCTCCTTTCCTTTCAATATGGTACCTTTTGAGATTGGATAGCCCCGCAGAAACGCCGCGGTGTCCATCCGCTTTTTTCCTTCTAACTGTAAACTTCTGATATCCAGTACACCGTCACCGGTGATAATCTGCAAATGCCCGCCGGCCGCCTCTGCTACTTGTCCGCAGATGCCATCGGCTTGCTTTGGTATCACATCAGCTGCCCAGATCTTTAACAGCTTTCCCTGCCAATGGGTATAAGCACTGGGCCAGGGATTCAACCCCCGCACCAGACGCTCAATCTCCGCCGCCGGCTTTGACCAGTCGATCTCGCCCATTTCTTTGGAAATCTTCTTCACATAGGTAGCCTGCTCATGCTCCTGCGCAATCGGCGTCAGGGTACCGGCCTCCAACTGATCCAGGGTTGACAGCAGCAAACCGCCGCTAAGCTGACTCAAACGGTCAAACAAACTGCCGCCGGTCTCTTTGGGGTCCAGTTCGACGACCAGTTTTTCCAAAATATCGCCGGTATCCATCCCTTCCGCCATCATCATGGTCGTAATTCCGCTTTTTTTATCACCATTGATTACGGCCCATTGAATGGGAGCCGCCCCCCGATACTGCGGCAGCAGCGAAGCATGGATATTGATACAGCCATACTTGGGAACATCCAACAGTTCTCTGGATAAAAGCTGGCCAAAAGCAACGACCACCATCACCTCCGGCTGAAGTTCCCGCATCGACTCCACAAAAGCCGCCTCTCTGGCCCGAGCCGGCTGACAGATCGGAATCTGATGGGCCAGGGCACATTCTTTCACCGGTGTCATCTGAATCTCTTTGCCCCGTCCTTTCGGCTTATCCGGCTGTGTCACCACGGCCACCACCTCATGCCGGGACTGAATCAGACATTCCAGCGTCGGTACGGAAAAATCCGGGGTTCCCATGAATATTATTCTCATTGTATCGGTTTACTCCTCTTCGTAATCATCTTCGTCTAATGTGGCTATCACATCAACCAGCTCGCCCTCAACCAGATCGACAAACAACTGGCCCCGGAGATGGGCACATTCATGACAGATCGCCCGGGCCAGCAGCTCCTCGCCTTCCAGTTCATACTCCGTCATCGTTTCATCAAACGCCCGCACCTTGACGCGATTTGGTCTGGTCACGGTACCGGACTTCCCCGGCACACTCAGACAGCCTTCCGGTCCGGTCTGGCTGTCGCTTTCCTCAATAATCTCCGGGTTTATAAGGACATATTGATTCCCGTCTTCGACATCAATTACCACGATCTGTTTTAAAACTCCTACCTGGGATGCTGCCAGGCCTACACCGCCGCTTTCATACATGGTCTCGAACATATCTTCAATCAATTCCGTGACCCGGTTGGTGATCGCCTTCACCGGCTTACACTCTTTATTTAAAATTTCATCGCCTATTAATCTAATCTGTCGGATTGCCATGGTGTTTCTTGCTTCCTTTCCTTCCTTCTCATGAAAAATCATACTGGACCGTACCGGATTTACCATGCTCCGACCGATCCCAGAAATCCTGCAAATGCCGTTGTGTTTTAATTAGTATATCATAATTTTGATGTTTGATATATAAAATTTTTCTATAGTAATCATTAACTTTGTATACGCTGGCCGGAACCGGGCCAATCAGCGTACCGGCTGCCGGAACCTGGGTTAACGCCAGGTTCTTCAGCGCTTCGGCTGTCATTGCCAACCACTCTTCGTTCTTTCCGGCCACCTGAATGGTGAGCAGATGACAGGTCGGCGGGTATTTCATCAGCTGCCGGTACCCCATCTCTTTCTGATAAAATGCCTCATAGTCCTGGGCGGCGGAAGCCTGAATGCTGTAATGATCCGGCATATAGGTCTGAATCACCGCAATTCCCGGCCGGCAGCCCCGGCCGGCCCGGCCGGCAGCCTGTACCAAAAGCTGGAAGGTCCGCTCCGCACAGCGATAATCGGGGGCATACAGCGACACGTCTGCCGCCAGAATGCCTACCAGCGTTACCCCGGGGAAATCATGCCCCTTCACGATCATCTGGGTGCCAATCAGGATATCTGCTTCCCGCCTGGCAAAAGCCGAAAGAATCTGTTCGTGCCCGCCCTTTTTCGCCGTGGTATCCATATCCATCCGCAGAACCCGGGCAGCCGGAAACATTTGCCTGGTCATTTCCTCAATTTTCTGGGTGCCAATTCCAAAACCGGCCAGATATGGCGAACCGCAATTGGGACACTGCTTTGGCAGCGGGATACTGTAACCACAGTAATGACACATCAGCTGATTACGGTTATGCAACGTCAGAGAAACATCACAATGAGGACATTTCACCGCTTCCCCACAGGAACGGCAGGAAATAAAATTAGAATAGCCGCGCCGATTCATAAACAGCATTACCTGTTCCTGATGTTCCAGCCGCTCCGCGATTAATCCCTGCAGATGGCGGCTGAAGATCGACTTATTGCCAGCCTCCATCTCCTTCCGCAGATCAATCACCTCGGTCCGGGCCAGCTGACTGCCCGGACCGGCCCGGCCGGTCAGGGCAAACAGCCGGTAGCGGCCCGCACGGGCCATCGTATACGCTTCCACCGACGGTGTTGCCGAGCCCATCACCAGATAGGCCTGGTTCATCCCGGCCAGCTTCTCCGCCACCTCCCGGGCATGATAACGAGGCGTCACCTCACTTTTATAAGCCCCTTCATGTTCTTCATCAATAATAATCAGTCCCAGTTTGGCAAACGGTGTAAATAAAGCGGAGCGAGGACCGATCATAATATCAGTCTCACCCTTTTGGGCCCGTTCAAACTGATCATAGCGTTCGCCGGCCGATAACCGTGAATGCATGACACAAACCCGGTCACCATAACGGCGGTAAAACCGCATTACCGTCTGGTAGGTCAGGGAAATCTCCGGAATCAGCACGATCACCTGCTGCCTGCGGTCCAGAATCCGGTCGATCATCTCCATATACACTTCCGTCTTACCACTGCCGGTAATTCCATGAATCAGGTAAGGGCAACACGTTTTCTCCGCCAGATCATGGTCGAACGCATCGACAATCTGCTGCTGCTGCTGATTTAACGTCACCTTCTCCCGGGTGGGCGTGACCGCCTCCTGCAGCACGGATTGAACCACCTGCCGGTTACGGCTCTTAACCTGGCGTTTTACCGGCAGAACCGTCTTTAAGGCCTGGTTCATCGTTGAACCGTACTGTTCTTTCATCCACCATGCAAGCTGAATCAGCTGTGATCCTGCCGTAATGCTTTTCGACACGACCCCAGCTATTTCCTTCAGTCTGGACTGCTCATATTCACTTTTATCCGAAATATCCACCACATACCCTTTGCGGGTTCGGTTGCCCGCCCCAAAAGGAATGCTGACCTGGGTCCCGACCCGAATCCCGGCGGCCAATTCCGCCGGGATCCGGTACTCGAAAATCCGGTCAACGTTTTCATGGGAAATATCCACGATCACACTGGCAAATAACTGCGTCATCCACTCACCCGTTCTATCAGACCGGCTGCCACCTCTCCCAGCTTCATGCTGTTGGAGCCTTTTAAGAGCACACAATCGCCCGGCAGCAATACCTTTTCCAATTGTTCTTGTAATCCCTTCCGGTCATCTGCGGCAAAATTCCGGCAGCGGCAATCTGCTCCGCCGGCCCGCATTCCGGTTTCAATCTCTTTCGCCAAATCGCCCAGGGTAAACACCAGGTCAACCGGGTTCTCCGCAATAAAAGCACCAATCTCCCGGTGAAACAGTGGGGCTTCCGGCCCCAGCTCCTTCATATCCGCCAGCACGGCAATCCGCCGCCCGGCGGCCGGCATGGAGTTTAATACCTCTAACCCGGCTTTCATCGAAACCGGACTGGCATTATAGGTATCATCAATAATGGTAATTCCCTTATATTCATAAATCTGCTGCCGGTTTTGAAAGCCGGTAAAATCCTCCAGCCGCTTCACCGCGTCCGCCAGCGGTACCTGGTTATAATCGGCCACTGCCAGCGCCGCCATGGCATTGCCCACATTGTGCCGCCCCATTACCGACAGGCGCACCGGAATCCGCCGGTCCCGGCAAACTGCGACAAAGGACGGATATCCACCAAGAATCCGGATATCTTCCGCCCGGTAATGACAGTTCCCACCGGTACCATAATAAACCGTACTGCAGCCGGCCTTCGCCAGGGTCTCCCCCAGGCGCTCATCATCGCCGTTTAATAACAATACCCCGCCATCTTTTAAGCCATCCTGGATCGTCAGTTTTTCCCGGTAAATATGTTCCTGGCTGCCCAGCTGTTCAATATGGGTTACTCCCACATTGGTAATCACCGCCATATCCACCTGCGCAATTCTGGCAATTACCGTCAGTTCCCCGGGTTCACTCATGCCCAGTTCCAGCACCCCGATTTCATCCGCCGCCGTGATCTCCGATAAGGTGATCGGCACACCGACCTGACTGTTGCTGTTGCCAGGCGTTTTATAAACGCGGTAACGGGCTGATAATGCCGCTGCAATCATCTCTCTGGTCGTGGTTTTTCCGACGCTGCCGGTAATCCCGATCAAAGGAAGCTGCAGTCGCTGCCGGTAGTAAATGCCAATGGCCTGTAAAGCTTTTTTGGTATCCGCCACCCGGATCCAGGGACGGGTATCGTCCATTTCATCATGTTCGCCGGTCAGGGTTGCCACTGCCCCGGACGCAAATGCCTGTTCAATAAAACGGTGGGCATCCACTTTTTCACCAATCAGCGGAACAAACAAATCCGCCCCCTTCATGGTCCGGGAATCAATGCTAAGATGTTCAATCAGGGTATCTTCGGCGCCGCACAGCAGCGTTCCATCGGTTGCTTTTACAATATCACTTACTAAAATATGTTCCATCATCGTTCAATCCTCTCCGCCATGACGGACGGTCTCTTCCACTACCGTCCGGTCCAGGAACGGGTAACGGACACCTTCAATCTCCTGATAATCCTCATGGCCCTTACCGATGATGGCAATCATATCCCCCTCTTCGGCATGGGTAATACTGTAGGCGATCGCCTCCCGCCGGTCCGGAATCTCCAGAAACGAGCCGCCGGTCTTCTCAATACTGCCACGGATATCGGCAATAATATCCTCAACTTTCTCAAAACGGGAATTGTCCGCCGTAATAATCGACAGATCCGCCAGCCTTCCGCTAATCTCGCCCATGGAATACCGCCGGTCCTTAGAGCGGTTGCCACCACAGCCAAAGACACAGACCAGGCGCCGGGGATGATATTCCCGCAAGGCCAACAGCAGGCTTTCCATACTGACCGCATTATGGGCATAATCAACAATCACACAGAACTTTTCGCAGGTATAGACAATCTCCATCCGCCCGTCGATCCGCAAATGCTCCAGGGCATGCACAATCTTCTCCGCCGGCACACCGGCACTTAACGCCGCCGCGGTTGCCGCCAGCGCATTATAGACATTGAACTTCCCCGGAATATTCACCCGGACCTTCAAATGATAATCCCCGGTAATCGTAAATTCCAGACCGACAAACTCCGGTTCCGATACATAATGGATATCCACAGCTTCAAATCCGGCTCCTGCCTGCAGGCTAAAACAGCTGTAATCACAGACTGCCGCTGCTTTGACGGCATCAAAATGATCATCATCCTGATTAATCAAAGCATATCTGGCCTGATGGAAAATCCTGGTTTTATAGTACAGATACTCCGCAAAATCCGCATGCTCATCCGGCCCGATATGATCCGGTGAAATATTGGTAAAGACAGCGCAGTCATATATAATTCCATCAACCCGATGCATTTTAAAGGCCTGGGAGGACACTTCCATGACACAGCACTCGCATCCGGCCTCCGCCATCTGTAGAAAATAGCGGTGCAGGTCATAAGACTCCGGTGTGGTATTGACGGTAGGATAACGCTCCTCGCCAATATAGACACCATTGGTTCCGATCATTCCGGTTTTTTTGCCGGCCGCTTCCATAATCGCTTTGATCATATGTGTGGTGGTGGTTTTTCCCTTGGTGCCGGTTACCCCGATCATCATCATCCGCCGCGCCGGGTAGCCAAAACGGGCGGCCGAAAGCTCCGCCAGTGCCTGCCGGCCGTTATGTACCTGAATTACCGTTACTTCGACCGGCACTTCCACCCGGCGTTCGGTAACCAGTACCGTAACTCCGGCAGCCAATACTGCCGGAATAAAATCGTGGGAATCATTCCTGGTTCCCTTGATACAGACAAAGACCGCACCCGGAGCTGCTTTCCGGGAATCATAGACAACCTCTGCGGCCTCCTGCTCCAGATCGCCCTGTAAAAGCTCATATTCCAGTTGCTTAAACCATTCCTTTACAATCATATGCATCCTTTCTAGAACAATCCTGTAATCAAACCCTCTTCATTTACATCAATACCATTGGCCGCCGGTGTTTTCGGCAGTCCCGGCATGGTCATGATTGCCCCTGTCAGAACCACTACAAAACCTGCTCCGGCAGATACATAGGCGTCTCTTACCTGAACAGTAAAGCCCCTTGGCCGGCCCAGCTTATTCTGGTCATCCGACAGGGAATACTGGGTTTTTGCCATACATACCGGCAAATCGCCATAGCCCATCGCTTCAAACTTCGCCAGTGCCCTTGCCGCCGCCGGAGTATAAGCCACATCGGCAGCACCGTAAATTTCGGTGGCCACCGTAAGAATTTTATCTTTGAGACTGGCTGAATCTTCATAAAGCGGATGATAATGGCTTTCCTTCACGGTCAGGGTCTCCATCACCTTCCGGGCCAGAGCCAGACCGCCCTCGCCGCCGCTGGCCCATACTTCCGACAAAGCAAACTCACAGCCCCGCTCTTCGCAGAACTGACGGATCAGCTCATACTCTGCCGTAGTATCACTGGTAAAGGAATTCAAGGTAACCACTACCGGAACACCATATTTCTGAATGTTCTCAATATGCTTTTCCAGATTTACAATTCCTTTTTCCAGGGCCGCCAGATTCTCGGTATTCAGTTCTGTCTTTGGCACCCCGCCATTGTATTTCAACGCCCTTACCGTTGCTACCAGCACCACTGCATCCGGCTTTAATCCGGCTTTCCGGCACTTAATATCAAGGAATTTCTCGGCTCCCAGATCCGCCCCGAAGCCGGCTTCTGTCACGACAATATCGGCCAGCTTCAGCGCCGTCTTCGTGGCCCGGACACTGTTGCAGCCGTGGGCAATATTGGCAAACGGTCCGCCATGAACCAGCACCCCGTTGTGCTCCAAGGTCTGAATGAGATTGGGTTTGACCGCCTCCTTAAGCAGTGCTGCCATCGCACCGACCCCATGCAGCTCTGCCGCCGTTACCGGCTCTCCAGCATAATTATATGCAACAATGATCCGCCCTAAGCGTTCTTTTAAATCTTTCATATCTTCCGCCAGGCATAGAATCGCCATGATTTCCGAGGCCACCGTGATGACAAAATGATCCTCTCTGACCACGCCGTCAGCCTTGGCTCCCAGACCTACGACAATATTGCGCAAA
>Ga0153996_1000665_pt1 | contig 15172 bp, 10 predicted proteins | sample TSNC080MetaG_FD_104728 | JGI IMG/M metagenome (GOLD analysis project Ga0153996, IMG submission 104728) | Attine ant fungus gardens microbial communities from North Carolina, USA - TSNC080 MetaG | ecosystem: Host-associated > Fungi > Mycelium > Unclassified | place: USA: North Carolina, Lumber...
CAATTTATTACCGAAGAAATCAGCCAGTCAGAGCAGCTGCAAAGATTGCAGGAAGAGCTTTTAAGAACCGCAGGTGATGAAACCGGAGAAACAACATTGTTTGGCCGGATCATTACGATACTGGGCAGCAGATTCACAGAACCGGGCAAGGCAAAAGAAGCAGAGCAGGAACTTTTTCACATATTGCGGCAGGACTTTCCGATGGAAGAACGTGATTTTGTGTGGAGGCGAAGGGAAAATTTGCCGGACATCCAGTGGCAGATCCAGATGCTGCAAGAGTTGCTCCAGCATCAGGAAGTAGTCACGATGATCCGCAATCAAGTGCAGAAGTCGGAACAGGAGAACCAGGAACGCCTGAAAATATGGATCCATAAATATCGGCAGACGATGATAGAAGAGGTGACGGCAAAACAGCGGCGGGAGCTGGTTCTTTTGGTCAGAAAGAATATGGGCAACGAGGCGGCTGATAAGCTGGAAGCGTATTTTTCCGGAAGAGAGCGGATCACGAGCAAGGTACTGGAAGAACGGCTGATGCATAATACGGACGAAACAATACAAAGAATTATGAATTCTTATCTGTCCATCATGAGGAAGGAAGATGCGATTGCCGGGCTGGAACCGGTTGGCTATACGCATCTGCATCTGATGAACCGTCTGCGGGAAAGTGTCCATGAACCGCCGGCCCAGTCAGCGAAGACGATCAGAAGGAATCTGGATATGGTGATTTCCCTGACGAGAAGGAGCTATCTTTATAATCAGACCCAAAACCGTATGATTGCGGAAGCAAGAGAATGGGTTGGCGAGCTTGCATGGCGGGGGCTGCCCACAAAACACACGGCCATTTCCGAGGTTCAGCATAGCTGGGGGGAAGTAAAAACAGAATTTTTAAGAAGTCAGATCTTGCAGGGGAATGAATTGGATGAGACAAGAAAGACGGTAAAAAGGCTGAATGAAAAGGTCGAGATACAGGATAAAGTAATGGCGGAGTTAAAGAAGAAGGCGACAGAGCCGGCAGTGCAGCAGCTTAATCTGAACCATCTTACGAAGCAAATCATGAAAAAAATGGAGGATGAACTCCGGATCGAAAAAATGCGGAGGGGGCTGCTGTAGCCTGGCTGTTACGTATGTTAAGGGGAAGGGGGCACAGGCATGGGAATAAAAAAGGCTAAGCTGCTGATTGAAGATGTGGCGGAGCCGCTGGAAGTAATGTTTAACCCGGAATCCTATAATCTGGCTTTTTCAGCTTCCTACAGTGAAAAAAAAATCGTGGGGCTGGACGGACCGGTCAGTCAGTTTATTGCCGGCGAGAGCCAGATCCTGAATATGACGCTCTTTTTTGATACATACAAACCGCCGACAATAACTTCACAAGAGGAAGGCGGCACGGATGTCACAAAGATAACGAAGGAGCTTGCTGCCCTTGTATTGATTAAGGGATCGCTGCACAGACCGCCAAAGGTTACATTCAAATGGGGAGGTCTGCAGTTTACCGGGGTGGTAACGAATGTAAAGCAGACCTGTACCATGTTCCTGGCGGACGGAATGCCGGTCCGGGCTAAAGTTGACATCACATTTAAATCCATATTGGATGTGGAAACCAGTAAATTGACATCTCCGTTCGAATCTCCGGACCGGACTAAGGTGAGAATCCTCCATGAAGGAGAGCAGCTGTGGAATTATGCCTGGGAGGAATATGGCGATCCGGAGCAGTGGAGGCTGATTGCGAAAGCAAATGGAATCATGAATCCACTGGATGTTGTGCCGGGTCAGGTGATTAAACTGCCGCCACTGTAGACGGATGCAAATGAGCGGAAGCGGCAAGGAGGGCATCATGGGAAATTTGATGAATGACCGGAACAAAATGGAGGATCTGTATTCGAAGTATCAGGGATTCCAGACTCCGGCCGCTAAAATTTTAGTTGGCGAAGCAGGAGTGGATCTGCTTCGGGGCTTACATGCACAGGTAGATCATCTTAATGTTACCCTGTCCCTTGAAAGCGCCAACAGTGTGTCATTTTCCATTATAAATGCTTATGACTATAAAAACCGTGCATTTAACAGCAGCGTGATGGATCAGCTCTGTCTCGGGAATCTGTTAAAGCTGAAGCTTGGATATGGGTCCAGCCTGGAGGAGGTTTTTACGGGATTTATTTACTCGGTTAAGGCGGAATTCGGTGAGATGGCCGTTCTTTCGGTGGTTGCCCTGGATGTGAGGCGGGTCATGGACGATTCCGTCAGGAAAGGCGTGATATGGAGGTATACCACATATTCGGCCGTTTTCCGACAGGTGATGGAGCCATATAAAAAGCTTTATGCGAAACTCATAATCGATGATACGCCCAATAACGAGGTAAATTCACTGACCCAGAATGAGAGCGACCACGCTTTTGCAAAACGGTTGGCAATTGAGGGCAATCGGGAGTTTTTTGTGTGTAATGATGTGGTATATTTCCGGCGAAAGTCAAAACGAGACGCGGCGGTATCACTATCCTGGGGCCGTGATTTGATTTCATTCAGCAAAGAGTCCATTTATGCGGACCAGAAGGTCACGGTTTTAGGGCTGATGAAGGATGGCAAGGAACAGGTTGCGGCAACGGCAGAGGTTAAGACGGATAAAAATATGAAACAAGTGGTTACCGGCGACAGCAGCCAGACGATCAGCTCGCCCACCTCTGATTCAAAGAGCAAGGCGGAACAAAAGGCGCTCCAGAAGGCGGAGGAAATCAGGCGAAAAAAACAATCGGGCCAGGGGATCTGCCCGGGACTTCCCCAATTGGTACCGGGGCGGCCGGTGGCCATAACCGGGCTGGACAGCCGGCTGGACGGCGGCTATGCCATGAAGCGTGTGACCCATTCGTTGGGAAGCGATGGGTTTCAGACTTCGTTTGAGATAGGGGGATTTGACTGATGGGATTATTTGACGAGATGCTGGAAGATCAAGGGGAGGAAGCGGTACCCGAAAATACATACGGGGTTACTGTCGGTGTAGTCAAGGAAAATTGGGACAGCGAACATCCGGGGATGGTAAAGGTGGAGATTTCTCTGGGTGCCAGCGAAAAAAATCTGATGGACTGGGCACCGGTGGCAGTACCTTATGCAGGAAAGGAATTCGGGATGTATTTCCTTCCGGAGATCGGCAGCCAGGTGCTGGTCGCCTTTCATATGGGAAATATTAACTGTCCGATTGTGATCGGCTGTCTGTGGAACCAGACCGATGTGCTTCCGCCCAATGCGGCGGTTGAAAAAAACACGGTTAAAACCATAAAGACCAAAGGCGGAAACAGCATCTTAATTTCCGATGAGGGCGGAAAAGAAAAGATCACAGTAGAAACAAAGGGCAAGCTTCGGTTTCAGCTGGATGATGAAAACAAAAAAATATCACTTCAGGATGAAAAAGCCGATAATGCCATTTTGATTGATACGGAAAAAGGGGAATTGCAGTTTGTAAGCAAGGCAAAAGCTGTTTTCAACATAAATGGGGAAGAGATGCTGACCCTTGATGGCAACGCCCGTCAGGCAGTCCTTCAGACAAAAAACATCACCCTGGAAGCAGGCCAGACCCTGGCGCTCAAAGGGCAGACCGTAAATCAGGAAGGAAACAGTATGACGCTCAAGGGGCAAAACGTAACAATCGAATCCCAGACAACCCTTGGCCTTAAGGCCACCGCCTCGCTGAAAGCAGAGAGCAGTGGGATCGCGGAAATAAAGGGAGCCATGGTAAAGATTAATTAGGCTCTTTTCCATTGGAGGTGAGAACATGAGCGGTCGGGACCAACCAGGAGATTTTTTAGGGAAAGGCTGGAAATTCCCACCCCGGACAGATTATGTAACAGGCCGGATCAAGACAGTCAGTCAGGAAGAGGATATTGGGGAAGCGATCCGTCTGATTTTATTTACCAGAAAGGGCGAACGGATCATGCGGCCGGACTTTGGCTGTGGAATCCAGAGATTTGTCTTTGCCGAGATGGATTATGGAACCGTCAGAGAGATGGAGAAGGAGATTACGGATGCCATCACGGCCTGGGAACCCAGAGTGACTGATCCGGAAGCGGAAGTGGATACCGGACGGCTTTCCGAAGGTATGGTTATGATCCGTGTCAGCTATCGGATCAGAACGACGAATAATCCCTATAACCAGGTATTTCCTTATTATATTAATGAGGGAAGGTAGGACGGCCGGTCAGGGAAAAGCAGAAAGGAGACGGTATACTTGAAACCGGAAGAATTGTATCCCTGTACGAAAGCCATGCTGGTAGAAAAGATGAAGCATCTGGCTTCCGCTTATACGCCGGAATGGAAATTCGATGAAGAGCATCCGGATGTCGGTACGGCGCTGGCATTGATTTATGCCGATATGTTTCTGGGGACGGTTCGCAAATATAACAAGATACCAGAGAAAAATCAGGCGGCATTTTTCAGCATGCTTGGGACTAAGCTGGGACCGTCAAAACCAGCCGGCGGATATGTGACATTTGGCCTGTCCAGTGAAGAATTCGGCCAGACGGAAGTACCGAAAGGGGTTTTGGTCACAGCCGACGGTCAGGGCGAGGACAGCCATGAAGTGTTCTTTGAGACACAGGAAAGCGTTTCCATCACGCCCTCCCAACTGGAAGATATCGTTCTGACAGATGGTGAGAAGGACAGTATCCAGCATATTTACAGTGGGGAAGAGACTTTTTATCTGTTTCAGTCAGGAAAGGCAAATCTGCAGGAACATTCTTTTTGCTTTAGCCATGATGAGGTTCTGAACCTGAAGGGACCCGCCTGGGTCTGTTTGCAGATGACTCCGTACCGCTTCACCGAAGAAACGGAGGAAAGCCAGAAATGGCTTTTGAATGAAAAAGAAATTGCCTTTGAATATTTTGCGGACAACGGATTTGTAAGCTTTGGCAAACGTACCCTGGACAGTGGCAGGCTGATTTTGGAGATGACAAAAGGACAGCCTCCCTTTGCGTGGACACAGATCGGTAAGGGAGAGGGCTACTTTATCCGGAGCCGTCTTTTGAAACCGCTTATCCATAAGGAATTTGTGGTAGCGGAATTGCGTCTGACTTCCAGAGCAGAGCAGGTGATTCCGGATGTGGTTCAGACCGGGCGCGGGGAAGAAAGCCTTAGTGATATCTTTCCCTTTGGGGAAAGGCCAATGCTGTATCAGGAGGTGTATATTGCCTCCGATCAGGTGTTTAGCAAAGCAGGGGCTAAAGTGAGGATGAGCTTTCGAATGGATTATGAAAAGATCCCGCTGGAAAGCAATGGTGAGCCGGACCGCGATTGGAAGCTGGTTATGAAACGTGCGGATTTCATCCCCGACCCGGAATATGATATCACAATTGAGCGGGTTATCTGGGAGTATTACAACGGAAATGGATGGAGCCGCCTGTTTACAGGACCGGAATACAGCCATATCTTCAACGGTGGGGACGGTTCCATGGGACAGCAGTTCACGCTGGAGTTTACCTGTCCGCCGGATGTCCGGACGATGCATTATAATAGTACGGAATCAAGGTATCTCAGAATCCGGATTCTGAAAATGAACAATTTATTTAAAATGAAGGGACATTATATAACACCGGTAATGAGTGACATCCGATTCTCTTTTGAGTATAAAGGACAGGGAAAATCCCCCGGCTATCTGGAAGCCGTCAATAACATGAAACGGCAGATCCTAAGCGGAACGGAACAGGTGCTGTTTGCGGGGCTTGGCAGTAAAAGGCCGATGCTGTATTTCAAATTTACAAAGCCGCTTTCCGAGGGACCGATCAAGATGTTGTTTTCCATGGCGGAGACAATCGATGAAGAACTTCCGAGACTGGCTTTTGAATATTATGGAAGCGGCGGTTTTAAGCCATTTCCGGTTATTGATGAAACAGGACATATGAAAAAAAGCGGGGTAGTGAATGTTATGGGCAGACCGGACTTTGAACGTGCTGCTTTCTGGGGCATGGAAGGATACTGGCTGCGGCTGATTGATGTGGACAACCGCTACCGGAAACGCCCCTTGCAGGCCAGGACCCCGATGGTCAACGGCATTTTCATGAATACCGCCAGGGTTTTGGCCGTACGGACAATGCCGGATGAATATTTTAAGATCGAACCAAAAGAAAAAAATAAAGTATGTGTTCTGCTGAACCAGAATGTCTGCCAGATTGAGGTTTGGGTGGACGAAAGTCGGGGCCTGGCAGAACATCAGAAAAAATCCTGGGTAAAATGGTCGGAAAAGGAAGATTTTTACTTATCCGGCCCCGAAGACCGTCATTATGTGGCCGACAGAAACCGGGGAACCGTCACCTTTTCAGATGGCAGAAACGGCGGGATACCACAAGACGGGGAGGGGGAGACGATCCGGATCTGCTACAGCTGTGGCGGAGGAAAAGAGGGAAACCAGGCGGAATCGGCGGTCAGTCATATGACAAGGACGCTGGGATATATTAACCGCGTAACAAATCCACGGATTATCAGCGGAGGCTGTGACCAGGAGACCGTGGAAGAGGCCATAAGAAGAAGCTCCCAGGCACTGCGCCATGGAAAGCGGGCGGTTACGGCCAGCGATTATGAGGCATTGGCATTGGAAGCTTCCCGGGAGGTTCTCAAGGTAAGGTGTTTTCCAAACTGTAATGAAACCGGAGCCAGAGTGCCGGGCAGCGTTACCCTGGTGGTTCTTCAGCAAAATTTCCGGGAGGAACGGCTGTATTTTGACCGGGTCAGGAACCAGCTGCTGGCTTACATTTGTCCAAAGCTGGGCGGCAACCAGGAAGTGCTGGGGCGGTTTTATGTGGTGGAGCCCCAGTATCTGGAACTTCGGTGTCAGATCGAACTTTCCGTCAGAGATTTCAATGATGTATTTGAGGTGAAAAACCGTGTTTTGGAACGAATAGAAGAGTTTTTGGATCCGGTTACGGGAAATTATGATAAAAAAGGATGGGATATTGGCAGGATACCCAACGAAATCCAGATATCCAATGCAATTAAGGGGATCTCCAACCTTCACTATATCAAGGATCTGCGGATGTCCGCTTTCATGCAAAGCTGTCAGGGGTGGATTGAGGCAGATCTGGAATCGGCAGAGCAGAAGCGGTTTGCCGTAGCTTTAAATGGAAATCATCAAATTTTAATTACAGTGGAGAACTGACGGGGAGGTGAAGTATGTTACCGGTCATTAGCCTGGATGATGAGCAATTTGAAGAGATCGTAGAAAAAGCCATAAAAATGATTCCGAATCTGTATCCGGAATGGACGGATTATAACGTTCATGATCCTGGAATTACAATGCTGGAGGTGCTGGCATGGTTAAAAGAGATTCAACAGTTTCATATGGACCAGATCGGTCCGTTTCATATCAGGAAATACTTGATGTTGTTGGGGGAACAGCCACAGAAGATCATTCCGGCGAAGAGCAGGATCTCTGTTTCCGGCATAAATGCCGGAGTGGTTCTGCCAAGAGGAAGCCGTTTTTTGGCATCGGACATTGAATTTGAGTCAACCAAAACCAGATATCTGGATCCGGCCAGGATTGTGCGGCTGGTGAGTACGGATCCTTTGCAGACGGTTGAGGGTGGAAACAGTATCGCCGTCGGCAGGGGGAACATGCATTTTCCCCTGTTTGGGCATTCTCCAGGCGGCGGGGAATCCTGTTATATCGCATTTTCCACGCCGCTGACACAGCATGTGGAACACAGTGTTTATTTTGGTCTGTTCAGTGACTATGGGGTGAAAAGAAATCCGGTGGGCGATGGGCAGGGGTTTGTGCCGCTGGCGGAAATAGCATTGGAATATTACTGCGCAGGCGGATTTCATTCGGTTGAGGAATGGGAAGATCATACCCACCAGATGCTGGAAAGCGGCAGTATCCTATTTAAGCTCAGCCAGCGAATGGAGAGCACCCGCGACGGACAGTACTGGCTCCGCCTGGTACTGAAACGGTCGGATTATGAGGTGCCGCCGATATTGGTGCAGATCGGACTGCATGAGATCGAAGCAGCACAGCTTCGGACCCTGAGCGAATGCTTTGAGAACGTATGCCCCGCGGCGGAACCTGCCGCTATTGTGGCGGATTCCGGCCTGGCGGTGTCGGCTTGTTATGAAGTCTATCGAAAAGAGAAGGGCGGTTTCCGCCGGTATGAAGGCAGAATCGTGAAGGAAACGAAAGCTGGCTCCGTGCGTTTTCTGCTGCCGGATCGGAAAGAAGGAGAAGCAACCCATCTCCTCCTGATCTGCTATGAAGAAGGGTTTTCCCACCGCCGGCTGATTGGATGTGGCAACGGATTTCCCGATCAGGAATATGAAGTAGCGATAAACGGTCTCTGTGGAACCGGACTGGAACTTCTGGCAGAAACGGAAAATGGCAGCGGACTGTATGAATTCTGGGAGCAGGTGGAAGATTTTACCGGATCAGAACCTTCCAGCCGGCATTATTGCTATGATGAACGTTCAGGTATGCTGACTTTTGGCAACTGCGACCGTGGCATGGTGCCGGAGGGCAATATCCTGTTGGCAGCCGGATATACAAGCCGGGGACAGGGCGGCAACGTTAAGGCCAGGACCATATGCAGCTATGAAGGTACCGTGGAGATTCCGGAAGTTATCAACCCGGCGGATGCCGTCATGGGAAGGGACAGCGAGACCCTGGAAGAATGCGGTATCCGTGTCAACCGGACGTTAAAGGGAACGCAGCGGGCGGTAACCTATCAGGACTATGAAGAGCTTGTAAAAAGAACACCCGGACTGATGATTGAAAATGTGCGGGCGATTCCGGTAACGGCCAGGAAGCTTCCGGACGGCACCATGGATGAAAACAAGGTTACCCTGGTGGTAAAGCCGTACGCAAAGGACCCGATGCCGCGGCTGAATCAGGCATATCTTGCCAATATTATGAACATGTTAGAACCCCGGCGGCTGATCGGGAGCCGAGTGAGTATTCTGTCGCCTGACTACGTGGGAATCACTATTTTTGCCGAAATTGTGACTGATACCGACTACCGGCAGGCCAGAGAAGAACTGGGCAATGCCCTGAACCGGTATTTTGAAAAACAGGGGGAACGGTTCGGACAGCCGGTGCTATACGGGACGGTTTATGGCATTATTGATGTCCTGAAAACCATAGTCCGAGTCAAATCGGTGAGTCTGGACGCACAGGGCAGCGGCATCGCGAGAAACAGGAATGGCGATATCATACTTCCGGTCAATGGACTTGCCTATCTGAAAGAATGGGACTGTATGATTTCCTGTTAGGAAGGAGGATCCTTTGAAACAGAAAAAGAAGTATTTTGTATTAAATAAAGAATCCGATTTCCGAAAAGGTTATGGCGAAGGAATCCAGATGAGTGCTTCCGGAATCCGTCTGGCCAAGGGGATGTGGTCAGGAGTTTATTTTACCAGAGTCTTTGACAGCTGCGAAAAAATGACCGTTTGGCAGCGGATGCAGCTGACGGGTGAATTTTATGGGGAAGCTTCTGTTGAGGTAACGGTCTATGCCAGTGAAAGCCCGGAACTGGTCGTGGACGGACGGCTGATTGCGGTGGAACATTTGCTCCGGGATTCTGAAATACCAACAGAGCAGAAAGAACGGTATATGGCAAACTGTCAAAAAGCGGTTTTCAGCCATCCTCTTGACGTCCTGCTGCACCAGACGCAGGGCCGGTATCTGTGGCTGAAGATTACGTTGACCGATTGGGCCGGTCAGGTTCCCACGGTTGCCAGAATCCAGATTTATTTTCCGAAAGATACCTGGCTTAACTATTTACCCGAGGTGTATGAGCAAGACCGGGAAAGCGCTTCCTTTCTGGAGCGGTATCTGAGCATCTTCCAGTCTGTCTACGAAGATATGACGAAGCGGATTGAAGAAGTCCCGGCGCTCCTTAATCCATGGCGGGCAGATCCGGAACCGCTGTTATGGATGGCCCAGTGGCTGTCGGCAGAGAATTTAAATCTCTGGCAGGAAGAACAGATCCGTTACCTGACTGCCAATGCGGTCAGACTATATCAAGGCCGGGGAACGGTGGGCGGTCTGGCAGAAATATTAAGGTTATATACCGGGCGGGAGCCTTATATTATTGAGCGCCAGCAGCTGGAACCGTTTTTTGACGGTTCCCGGACCGAAGCAGACTTAAAACGCCTGTATAGCAGCAATCCTTACGAGTTTTCGGTTTTACTTGACCTGGAAGGTATCGAAACCAATAACCGAAGCGGCATTTTAAAGAAGCTGGTGGACATGGCGAAACCGGCGCATATGGAATGCCGGATTGTGGCTTTAAAACCATACATCTTCCTGGGACAACATTCCTATCTTGGAATTAACAGCGTTCTGGGACAGTATAAGGCATTTCAGCTAGATGGATTGTGTGCGGTGCCATTCTCAATTGTTGCCGAAGAATAGGCAGGGGAAGCAGGAAGGAAAGGAAGGTAGTACCAGTGAAGAACTTAAAATATTTTCCATATGAGAGAAACCGGTATTTTTATGGAAAGCTGCTGAGTGTTGATGATTTTCAGACAGAGCAGAAATATATGAATGATAAACGGCGGCTGATTAACCGTTTCCTTCATGGCTGCGGTGTGGTGTGCGGTTTAAATGTCGTACAGATTGACGACGGCACCCTCTCGCTGGAGACTGGACTGGCTCTTGATTTTTCCGGACGGGAAATCCTGGTAGATACGCCGGTTGCAAAGAAGCTTTCGATGATTGAAGGTTTTGATTCCTATACAGAAGAAGATGAGGATAACAGCTATCTGTACCTGTGTATTGAGTATGCCCAAAAGGATAAGGATCCGGTATATCATGTGACCGGCTCAGCCTCCGGCGGGGCGGAATACAACAAGGTCGCGGAGTCATACCACATTTATCTGACCAAAAAAGAGCCTGAGGGCGAAACCTTCAGCAGCAGATATTATTTTGAAGAACATAAAGTGGTCTATTGGGGGAATGGTGTCCGTATCAGCCAGGTGTTCCCCAAGTATATAAGAAGCGGTGAGGAATTTGAGTTCCGGGTGATTCTGGAGAATATGGGGCAGAAGCTTCCGGTTCGTTTCGCTTATGAACTTTCGATGGATTGCCTGGCAGGAGATGACCAGAACCGGATGAAGATAGAATTTGATGAAGATAATTATGAAAAGGCAAGACGTTATGAGATATCCTTCCTGTCTGGGGCGGATGGGGTTAAAAACACCCAGGGCCGGGCGGAGGTCCGGGAAGGAAGCTTTCATCTGAATATTGGCGGACGGCAGATGGATATTGACGTAACATGTGCCAGTACCGCTGATATCATCGAAGACGATATCGGCGAGATGATAAGTTCACGATATTACCAGGAGGCGATGGAAGAGATTGTCCGGGACAATTACCATCAAAGCATTTATCTGGCAAAGATTGGCGTGATCCGTGCAGGTACTACGTTTGTAATTGATGAGATTGAACGGATGCCGTTTCAGCAGTATGTCTATAACGGGTTATTGGCTGCGGTCAAGGATCGGGTGGCGAATGAGAATATCAGGAGACTGGAGCGAAGACTGAATCGCCACCGGCCAGGGGAGGAAAGTGCTTCTGACCATCCGGCGGCGGTCAGTCTTGATGTGCCGCAGGTGGCCACGGGTTCGGCCGTAATTGATCTGGGAATCGGGGGAACGGCCGGGCAGAAATTCTTCACGAAGGATATCATGCATGGTCTTGGACTGGGAAAGGTACATATTACGTTAGGGGAGTCTTACGGGATGCGAGAAGAAAGCCGTATTGTCTTTGGGGCAGACGGTATCTTCGAGGAAGAGGAGCATCCGGTTCGTGCAGAACTTGCCGCCAGGGCGGATGTAACGAAAGGCACCTTTGTGATCGGGTTAAGACTTTCGGAAACGACGACGGCAAGGCAGGTGAAAATCCACTGGGCCGCAGTGAAAGACAGGAAAGAAAACCTTTACAACCGAGAGGAAAGAAGGCTTTTTATCAGGCCGGACATGATTTACTTAAAATTCAGGGAGACGTATTATTTCAAACCCATCTTTACCGGTGCGGCGGATCAAAGGGTAACCTGGCGGATCAAAGAAGCCGAAGGCGGCATGATCGATGCCAACGGCATGTACACGGCGCCCAATGTGCCGGGAATATTTGAAATAATTGCAGAAAGTCCGGCCTATCAGGGGCTGTATGCTTCCGCCTTTGTGGTGGTAAAAGATTGAAGCAGGTGAGGACATGGTGATACAGACGATTTCAAAAAATTACAGGGTAATCATGACTTTTTCCGGCAGCAGCCAGGTGGAAGCTTATTTATGCAGCGATGACCAGGTGGCATCGGCAGAGCGTTATCTTGTACTGGGCCTTACGGGAAAGGAACTCTCAAGGAAGCTTGTCCCCTATTTTATGGAATTGGCATCAAGGAAAGAAACGAGTGATCTTTTGGATTGTTTTACCAGAGCGGGTAGTCTATGGCTGGCATTCCGTTACTATGACTGCCAATTGCTGCTGCATCATCCGGAGCGGAGCTTTTCCCAGAGAGAGCGTCTGGAAGCCAGCCGCAGTCTGATGGAACGGATCATGGTCACCAACCTGCCCTGTTATCTTCAGTATGAGGTGCTGAATCCGGATAATCTGGTGGTATCAGATGCGAATGAAGTTTTTTTTAATTATCTGCTCATGGAACCACAGCTTTTCAATACCTGCACAATGAACGAGGTAAAGGAACGCCTGGCGGAATGCTTTGAGATCTTGTTTGCCCCGGAACTGGAAGCGGACGTTTCAACGGAGCTGCCGGCATTCATTGAGGGGCTTAAGACAAAGGAATATTCTGGTTATTTAGCGGTATACCGGGATTACCGGGGCTTCTATGATCTTTTCTTAAAACTGCAGGAGGAAGGAAGGCTGACCCCCCGGGGCTGGCTCATCTGGATGTGGGAATATTTGAAAAAGCTGTTGAAACAGCTTTGGAAACTTCTTTATTTGGCAATTATTGCCGGACTTTTCATTTATCTGATCTATCTCAATGTGAGAAAACCGGAGGTGCCGGCCGGGCAGTTCACATTCGATCAGATCGGTACGTTCAAAATCAATTCAGGGCAGGATGAGGAAACGGGGAACCTAAAATGAAATGGGGTAACTTTAAGCTAAAACAGAATATGCAGTATGGTGCGAATATGCTGCTGCAGGCTATTACCTATCCCTTTAGCCAGGCAATCAACTTTGTGAAAAGAAAGCTTAACCCAAACGGCTTTATGAACACGGTTGTTTCCGATGTACGAAAAAAAATGAACGAAGGCATACTGCCGAAGCCGTCTTCAGTCAGGGATTACTATACCATCGGACGTTATTATGCGGCTAAAAGGCTGGTATATCTGGCGACGGCAGCCATTCTGCTGTGTCTGATCGCTCTTCTTAAATATGGCTTTCCATGGATCCAGTCTACCTTTTTAACAAAGACCATGACTGTGAACTCGGCGGAAATATACCGCTATAATGGGAAAGTAGTTCTGACGGCGGAAGACCCTGATCAGGTGATCTTTGTGGGGAGACTGGAGGATGGAAGGATTAACGGTCAGGGAAGTCTCTATGGCGCAAATGGAAATCTGCTTTATCAGGGAAACTTTTTGATGGAAATGTATTCCGGATACGGAGAGCAATACTATCCGGGCGGTCAGATCCAATACCGGGGCAGTTTTCAACTGAACCAGTATCATGGTCAGGGGTACCTTTATCATGAGAATGGAACGATCTGGTATGAGGGCGGCTTCAAGGCAGGTCTGTATGAGGGAACCGGAAAATTATGCTGGGATGATGGAACAATAGAATACCATGGTGATTTCGTGGCGGGTTTTTATCATGGTTCCGGAGAGGAGTATGATAAAAGCGGAATCCTGAAGTATCAGGGCGGCTTTGCGGCCGGCCTTTACGAAGGTGACGGGAGTCTTTACGAAGAAGGTCTGCCGGTTTACAGCGGTGGTTTTTCAAAGGGGCAAAGGTCAGGAACCGGGAAGCTTTTTGATGCCGCAGGAAAGCTGATCTATGAAGGGGCATTCCGGGACGGGAACCGGGCGGATGGCACCGGCGTGTTATTAAATGACGAAGGAACCCAGATCGTGTATGAAGGCGGTATTGTGGACGGGGTCTTTCATGGTCAGGGAACGCAATATGGGGAGGACGGCTCCGTAATCTATCAAGGTGGCTTTGTAAATGGCAAGTATGAAGGAACCGGAACATATTTTGAAGGTTTAACCGGAATCATCCTTTATGAGGGAGAATGGGTGGCGGGAAAGCAGGAAGGCACAGGAACGCTCTTTGACCAGGAGATGAATCCGGTTTACGAAGGCGGATGGCAGGCAGGAAAACCGCAGGGGAACGCAAAGGCGTATCAAAATGGAAAGCTTCTGTACGAGGGGAACTATGAGGCGGGTGTTTACTCCGGAAAAGGACGGCTGTATGATGAGACGATGGGAACGCTGGTATATGAGGGGGATTTCGTTAACGGTGGTAAAAGCGGAGAAGGGATTCTCTACCACCCGGTTACGCAATTTGTTATCTATAACGGAAGTTTCCGGCTGGATGCATATGATGGCAGCGGAAAACTGTATAACGATGACGGAGAATTGATCTATGAAGGAGAATTTCAACTGGGTTACAAACATGGCAATGGAGTTATCTATGATGGGAGTACCGGTATGGTTCTGGAAGAAGGCATTTTCCGGAAGGATCTTCTGGTAACCAGCAGAGAGCAGCTTGAAAGCAAAAGCGAAGACAGCGGTACTTCACCGGAAGCAGACATGGAACCGGACGGGGAAGGACAGGCGGAAGATTCTCCGGAAAAAAGCGGGGAGGAAAAAGAACGGGGCCCTGGCGTGGCATAAAGGAGATGAGGAGATGAGACATACGGCAATTGCGGAAGCAGGGGATGCCCTGGAGGAGCTGCTTCGTATTTATATGGTGCCGGAAGTGATTATGAATGCGGATCATATCGGGCTGTGCAGCCCTGCGGACAGAGGGGATCTGGCCCTGGGGATCTATCTTTATGACATAAGGGAAAGTGAGGGGTTAAGAAGCCATTCCATGGTCATGGTGGATTCATTGAAACAGAAGTATCCGTCAAGCTTTTGGAATCTCTATTACATGATTACGGCCTATTCCAATGGCGATATCAAATACCGTGCGAAAGAGGAACACCGGATACTGGGAAAGACGATGCAGGTACTTTGTGATCATGCGGTG
>Ga0153996_1000666_pt1 | contig 15137 bp, 14 predicted proteins | sample TSNC080MetaG_FD_104728 | JGI IMG/M metagenome (GOLD analysis project Ga0153996, IMG submission 104728) | Attine ant fungus gardens microbial communities from North Carolina, USA - TSNC080 MetaG | ecosystem: Host-associated > Fungi > Mycelium > Unclassified | place: USA: North Carolina, Lumber...
AACATCAGAAGTCAGAGCGGCCGCACATTTTCGGTGTGGTGTCAACCTTTTTTTGGATTTTTTTGAAATTTTTTTTTGAAAAGTTCGTCCTGACATTATGGAGAACTTTCCACTCTCAAGTTATGTAGAAGGCACTGCCACAAGCCTGCGGCAATTCCCCAACCAATTACATTTGCAAAAGTGCAGACAACCGGTTTGACCAGATCTGCACTGCTGATAACATGGCAGGACGTAAGCATTCAGCTTACCAACAATCAGGAGGCGCACTTAGCGGCAGAAGTGATTTCCCATCTGCGTAGTTTATGCTAACTGTCTTTGTTACCGGCGCAGAGCAGATTTTCCTGGCCTGCGGAGCGACCGATTTTAGAAAGCAGGCAGATTCGTTGGTTTCCATTGTGAGTATGCCGTCTCAGCTGGATCCCTTTGTCGATCAATGCGTATTAATCTTTTGTAACCAGAAACGAAATGCCATCAGTATTTTGCGTTATGACAGCAATGGGTTTATTCTCGTCAGCCAAAAGTTATTGGACGGAATGAAATTTCAATGGCCCAAAACGCCTGAAGAAGTAAAACAAATTTCTCCACGGCAGGTGGAATGGCTTTTTCAGAGACTTGAAATTGAGCAGAAAAAGGCACTTCATCCCGTCGAAATGAATCTGAAAAACACTTGCTTATAAGACCGGGAAAGTGACAGCAAATGCCTCGTAAATCCCTGCAAAATCGGGCGTTTTTTGGTTGTTTTTGATGGCAGAAACAGTGGCAAAAAATGCCGAGAACTGGTATAATGCCCAGAAAAATTATTTGGATCGTCCACGGAAGTCACAAAGGAAGTGGATGGTCAGCTTGCCTTGTTTGAGACGGCACAGGAGTTAGTCGGAGAACTGAAACGGGAACAAAAAAGATAACCATTCTCGCCTATACGCGCAAAGCAAGACAGCCTAGCATACGTGCGGAAATGCCGTCCGGATTGGTACCGGAAATCGAAGAATACATCATTCCGAAAACAGATACCCGCACGATATGCGGAAGCGGTCTGATCGTTGTTGGGAAACGGATCGTGCGCACAGAAGTGGAATTTGCACCTGCAAAACTGATTGTGAAACAAGTTGTGCAGCAGGTCACAAAATGTAGCGTTTGCGGGACCAGGGAAAGCGAACAGGAAGCCTGTCATTTCCAGAAAGCAGCCGTACCGAAACCACCGCTTGCCCATTCCCTGTCCACACATCACTGATTGCCCAGGTTATGTATCAGAAATTTGTCATGGGTATGCCATTTGCAAGACAGGAAAAAGACTGGTACCGGATCGGCCTTTATCTATCGCGGACAGATATGGCGAACTGGATCATCCGCTGCTGCGAGGAATGGCTATTGCCGATTTATAACCGGATCCACGAAAAACTCCTGGAGTGCCAAGTGCTGCATATGGATGAAACCCGGATCCAGTGCAACAAAGAGGAGGGGAAGAAAGCGAGCAGCGAATCCTTCATGTGGGTCATGCGAAGTGCTGAATGCGAAAGTATCACGGCAGCATTTTTCTATTACTCGCGAAGCCGAAACGGTGGGATTGCCCAAGAACTGTTGACAAAGCAGCAACATTCAAGGTCATATTTTCAAGGTTCACATAAGCTATGATTGCACTCGTTTTTTCTGAATTATAGTGAAGTGGAAAAAATAACGTTTCCTGTTCGGTACATATATTATGCACTAAGTGGTGTTAGATTGCACTACGCCATGTTTTGAAGCACTTGTTGATTTATACTGAATTCTGACCCGGTTTTAATGCTTAAAACTGACCCATGGTACATAAGGGCTTAAGCCCTTGTCTACCACGAATCATTTGTGAAGGGCTGTGTTCAGGCTCGCTTTAGCAAAACGTAGTGTGCCTTGACACAGGCCTTTTCAAACGATACCTGGGTCAAATTTCAACGTGAAAGTGGGTCAATTTTACTTGACGCTTACCTTGATAATCAACATGGGTATGTATCATAGACAATGAAATGAACCAGTGCACCAAATATGACAAAACATCCCATTCGAAGGATGTTCTGCAGATGGTTGATATTGCGGGAGCGCTCTTCAATTTGTGATTTATGAAAACGTGCCATCCCGTAGTTCTCGTTGCGTACAGTCAATAATTGCGAAAGAAGCACCACGCCAATTAATTGGAAGACAACTCATGAAATCATTAACAAATATTCCTCTTAAGGATGCAAATAGGGTAAATAGCTTTCTTTCTCTCCCAGTTTCTTCCATAAATACTTTATCGCATTACAGGATTCATCTTTCGTACCAAAAAACTGCCCCGTTTCATTAAGTGCTTCTCCTAAACAAGCCCCACCACAATGATCTCTGACTTCACAATATTTACAACTAGGTATTTCAAACTTATTTCGTAATTGAATACGTTTGATTGATTTTTCATCGTAAATGATTTCACCAGCTTCTGAATCATATATCCCATAAATCAATTCTTGCATAGGGGAATCACCTGAAACGCACATATCACAACAAGAAACATAACCATCAACCGTTAAATGTGGTGTGGGAAGGCACGATCTACAGCCATATATAGTATTTTCATCAAAATTAGACTCATACATGGTACTATAAAAAACACCAATACTGCTAGCATATTTTTTTGCTTCAACAAATTTATCTATGAAATCTATATAATTTATTCCTAAATAGCTTGTTCCTCCTCCTACTTTAGAAAAAATTTGGTCTGCAAAAATAATATTGACGCCTAAATGCTTGAAGTACTTTATAATATCAATTTGCTTATCAACGTTGAGGGAACAAATTGTACTTCTTACACCCAATTGAACTGATGAATTTGCAGCAATAATACGTATATTTCGCTCAACGATATCTGAAACAGTGGTTTCTGACATGGACCGCCTTAACTGATCATTTATTTGAGGTGTACCATCTATTGAAATGTAAACCACATCAATATTTTGAGAAATCCATTCTGCTATTTCTTCACTAAATACTCCATTAGTTTGAATTTCATATTTAACCTTCATATTTAGCTTATTTTCTAATTCTAGTAAATGTTTCTTTATTAATTTCATTTGCTCAAATGCTAAAGTTGGTTCTCCATCCGAAAAAAATCTCACTGCATAGTTACCTGTTTGATCAAAGTAATCTCGGATACCCTTTAATGCAAAATTGACATCTATTACTCTTTTTTCTTCTGTTTTTGAACCATCAATATAGCAATATACACAATTCAAATTACAACTATTGGTCAGGAATATTGTAATCATTTGTTTTCTATAGTGTGCCATTTCTACCTCCGTTTAGGCTAAAAGCCATTGTTAAAATAATTTCCGTCTGTTTTGGGTACATTAATAAAATAAATCTTTTTAGAATATTAATGTACTTATTTTTTGCGATTATCTGCACTTATAATATGCTGTAACCCGTTTAAAAGCTCATCAACTTGTAAGTAAGTATTATAAAAGAAAAGCGATACTCTCAGCATATCAATTTCTCGTGATGAAATACCAACTATAATTTGGTACCTTTCCTTTAATAAATTAATTATTTTTTTTGTGTCAAAATCTTCAAAATAAAAAGTCACTATACCATAGTTACGAATCATCTGCCATGTAGGAATAATAATGACACCTGGTATTTTAGCTAGTTCATTGACAAAATACTCTTTGATATTAGTTGGAGTATTAATATAGTCATCAAATCGGTTATGAAATGTAATTAGTTCGCCAATCGAATGCTCTAATGCTACATTTCTTGTTCCTAATTCTCTTCCGCCAAATTCCCTTTTCGAAAACTGCAAATCCCCCCACCGGCTAGATGAAGCATATGAACGTAGAAGTTGGTTAAAAACACGAGAATTAACAGATATTGTACCTAGTGTCATCGGTGCTAAGTACCATTTATGAAGACAACTCAAATAAATATCACAATTAATATAATCAAAATCAACGTCTATAAGTCCTAATGTTTGGGCACCATCGACTATGCTATAAATATTATTTTCATTTGCTAGGCTACAAATCCTTTCAACCGGAAACACAATACCATAATATCTGTCAATATGTGGTATACAAATGACTTTCGTTTTTTTATTTATTGCCGATTTTATTGCAAGGATTATATCAAGGGATGTATAATCAGGAGTTATCTTGACCTCAACTATTTTCAATTCCAATTTTGGTTCTTGTTGCTGTCTGATTTTCCAACAGTTCAACGCAACTCTATGTTCAAGTGAAGTTACAATAATCTCATCTTTGTTATTAAATGTTACTGATTGAGCAGCTATCATTAGTCCTTCTGTTACGTTTCGCAGAAAAGAGAAACTCTCGCTTTTTTGATTCATTATGTTTCTAAAATGGTCAGTTATTTGATTTAATTGATCATCATAGTCAAATTCCAATTCAGGATTAATTGCTATTCTTATGTACGTTTCATGTAGGAAACGGAGTACTGACATAGGCGGTATCGAAAGCCCACTAGTATTTAAATAATTACTACCTTTTTTTCTAAATGGAAATTCTTGATCCATTAGATTCTCAAACATGGTCAACCCTCTTTATCTAACGTTATTATAATATCTTCTATATTTTGCTTATTAACAAGACTTTGATACGATAATCCGTAGTGATTAGTAATATGATCACGTACAGTTCGATTATCAACTACTGCTTCTCTGTCAAGCAGAACAAGAATCCCCTTTAGTTCCAAACCCATATCTATTACTCTATCAATACTTCTATAAAGAGAATTCCCTGTAACGACATCATCTTCCACTAGAACAATTTTATTTGGGGAGACGCTTGGCAATATGGTATTAATGCTATGCGTTTCTTTTTGATATATTTTAGGTGAAGCTCTTAAATAATTAATTGGAAAATCGTACAATGTTTCATTATATCGGCATAAATTTAAGTAGAACGAGATAACAGTACCAGTTTCCGGAACACCAATAAAATAGTCAAACCCATTGAATTCAATCAAATTGTAAATCATTTTCGCAGTTTTGATTGAATGCTCAAAAGTGCTAAATGCACTCCGAATATCTGTTTCGAAGGAATAACATAGACCTGATTTTGTAATAACCTTATCTCTTTTTGTTATTACATTTGTTGCTTTTAACCAATTTAATAACTCATACATGTGAATCCCTCATACTTGCACTTACTGATATACCCGCTAAAAGGTGAAGAATAAATTCAGATGCTAGCCTTGATGTCATATCATTTATATCAACCAATGGATTAACTTCAGTAATATCAAAAAATGCTATTTTACCGGTTTTACCTAATTCAAATAATAAATCAAAAATTATGTCAGCAGAAAGACCGTTAGGATTTGGCGCACTTGTTCCCGGGGCTTGTGATTGGTCAACAGCATCAATATCTAAAGTAATGTAAATTTTATCCACATTTTTTAGTTGATACAAAATCTTTTCAATCATACAATTATTTCTGTGAAAGTGCCTTGCATCTGAAACTGTCATGGTTAATGCACCTAATCTTTCGAATTCTTCAAAATATTCCGGACTATATAGTCCAGAACTGAGGCCTACAATAGCGATGTTATTGGCCTCTATGCAAGGATATATACCATCCAGAATAGGTCTCATCCAGTTTCCAGAGTGTTCTTTCCCGAGAACAGGTGGCCTTGAATCACAATGCGCATCTATTGAAACTAGCCCAATATTTGATCCTACTGATTTTGCATAACCCTTTATAAGTGGTCCAGTAATATAATGGTCACCACCCAAAACAATGGAGCATATTCGACTATCAAGTTTGGAAACAACATCTTCAAGTTTAAAAAATATGTCATCAACAGTATTATTAAGAAATATATCTCCATAGTCAAAAAAAGACAAATTATCTAAACATACATTCCTAGCCATTACAAAGGTAGTATTAGAGGCCAACGCTGTTCTAATTTTATCAGGGGCAAAACGAGCGCCAGGCCGATAATTTACAAAAAAATCCTCCGGAACTCCTAAAAAAGAAATATCCGCTACAGGAGTTTGCAAAATATGATTACACATCCAAGCACATGAAATATCACGATGTTTTAACTGACCGAGAGTCCATGCATTGGATGGTATAAAAATTGTATCTGTCTTACATTTTCCATCCATTATCTATATTCCCCCACCAACTCTCTCTTATATGACAGAATCCTTCTTGCAAAGGTTCCCTTACCTTCTTTGCTTTATTACTATTCCAAATTTCTTCAAGTGTCAATTCTGGGAAAGAACCCAATTTACGTCCACTGCCATTACAATCCCAAACCTCACCATAAGCGTTAATAAACATACCTACATTTACTTTACGGCATCTAAAGCCTCCAATAATGGGTGGTACAATAGAGTAGTTAAAACCGTATCTCTCCTGATCAATTTGCTGCCCCTTCTGAAGTAATGATACTGCCTCGGTTTTATTTAAAGTAAATTGAATATTGTCTGCTTTCCCAGATGGAATAAGTGATTGACCATGCATATATATATTATTTTCTCTGCACCATATAAACAAATTTAAAAACTCGTCTTCGTCTAAGGTGTTTTTGGTGGCGACAACATTGATTGCTAATCTAGTAGGAGTTGATTTATTAAAACCTGCTGCAAGAAGCCATTTCATCACTGTTTTTACATGAGAACCATACCCTTTAACGCCCACCATTTTATCCGCAAGAAATTCTTTCTCCGTATTATACTTGAGCATAATTGAGACATTGTGATCAAACAATTCTTTTACTGTATCTATACTTTTAATTTCCCAACCAGAAGTATATAGCAGAGGAACCATATTTAAGGAATCAATATATTCAATTAATTCCCAAAACGCTGGATCTAGCATAGGTTCTCCTGCACCTAATATTCCAACCGCCCAAGCCCCAAGTCTGTTGGCTTGGAAAATTACATCTTTTCTTTCAGAAAGCGTGATTTCCTCTTTTTGTTTTTCATTGATATCAGGAGAACGATCACAATAAAAACATCTTAAGTTGCATTTGGTGGTGAAATCCATATCTAATACCAACATTTTGTTTTCGCTTCGCGCTTTATCTACAGATTCAGGCGAGAAATCAAGCCCTCTAACAACCCTTGTCCCAATTTTGTTATCATAATTCATATAAAATCTCCTTCTTTCTTCTCTATAAATATGCATTGAAATTTAGCATTTTTAGTGTTAAACGTTTACATCATTCTATATATTCAATAACAAAAGGATTATCTTCAACTACAGCTTTCGCAAGTGTAAATGCTTGGCTTGCTGTCTCAGATACAGCATAAACCGTTCCCAACAAATCGCCATTTCTTTCCGGAACTATTACTTTTTGTCCAGTAGATATGTTGAAATCTACTTTTACAATTGTGGAGTCAATAGGGATTTGAGGAGTTCTTCTAATGTATCCATTAATGTTACTTTCGTATTTATAAATAGCAGCTCCCTTAGAATAAAGCTTGTCAATATCAGATCTGCCTAAAGGTCGTCTTACCAGATCAATTGCCAACTTAATTGGATCAAGTCCGAGAGCAAGCGGAATCAAATCAGAGCCAATCCCCCCTCCTGCTAGGCGAGGATTGATTTCAATAATTTTTATACTGTTATTAACAACTTTGACCTCCGTATGGCAAACCGCATTAATAATTCCCAAGGCATTCAAAGCTCTTTTAACTCCCTTTTCAATAATCTTGATATGATCTTCGACAGGGAAACAATGGCCTATTTCAATGAATCTGCCTCTACTTACACCAGATACGTATTTTCTAGTTATTCCTATTAGTTCATGTGAATTTGAATCATCTAGATAAACAGTTTCGACACTATATTCTTGGGCATTAATATAATCTTCTAGTAAGACCCCATTGTTTTGGGGCCTCTGGCCAATTCTATTAGACGATATACTAGAAAGTTTTTCAAATTCCGTTTTAAGTGATGCTTCATTATTTATTAGCATCACATTATATCCATCGTTGTCATTCTGTGGCTTTAGAACAAATGGATACCCATTGGTAAATGCGAAATTCAAACAGTCATCAAATGTACTTGCCAACGTAAAAGCAGGATTTAGATCTGCGTCAACCTCTAATAACCGCTGCCTCATAAGAAACTTATTCCGAGCTAGGCTCGCCGCATTATATGGGATGGTTTTTAGCCCGAGCGCTTCTGCTGCAGCAGCAGCAACTGGAACATAAAAATCTGCAAATGTAGTTATTGCGGTGATTCTTTTCTTATTATTTAGTAATCGAGCTGCGTTAATAACTTCACGCTCATCATTTGTATTAATATCGAAAACTTCACCAACATGTTCCAATATGCATTGTTCTTTAGGTTGATTATTTATATATTGATTTTTGTTTCTTGTAAAGAACGACACATGCATGTTTTCAGACCGTGCATACTTAATACCAGCCAGACCTGCACCAGTTGTTGTTGCTTCTATAAAGAGTATATGTTCCATAACTCACCTCCAATTTTAATACTGTATCATTGATTTTAGTATATATTCTTATTGCTTCATAGTTGTTTTGTAGCATAAAAAGAAACGGCAGTTATTCTATGGCGAGAGTAAGAAATTACAACATCATCAGATGATGAAGTAAAACAGCAAAAATATATCATTAGACAGAAGAAAAGCCTCCAAGACAATCAGATGCCGATACCAAATCCTTTTAGATATTGACGAGACACACGGCAAACCATTTACCCATGAGCAGAGCGCAAAATCCAACGGCATATGCATAGCGACTGTTAGTTCTTGCGAATTCTCTATTCTTTATTTACATTAAATACTATAGGGGGTGGTCATAAACCCCTATAGATATAAAAATCTACCTCGAAAAACAAACACTCCTATTTATAATTAGAGGGTTTATGACCACCCCTATAGCCACCTTAGTTATTATAATTAATCTCAAAAAACAATATGTTTTGAACAACTCGGCTTTCAGCATAAAAAGTCATATACCAGCGATTATTTAATCAATATCACACACAGGCACTTGTGATATATTGCGTTATCTATAAGTCAAGATTTAAACCGTGCCAGCGTTTCTGTTTCTATATCCCGATACCCGACACAAAGATCTTCGTCAGCTTCCATACGCTGCAAATTGGACGGAGATGGATACATCAATCTACTTTTTTGTGCCAAATAAAACAACCAAGCAACAGGCACTTAACGCAAAAAAGATTACGATGCTTTATACGCTACAGCTCTTGCGTTTAGAAATGATACGAAATATTCTTCGTAGTTATGTTCATTTGATAAGGGGCTAATAAATTTGCAATGGTGGGTAGGTATATATACTTCGGCTTCACATTACAGAAATGACTAGTTACCAAAAACATCTGCAACGTTTTCAATTAATAACTTTTCAATTTGAGCCGAACTAATTTGAGCATGTTTTAGCTTGGGAATAATATTTTCCACAAAATGCACTGGGTTCGTAGAACTTTTTTGCAATGCAATTGGAGCTCTATCTCTTCCTAATTTTGAATATAGCATATCGTGTGATACAAGGATTTTGTTATTGTATCCAATACCCATGAGTCCTACTATAAGTGCAACTCTCGTAATATCATTACATTTTTCATCTCTATTATATCCGAAACGATCAAATCCTATATATACTCCCATATCCAATAACTCAATTAAACAACCTATGTCTGAAATGGTACAAACATGGCCGATAATTATCTTTTCTGGGCGTGCACCTTCATCAATAAGCAATTTAGCCTGTTCTAAAGCCATTGTTCCATCAGTAGTATGTGTAATTATAATAGTTCCTGTTTCTCTTTGGGCTTTTGCTGCTGCTCGAAAAAAATTTTTTTCATATTCAGTTATGCAATCCATGCTTGATGCAACTTTAATGACTCCAGGTTTTATCCCGGTACCTTCAATCCCATTATTTATTTCTTCAACAAACATTTCAAATATTTCTTTTTCTATGTCAGAAAAATTACGTCGGTTTTTAAAATACGAAGGAGCTCCAGATTCCTCATTATAAAAACCAGTTACGCATATAATATTTAGACCTGTTTGTATGGAAATCTCTCTAAGAATATCTGGCATTCTTCCACAGTCATTGGGTGTACAATCAATAACTGTTGTTATATTGTTCTTTAATAAGCATTTAGCTTTCTCAACACCAGTTTGAATAATTTTTTCCGTATTGAGACGCCCTAATGTCAAATCTCCTGAATAACCCGGAAATCCGAAGACAAAATGCTCATGGCAGAAGGTTCTTCCGAGTTCTTTGGTTGATATGCTTCCTCTGACTGTATTTATCAATATAAACTACCCCCTTTCAAAACAATTAAATATAAAAAGCAAATAACAGTAGCCTTAGGGAACTTTGCATCAAATGTATCTAAATTAAGCTGTAACGAAAAAATCTCATTCAATAATTCTTCAATTCGCTCTTCAACAGAAAAAACTGTTCTCACTGAAATCAAGAATGAATATTTCAGTCTGTATACTCACCGCCCGGAAAAGGTATGGTATCGTTTAATATATGATCGCGCAAAACCAATTCAATTGCTGTCCCTTTTTGGAATAATACGTATTCCTTTATTGTTTTCCATGATTTCTCATCAACAAGGTAAAACTTACTATTATCTTCACCAATTAGTTCTAGTACATAGTCGTTAACTACGTGTGCATGTAATTTAGATGCTGTTTGTTGATCAATAGAGATTGTTTTCATATTTTTTCCTCCTGATAATTAAATGTTCTCTCGAAATCTTAAAGCCTTATTCTATGCGGCTTTGGGATTCCTCTTTTTATAAAATCTCCCGACTGTTTGTCAAAAACCCTTGACATACAGTCGGAAAAATGCAGCGCTTCGCGCCTTTGATCAAAGGCGATTTCCTTGTTACCTGTTAACTCCGGCGGCCATGCCGCCTATCAAAACTTTTTAGTTCAAAATCTTCGTACACATTATCCTGATTCTGATAAAATCTCTCGTAACGTTTGGAACATTATCGAACGTTTCTGGCACTTTGACCTCTCCTATACGGATGTCTGCTTAATGAACAAGTATTCTGAATTTGTCCCCAAGCCCAGAATCCCTTCCTATATGCACCGCTCCTACCTGTTATCTCTTGCGTTTAAGGTGACTTCCGTTACGAGCTGGGCTGACCAACTCAAAAGCAATCCTCTTTATACCATTTTAAGTGGCCTTGAGTTCGGGAATCCCCGATGTTGGTACCTTCCACGACTTTTTTGACCGGCTTTGTGACTACCATGAATACATTCTCCTAAACCTCGGGTAAAAAAACCGAAAGGAAAAGGCGAAAAGGCGGAATCCATTGAAAAACTCATGGTAGCAGACCTTTTAAAGGAGAAGGAGGTCTCTCCCCCTTCCACAGATCTTCACATCTCCACTTTTGTTGATCTGTTCAAGAAAGAAGCATTAGATGTCTCTATCGCCAAAAGCCTCGTCACCCCGGACAGCCTTTCCGCCGGTGACGGGATGCTCGTCGTTGCTTCGGCCAGAATGCGCAGGAAGCGGATGTGTGGCTACGAAGAAAAAAGCATCTACAAATGCGAATGTGATCGCTATTATTCCCAGCTTGCCTGTGATATTGGATGGGATTCCTCCAGAAACCGCTTCTATCACGGCTATGACCAGTATATGCTCGTTGCTTCCGGCTCCGAAAGCGACCTGCCGGTGTTTCCCATGCTTGGGTCAACTTCTAGACATGATTCCCATGGGTTTTGTACACGTACTTTACCATGAAAGAATTTTTCCCAGATCTTAATGTCATCAAGCTTCTGCTGGATTCCGCACATGATGCCATGCCTATTTACGAGTATTGCCGGAAAAAGAAGCTCACTCCTTTTATTGCCCTGAATGAAAAACGGGGTATTCATGTGAAACTCAAAGAAGAGTTTATCCTCGAAAAGGACGGTATCTCGGTCTGCCCAGCAGGTCTGCGGATGCACCGCGATGGCTCGGAACCCAAAAAGTACAGACTCAAATTCCGCTACCCCATGCCAGTCGCTCAAATGGCTGCTCATGTGAAACGCCTTGCTCAGAGGCCAAACACGGAAGGACCGTCCATGTCCCTATTAAAGACAACTCGCGTTTGTTCAATATACCATCAAGGGAAAGTAAGGAGTGGAAAGCAGACTTTAATGCAAGAACCTCTGTTGAACGCTCCAATAAGCGTGAAAAATAGACTTTCTTTTGGAAAGCGGCAGGCACCGTTCCTCTAAGATGTGGAACTGCCGCTCCTTTAGCATCACGATGTTACAGCATCCTAATGCCTGGGATTTGCCTTATGAGTCAGATATCAAAAAACTAATACTGCAAGCTGCACCTTTAGTTTAAAGCGTAACGACAGCTATATCAATTCCCTATGTACCTTTTTTCTGATTTTTTATCCCTCAATGCATGATCTGGATAATATTTGCTTTTCAAAGTTCATCTGACTGATTGGACTATTATGCCCCCTAGATTCCGTGAGAACATTTAGTTCATTTGGCAACGCTTGAATCTTACCACTCTTGCAACTAGTATAGTTCACGTTAATTAACCGTATGTTTCATGTGGCTAATCCGGATAAAACACCGCACTTATAAAAAACGAAAACGTGTGGTTAATTAATGTGGCTTATACTAGTTAATAAATGAATTTAAAATACTGAATAAAAAATGACCGTTGCGTTAGTGCATTGAATCAGCACTTGGCAAAACCATAAACCCCATCCAATCAATGCCAAATTTGGTAAAAAATACATTCATAGTATAAATGATAAAAAGAGCCCTGTCAATACGATTTTGCGCTTATAATATAAAAAAAACCTAAATATAAAAACTCGATTGCAAGTATTTATTCAGTGAGTCACGATATGCCGCTACCGATTTATCAGAGCAGCTTTGTACGGACGGCATATAGGTATGTAGATAGCTGCGCGCCATCTTCCAAAAATCTGGAGCCTTTGTCTTCTTATTCTTCATAGACGAATACCTCCGGAAGGCGGCCTCCAGAGGAGCAGCCATATCGGCATAGGCCGAAAAGAAATCCGGCGTGACATGCATGTAATAATTATGACAAGCTTGTCATAATTATTATGGTAAGTTAAATTTTATGGTAAGTTAAGCGGTAGAAATCCCTTGTTTAAAAGGATTGTACTTCATTCTACTTGTCATAATATTTAGAGTTTAAGCAAAAAAATTTATCCTAATAGATTGTTATTTGAACTCCGATTTGTTGTTTTATCAATAGTTACTTCTGATTTGCAATCGTAGCGGTTATCCACCGTATCATAATCGGAAATAATTATGACAAGTAAACTATATTAAATTGTTCAATTTACGGTGTTTTTGTAACTCTACTTACCATAAGTGTTTACTTTCCATAATAGTACAGCGTACTTTCCAAAGAAGAATGTCCCATATATTCCATCAGATATGAAATCATTGCATTTACATCTTTCCCCTCCTGCGTCCAGCGTCGAATATTCGTGAATGCAAAGTGATGTCTTAAAGCATATGGGGTCGGCTGCTTTCCGTAGGGCTTGCGCAGTCCGGCTGCATCCCAGATTTCATTAAAAAAGATGCGAAACTGCTGGGCTCCTATAATTGTATCGAACGTGGATGGAAAAAAGTATTTCCGTTCCGGAAAGAAGGCACGGATCTGTTCATCGTAATCCGAGAGGATTGCCGTTACTTCATCGGATAAGTACAGTCTTCGATCCCGATTGCCTTTTGAATTCATGATATCGAGGTATCCATTGGACAGATGGACATCATCGGTTGTTAACCGCCTCCCTTCAAAGGTTCTGCAGCCGCAGGAATACAGAAGCCTGAAATACACGGGAATTACAAGAGAACGCCCGCTCCTCCGATGCCTCCTGGCCACACCATCCATCATTTTGAAGAAGGCCGCATTTCATCGTCGGTAAAAATATATGGAACAGGTCGGTATCCGTGAATCCTGTATTCACCGCCCACAACGTATGCTTCGGAGTCACCGGTCGATCTTAAATATCTCCCAAGATCCCGAATCTGGGAAACGTACCTCCTGTACGGCTGGTTATTCCGACTGTCAGATTCCGCTATGTATCCGACAGCCAGATCCTTAGTCAGCGTTTTGGGATTTCCATGCAGAAAGCTGTAACGATCCAGGTCAAGAATATAAAATATGCCGGTATACTTAAACCCACAGGAACGCTTATATTGGATAAATGATTCCAGTTTCGGGCCGATGGCGCTCTGGAAAGACTTCATGGTTTCACCCCCTTACATGAAGGCGGGAGGGCTAATACATAATCTCTTAAACGTTCCTCGTCTGTTGTGATGTAGATGCTCGTGGTATTCGGATCTGCATGCCCCAGGACAGCGGCGATTGTTTCCTGGGGAATGCCATTCCGGAGCATCATGGAAGCTGCATTATGGCGCAGCAGGGTTGTTCCGCAACTCCGCTGATCAAATGGATTATCCGCTTTGGAAAAGGCACTGCGGATGATGTAATAAACGGCAGCGTGATCACGCAACGGGATGTATGGTGCAAGGATTCTGATGAATACCTGTTTGTAAGAGGTCTCTGGGTGTTCGTGGAGAATGTAGTCTGATAACGCATTGCCAACTGCCGGAAGCAAAGGATGTGTGACGGGGTTGCCGGTCTTCATCTGTATAAAGGAATAGCTGTCACTTTTCCAATCAAGATTACAGAGTCTTAATGCCAGAATGTCACCTGCCCGAATGCCAGAAGTCAAACTCAGCAGTATAATCGCCTTGTTCCTGGATGAAAGCCTGTCAGAATTCAGCAGAGTTCATAACTTATTCTGTTCTGACGCTGTCAGTATCGGAATAATGTGTCTGAACCGTGGCGAAGCCAGCGTCTGAAATACTGCGTATAAATCCATGCGGTTAAGGAAAAGCATAAACGCCCGCAATCCACAAAGTGCATTTCGAAACCCGCCAGAAGTCTTCCAGTAAGAACGGGATTCACTAACGAAATCAGGCAGCATATCAGCATGTATCTCATCAATATCCGTGATGCCCATCAGTTCAAAATGATGCAGGATATGATAAGCCGGCAGTCGGTATGATTCAACCGTGTTAAGGGCAAGTTTCATGGATTGCAGATGCACAGCAAACAGTTCCAGCAAGTTAGCATAGGCCTTGGATTCTGG
>Ga0153996_1000667_pt1 | contig 15113 bp, 16 predicted proteins | sample TSNC080MetaG_FD_104728 | JGI IMG/M metagenome (GOLD analysis project Ga0153996, IMG submission 104728) | Attine ant fungus gardens microbial communities from North Carolina, USA - TSNC080 MetaG | ecosystem: Host-associated > Fungi > Mycelium > Unclassified | place: USA: North Carolina, Lumber...
TAGGTATTATATTACATATCCGTCCCGGACGTACAAATGTAGTGGACAATTGAACAGAAGGTATGATATAATACATCAGTATATCAAAAATAAGGAGGATACATAATGAAGAAACGCTTATTAAGTGCAGCATTAGCAGCAATGATGGTATTTTCATTAGCTGGCTGCCGTAGTGCAGAGCCGGCCCCAACACAGGCACCGACAACTGCGGCACAGGCGGAAAGTACCGCTGCAGGCGATACGGCAGGCGAGACCGCTGCTGCGACAGACACCGCCGCTAACTACAAGATCGGTATTATTACCGGTACCGCTTCACAGGGTGATGAAGAGATCACTCAGGCAAAAATGATGAAAGACAAGTATGGTGACATGATTGTTACTTCTACTTATCCGGATAACTTTACCAGCGAAGTTGAGACGCTGATATCCAATGCGGTATCGATGGCATCTGATCCCGATCTTAAAGCGATTGTCTGGTGTCAGGCCGTTCCTGGTACCTCGGCAGCGATCGACAAGGTTCGTGAGACCCGTCCTGACATGATCTTCATCGTCGGTACTCCTGGTGAGGATCCGGATGTAATCAATCCTAAGGCCGATGTGGTATTTCAGGTAGATGAGCCGGGATGTGGTATCGTGCTTCCGCCGCAGGCTGCTTCGCAGGGGGCAAAAACCATGATTCACTACTCATTCCCGCGTCACATGAGCTATTCTCTGATTGTTGCCCGTCATGAGAACCTGAAGACATACTGTGCGGAGAATGGTATTGAATTAGTTGATGTAACCGCTCCGGACCCGACTGGTGACTCCGGTATTACCGGTGCCCAGCAGTTTATTGTTGAAGATGTTCCGCGTCAGGTTGAAAAGTATGGCGCTGATACGGTTTTCTTTACCACCAACTGTGGCATGCAGGAGCCGCTGATCCGTACAGTATTTGAGCAGGGAGGAATCTATTCGCTGCAGTGCTGTCCGTCTCCGTTCCATGCATTCCCGGCTGCCCTGAACATCGACATGACCGGTCATGAGGCTGATGTTGATTACATGTTGGAGCAGATCCAGGCGAAGGTAACCGAATATGATATGGGTGGCCGTGTTTCTACCTGGGGCGTTCCGTGTAACATGCTGTTCATCGAAGCAGGCGTTGAGTACGCGAAGAAAGTATTAGACGGCGAGACCAATGGTGTGGTTCTGGATGACGCGGTTCTGCGTGCAACCGTTCAGGAGTGTGCCGGTGATGTTCAGATGACTCTGGTCAACCATGAGGATGCTAACGGTGTTGCCAAAGATAATCACTATCTGGTAATGGCTGATTTTGTCACATTCGAATAAATTGGTTTTTCTCGGATGCAGTGAATGACAGTTTCGCCGGCTTGCTGATAGCAGGTTGGCGAAACTTTTTTACAAAGCTTTGAAATAAAACCAAAAGAAAAGAGGTTGTATAAGCTTGGAGAAGACGGAATATGTCCTGAAGATGGACAACATAGCAAAACAATATTATGGGAACCGGGTGCTTAAGGGCGTGGATCTGTCCATCAAACCTGGCGAAATCCATGCCTTAATGGGGGAAAATGGTGCCGGTAAATCGACACTTATGAATATTTTATTTGGTATGCCGGTGATCCACTCCACCGGCGGCTTTGAAGGAACGGTGGAAATCATGGGCCAACCCGCCAATATTGATAGCCCGATCAAAGCCATGGAATATGGAATCGGAATGGTTCATCAGGAATTTATGTTGATTCCTGGTTTTACTGTTGCTGAAAATATTAAAATTGGACGCGAAATCACTACCCCTAATTTATTAAGCCGCATCATCGGACCGACCCTTGAAACACTGGATTTTGAAGCGATGTCCAGAGATGCCAGGAAAGCGCTTAAAACGATCGGGTTGCAGATAGAAGATTATATAAAAGTAGCCGGTTTACCGGTTGGTTATATGCAGTTTATTGAGATTGCCCGGGAAATTGATAAGACGGGTATCAAACTGCTTGTTTTTGATGAGCCGACGGCGGTTTTGGCCGAATCGGAAGCAGAACGGCTGTTAGAGGCCATGCGTGTCATCGCAGATCAGGGCATTGCCATTATTTTTATTACCCATCGCCTGGATGAGGTCATGGCGGTGGCCGACAGTATGACGGTCCTGCGTGACGGTGAATTTGTTGCCCGCAAGGAAATCAAAGATACCAGTGTCGTTGACATTGCCGAGTTGATGATTGGCCGAAAGGTGGAAAAGCTGGTAGAGGAAGAGGATGAGGACAACCGTGTGCTGAGCGATGAAAACGTTGCCATCCAGCTGCGGGATTACAAGGTCGATATGCAGGGCGAACGGGTCAGGGGCATTGACCTGGATATCCGCCGGGGCGAAATCCTGGGTATCGGCGGACTGGCCGGCCAGGGTAAACTGGGTATTCCCAATGGTATTATGGGCTTATACCCGGCCGCGGGGACGGTTACCGTGAATGGTCAGGTTTTGAATCTGGATAAGCTGGGTGAGGCATTGCGGCACAAAATTGCTTTTGTGTCGGAGGACCGCCGTGGGGTTGGTCTTTTGTTAGAGGAAAGCATTGAGCAGAATATCGTCTTTTCCGCCCTGCAGACCAACAACCGTTTTTTGAAGAAAGTTGCCTGGATGCAGTTTTATGACCACAAATCAGCCGGCCGGCATGCAAACGACATGATCGGGCAGCTGGATATCCGGTGCAGGAGTTCCCGCCAGCCGGCCGGGCGTCTGTCCGGCGGTAATCAGCAGAAGGTGTGTCTGGCCCGGGCTCTGACTCTGGAACCGGAGATTTTATTTGTCTCCGAACCGACCCGGGGAATTGATATCGGTGCCAAGAAGCTGGTGCTGGAGCTGCTGACAAAATTAAATCGGGAAACCGGAATGACGATTATCATTGTGTCTTCCGAGCTGGTGGAATTGCGTTCGATTGCAGACCGGATCGCCATTGTCTCCGACGGCCGGTTAGCCTGTATCTTAAAACCGGACGATTCCGATGCCAACTTTGGTCTGGCGATGTCCGGTGCATGGAAGAAAGGCGGTGAAGAAGAATCATGACGGAATCAATAACGAATTCAAGAGTTTTTAAAGGGCTTGCCAAATTTGGTTTGCCGCGTATTATTATCGCCGCGTTTTTCCTGCTGTTACTTTTTGGCACCGCGGTACTTGATCTGGGCGTGACTTCGGCCCTTGGCAACTGTATCAGCCGCTGGGGGATGTATGGGATCCTGGCGCTGGCCATGGTTCCTTCGGTTCAGTGTGGAGTCGGACTTAACTTTGGGATCTCCCTGGGCATCACCACCGGTTTGCTGGGCGGCCTGATTTCCATTCAGCTGGATATCGCCAATAACCCGGCTCTGGTTGCGATCAGTCCCACGTTTGCTGTTTTGGCGGCCTTTCTCGCAGCCATCCTGATGGCATGCTTTTTCGCAGCTGTTCTTGGCTATTTTTATGGCTTGCTGCTGAATCAGGTAAAGGGTTCCGAAATGACCGTTACCACCTATATCGGTTTCTCCATGATTGCTTTTATGAACATCATGTGGACGGTTCTGCCTTTTAAGAGCGGTACGTTGATTTATCCGAATGCCGGACGTGGTATCCGAAACCAGGTTTCACTTGATTCCTCCTATAAGGGAGCAATCAGTAATATTCTGAAGTTTAAGATTGGTTCTTTGACTGTTTCCACCGGACTGATTTTATTTTTCCTGTTGATGTGTCTGATTGTCTGGTTGTTTATGCGTTCCAAGACCGGACTGGCGATGAGTGCAGTGGGAGCCAATCCGATGTTTGCCCGGGCGGCAGGCATTAATACCAATAAGATGCGGCTGGTTGGAACCATGTTCTCGACCGTCCTGGCAGCAGTAGGGATCATCACATATTCACAGGAATATGGTTTTTTCCAGATGTACAATGCGCCGCAGATGATGGGCTTTATCTCGGCGGCGGCGGTACTCATCGGCGGCGCTTCCCCAAAACGGGCAACCATCTTCAACGTGTTGCTGGGGACCTTTTTATTCCAGGGAATCATGGCACTGGGGCTGCCGGTTGCCAATCAACTCTTCCCCGGAACCAGCTTATCGGAAATATTGCGGATCCTGATCTCCAACGGCATTATTCTGTATGCATTAGCTCAGACAAAGGGAGGTGGCAGCCGTGAATAAAAATACAAATTTGATAAAGCGGATCACGCAAATGATTTTTGACAGCAAGGTTACGATTTTGTTTTTACTGTTATTTATCATTGCTGCCATTATCTCCGGAAAATCCCTGACATTTATTATTCCGGAATTATTTACCCGTATTGCCCGTAATGGCTTTTTGATTCTGTCCCTGATTATTCCGATTCTTGCCGGTATGGGACTGAACTTTGGCATTGTGATTGGGGCCATGGCGGCGCAGATTTCCCTGTTCATCACGATTTACTGGGGTTTGACCGGCATCAGCGGTTTTCTGATTACCGCCTTGCTGGCGCTGCCGATTGCCGCCTTTCTGGGGACGCTGGTAGGCAGGCTGTTTAACCAGATGAAAGGTTCCGAGATGATCGGTGGTCTGGTACTGGGGTATTTTGCCGACGGTTTTTACTGGCTGCTGTTCCTGTTTGTATTCGGCGGCGTGATTGCCTTTGATAATTCGAAGCTGATGATTGCTTCTGATGCATCGGCTTATAACCCGGTTAGTATCAACACGGCAGTCAGATGTGTTGCGGTATTTTGCCTGGCTTTGACCTTGCTTCTGGCGGCGGCCAGGAAAGCAAAACATCTTGCGGTGCCGGTAAAAACCCTGGCAATCAAATGCGGTCTGGCGGTTTTTGTGCTGGTGCTGACCTTTATCCCGCAGCTGGAGCCATTTCTTTCTCATAGCACAGTAACTAACGGTATTGGTGTAAAGAACTCCATCGACTTGATGGGAATCTATAAATACGCACTGGATACTGTTCCGATGATTAAGATCGCGGAATATGGATTCTATATTTATATTATTTTCAGCCTTGTTTCACTGGTAATGAAGATGATCTACAGGCAGAAGATCCATTGGAAATCCGTTGTTATAAAGACCGTCATTGTGTGTGGCGCATATGCGCTGACCTTTATTCCGGCGGTTGATGAGTTTATGCGCCGGGATAAAGTCTACCTGATCACGGTGGTTGATGTGCTGCTGCCGTTTACCTTCGGATGGCAGGCGGCAAAGTGGTTTAATGCACGGTTTGTTGAGAAGAAGTCATGGAATTGGCATCGGGCGGTGCTGCCGGTTGCCGGTGCGGCGGTGGTATATCTGGTTTCCTTTATTCCGTCGGTCTATAAGGCGTTCCAGCTGACGCAGATTCCGGTCATGACCTATCTGTGTATCGGCGGTGTCTGTCTGTTGAACAACGGTCTGATGAAGACCAAACTGGGTCAGGATATGCGGACCGTCGGACAGGATCGTACCGTGGCCAATGCGGCCGGTATTGATGTTGATAAGACACGTATTATTGCCATGGTGTTCTCTACCGTGTTAGCGGCCTGGGGACAGCTGATCTATTTGCAGAACCTGGGAACCATGCAGACCTTTGGTCACACGATGGTGGCCCAATATGCGATTGCCGCCCTGCTGGTTGGTGGTGCATCTGTTAATAAGGCAACGAACAGGCAGGCATTGCTGGGGGTATTCCTGTTCCACGCATTGTTCGTGGTAGCGGCACCGGCGATCAAGGTGCTCCTGGGCGGCGATGCCGGAGCGATTGAAGAGTATTTCCGGGCATTTGTTTCTTACGGTGTGATCGCCCTGGCGCTGGCACTGCATGCATGGAAAAAGAAAGCGGCTAAATAAACGCGGCCTGGTGATAAAAGGGGAACGGAGAGGGAATATGAAGGATCAGAATTGCGCATACTGTATGCAGGGGGAGCTGGCAGCAAAGTTTGCTTACCCGGTTTGTAAGATGGAGACTGGATTTTTATATGTATTTAAAGAGCAGAGTCATCCGGGACGGTTGATTCTGGCTCATGATCAGCATATCAGCGAGATGATTGAATTGTCCGGTGAAGAGCGGAATGCTTTCTTTGCCGATGTGGCCAGAGCGGCCCGCGCGATCCACCTGGTTTACCGGCCAAATAAGGTAAACTACGGCGCATATGGCGATACCGGCTGTCATCTGCATATGCATCTGGTCCCCAAATATGAGGGCGGCCCGGAATGGGGCGGCGTATTTGAAATGAATCCTGGCAAGGTTCTGCTGGAAGATGAGGACTATGAGGAGATTGCTGAAAAGATCCGCCAGGCATTGTAAAAAAGAAAGAAATGAGGAATGTCGATGAATACAAATGCAAGCGAAGAAACCAGAATTGCTGTAGTTGCTATTATAGTGGAAGACCAGGAGTTTGCCGCTGCGGTTAATGATATTCTGCATCAATACAGCAGTCATATCATCGGCCGGATGGGCCTGCCTTATGAAAAGAAGGGTGTCAACATTATCAGCGTGATCATGGATGCCCCTGCCGATGCCATCAGTGCGCTGTCCGGCAAGTTGGGCAAGCAGCAGGGGGTTAGTTCCAAGGTGTTGTATTCGAAAGCATAGGTAACTGTCAGAGTATCCGGCTGACACCGGCAATCAAAAAACAGAGTGCCATCCCGCTTAAGGTAGGCAGTAAGATTGAGACTGCGGTCCATTTTATGGATCCGGTCTCTTTTTTTATGGTCAGGACCGTCGTGGAGCAAGGCCAGTGAAACAGGCAAAAGATCATCGTGCAGATGGCGGTGACCGGCGTCCAGCCATGGGCGGTCAGCAAGGTAAGCAGAGCCGAGGAATCGGTCATTTCGATCAGGTGACCGGTTTGCTGATAAGTCATCAGGATGATCGGCAGGACAATTTCATTGGCCGGAAAACCCAGAAGAAATGCGGTTAAAATGACCCCGTCCAGTCCGATGAGATAACCCAGGGGATCTAAAAGGCCGGTGATGCAGGACAGCAGACTGGGGGATGCCGCCGACTGGGTGTCCGGCAGCGCTGCTGAAAGCTCCGCGCCGGGCAAAATATATGCTTGCGGTGCAAGGGCAAAAAAACCATTCTCGGGTCCGACATACAGGATATTGGCCAGCAGCCAGATGATCAGTCCGGCCGGTGCAGCCACGGCCACGGCCCGGCCCAGTACAAACAGGGTGCGGTCAAACACGGAACGGACAAGGACTTTGCGGATCTGCGGCCGGCGGTAAGGAGGAAGCTCCAGGGTAAAAGCCGAGGGCATTCCTTTTAACAAAGTGTGGGATAAGAACCAGGAGGCCGCCAGCGTGGCTCCGATCCCCAGCAGGATCAATCCGGTCATCATCAGGGCGGAAAGCAGCGAGGAAGTCACACGGGTGCTCATGAAAAGCAGGGTAATCATCACAAATAATGTAGGCAGTACGCCACCGCTCCAAGGGCAACTTTGCTCTATACGGCGAGTAAATGGCTGACAGTTCTCTACTCATCGTCGATAAAAATATGGAGGTCATTTCCGTTCCAGACAATTTTCTCAACTATCAGTTTGAGTAAGGTTCGCTGTTCCTCAATAGACAGCATATTAAAATTATCCTTGAAACTGGATAACGCCATAGACAGCATTTCCACCTGACTTTCCTTGTCGGCTATGATGTTAACATCTTTTTGCTGGTGGACTTGCTCTTCTTTTAAGGAAGATAGTTCTTTATTAAGTTCCGTTATTCGGACGTTTATCCGCTCAATGATAGCAGATCCTAAGTTCGCATGTGACAGTATATTGATTAAATTCTCAATCTCACGGTTGCATTTTTTTATATTATCCTCAATGACAATTGCAGGACTTTTTGGTGTTTGCACTTGCAAGTCACGTTTCAGTTTTTCCAGCAGCCTGTAGATACCGGAATTCTCATTGGTATACGGCACCAGGTATTCACAAACCAAATTGTCCGCCTGCTGGCCGTTGATATTCTGACAGTCGCATAAATCCACGCCGCCGCGCAGTTTATTATTACAAATATAATCGTAAAGCCGATGATTGTTACTCCGTTGTTTTGCGAACATACGGCTTTGGCATTTCTCGCAGTAAATCAAACCAGATAATAAAGAATAGTCATTATGCATAATTGCAGGTTTTTTTCCTGTAGGTACATTGTTTTTCAATATATTCTGAATTGCCACCCACTTTTTACCGGATATATGCCCTTTGTGTCTTCCGATAGCGACGATCCATTTCTCCATTTCCTGCCGTGGGGCGTTCTTTTTTCTGTAATCGCGCTTATTGTAAGCTAACAGAGCATACTGATCAGAGCATTCAGATTTATCAAAACAAATATCAGCATGATTTTTTGTGAAATAATCCCATGCTTCTTCGTCAGCCGTACAATAAACCGGATTGCGAAGAATTTCCTTAATTCCCAGCAGAGAAAACATCTTTCCGGTACGGGAAAGGATTCCCTGTCTAATCAAATATTTGCTGACACCGGATACGCTTCGAAGTTCTAAGAACTTTTCAAAGATACAGTCAACAACTTTCAGCTCTTCCGGATTGTCTTTTAGCCTGCAGGCGGTTTTGATTTTGCCATCAATAACAATTTCCTGCATCTTTTCAGAAGTAAATCCGAACGGAGTCGTGCCCCCCAGCCAGCGTCCGGTTCGTGCCAGCATCAGCATATTATCACGGACACGTTCGGCTATGGTTTCCCGCTCCAGTTGAGCAAAAACGGAAGCTATGTACATCATAGCCTTTCCCATCGGCTTTGATGTGTCAAATTCCTCTTTGATACAGATAAAAGAAATGTTGTTATTATTCAGATCTTCTATAAGAGCGGAAAAATCGCTGACGTTTCGGCTTATACGGTCAAGCCGGTAGCAGACAATATAGTCTGGTTTCATTCGTTTTATATCACGGAGCATTTGTTGAAATTGCGGTCTTTCTGTATTTTTAGCAGAGAATCCTTCGTCTTCATAAATGGTTATCTCTTCTTCGCCGGCCTGGGAAAGCTTTGTTAAAATATACTCTTTACACATTTCAATCTGATTCTCAATGCTTTCACCTTTGCCTGTATACACCGATTTTCGGCTGTAAATGAAGATTTTCAATAACTATTCACCATCCTTTTTAGTTTTTAATGTATAATGTTGTTATATTATAGCATCAGTATTAAGAAGTTATGTAAAGGTGTTGCATATTTTTTGAAAGAGAAGGTTGATAAAGCTTAAAGGTTTAAAGGGGGTAAATAGTGCTGGTTTTTTATTTAAGTGTTATAGATACAGAGGAAGACAAGACAAAATTCGAATTGATATATGAGCAATACGGTAAATTGATGTTTTACATAGCAAATCAAATTTTAAAGGATCAATTTTTAGCTGAGGATGCGGTACATGATTCATTTATTAAAATAATTAAAAATTTAGATAAAATACAAGATGTAAATTGTCACAAAACAAAGAGTTTTATTGCTATTATAGTAAAGAATCATGCAATTAACATGTTCAATAACCGTAAAAGGAAATACTGTATTTCTCTTGATGAAGTGCAGAATATTCTTTTTAAAGACTTTGAAGATTTTGTTTTAGAAAATAATAATGATAATAATGTGAATAGTTTAGGCGACATAGGTAAAGCAATTATGCAATTACCCACAATATACAAAGACGTGATGATTTTAAAATTTGTACATGAATTAGCGAACCCGGAAATTGCGACTTTACTGAACATCAATGAAACTACTGTACGCAAGCGTATAGAGCGGGCAAAACAAAAGATTCAGGCTTCGTTAGAAAAGGAGAATTGAAATGTCTTATAGTTTTGACGATGATAAATTGAAAGAAGCTGTAAAGAAGGTTGATGAATATTATATTAATTCTCTCCCAAGGAATGAGGATATCGAATATCAGTTTTCTAATAAATTTCAAAAGAGAATGAAAAAACTTGTAAAACAAAGTAAGAAAAAAGATACTTCTGTAAGAACAATCTTTTTGCCCAAACGAATAGCAGTTCTTATTATAAGCATCTTTATATTGCTTGCTTCTTCTATGAGTGTATCTGCTGTCCGGAGGGGAGTTTTCGAATTTATATCCTATGTATATGAAAAATACACGGAAATAATATTTGATTATTCCAAACCTATTACAAAAGGCGAATTTACACCATTTACACCTTCCTATATTCCAGAGGGCTTTACGATTGACTTAGAAGATTTGGACGGTAGTGTATATCTGGAATATATAAAAAGTGATGATTATATTATATACGAACAAAAAAACAAGGATGATGTTGCCAGTCATATAAATACAGAAGGTGTTGAAGCGGAGGACACGGAAGTAAATAGACAACCGGCAATATATTACTCTAATTGTGGAGTACAAAATCTGATTTGGCATGATGAGTTGTATATGTACTCCATCTCTTCTACGCTAAATAAAGAAGAAGTTTTTCGAATTGCAATGAGTATTCAGCAATAAAACTCCCTCTATTTTGTCACAAATCCACCACCTTCATTTGTTTATATATATAAGAGCAAATGAAGGGGGGGGATTCCATTGGTTTGGTAATAAAGGAAAAGAAAATTTAGTAGCTTATGTTTTTGAAAAACACAAATATAGTTCAAAAGAAAGGAATCGAATCGATATGAAAAAAAGACAAATTTTGGAGTTTCCATCTTAGTGGTAATGGCTCTAGTCGCTGGAATGAGTACAAATGCTTTAGCAGAGGGAAAAACGGTTAATACTTATAAAAATAACACTTATGATAGTAGAGGGTCAGATGCAAAAAAATTTTATGATCATGTAAAAGCTTATTCAAGCGGTTATAGTGGAAGTTACAAGTATGGCACTGACATCAGCAATTCCGATTTTTCAGACAAATCATCAACAATAAAATATTGGGCTAGTCACGGCAGAAACAACGGTTCGGTATTTGGTGATGCGAATTCCGTAGATGTACGTTTGCCAGATGGTTTTAAATTCTCTGGCGGAAATTTAGAATTTTTATTTTTAGCCTCTTGTTATCAACTTACCGGAGAAGGTGATAACCCAAGGAAAAGATATGCAAAGTCTATGATTGGCGACAAAGCAGTAAGGGTCATTTGTGGTTATCATGACAGCGCACCAAAACTTGGTGACACTATTGTTGAGGAGTATTTTTTCAATAATCCTGATCCTGGAAGTAATGATGTCAGAGATGGTGAATCAGTTAAATCTGCGTGGATGAAAGCTAATATAAGGGCAAACAGTGTTAATGGATATTCTGCTCCAAGAAATTTTTTGGTATTAACGCATGAGGGCGATTGTCAATATTCTAGATTTGAAGGTTACAGTTCTAATACATATGACAGACCAAACAGAAGTACTGCCATTTTACGCTTTTCAATGCTGAATCCAAACGGTGCAAAGCAACCCTATTCTATTAATGAAGCAATTAATAACGAAAAATTAACAAGCTTAGAAGTGCCAAACTATACATTAAAGGTACAAGAGGTGTCTATTGCTCCTTCACAAGAAATTGGCGGAGAGATTGGGGATAAAAAAGTTACTTTTAATGAGGAAATAGCCATTAAGAAAGCAAATAGCTGGTTTGATACAGCATTTAACAATATTGCATTAAATGGCATAAAAGATGATGATGTTAAAGTTTCTCCAATAGTAATGGCGAAGGTGCTGGAGGATTCTTCTAAAGAAACGGAAATTCCGGTTGCCTATGTCGTAGAATGGAAAAATTACTATAATGGTATTAGATTGGCAGGTGATACATACACTGCAATTGTTGATGATGATGGTATTAAGTCAAGTACATTTGTTTGGCATCAGGTTGTCAGTGAAAATCCGATTACAACAGTGAGAAGCAGTATAATTGATTATGGAGAAGCTGTTAATCTTATAAAAGAAAAAATTAATGCTTCCAAAACGACAATGCCTGCTGTGAGTGCACAATATAGGCAAACAATTCAAAACTGCGAATTGTTGTTTGTTCGGGATGAAAATTCAAACGTATTCCGTCCTTCATGGGTTTTTGAGACAGGGGATTCTGTCTTTTATACGGTAGATTGCTTGGACGGCACTGTTTCTGAAAGATAGGAGCTATTAATATGTATTTAAAAATCATAATTTATTTATTGCTGGTATCATTGCTTAGTGGGTGTGGGAACGAAAGTTCCCCTCCTTCTGCTGCGAATGGTCCCATACAGGAAACGTCAGAAGAAACGGAAAAAACAATTAACGAAGAGGCAGTAACAGAAAAGAAGGAGGAAGTCATTGATTTTGTATTTCAAAATAGGAGAATAACATTTCCTGACGGCACTTTTTCTAATGCCCAGTATCATACTTTATGCACAAAAGGAACTGTCAAAAATGAGGAATTACAAAATTTAATTAGCCTAATTGAAAAAGCACAAATTCAAGAAGACGGAAGGAGTATACAGAAAAAAGAAAGCACTACTTATACAGGAACATCTATTTTATTCACAATGAGTAATAACAAAGCGGAGTACAATATCATCATTGATTTAAGAGAAGGAAATATGGGAAACCTGAATATTTTGACTAATGGTGACAGGGAAATATATTATTTAGATTCTGCTGATGTTTCCGACTACATGAAGAAAATCGTATCATATAAAACTGTTGATCTCGAATTGTTAGAGAAAGTGCAATCAATAGAATTTGCACTGACACTTCAGTCATCGCAGTTTATTTTGGATGAACTGGAATCTCAAAAAATAATTGGCGAAATATTAAAATGTGAAACGATAAAAGCTGATGAAATTGATCCAGGAATCCCAATCGTTATAAGAAATTCTAGCAACGATAGTCTCAATGGTAAAGTTTCATCAGACGGAAGACGGGTTGCAATTGAGCAAACGGTATATGACACATCCGCCCTGGAAGAACTAAGGGACTTCCTAAAAAACATTGTAAAGCAATCGGAACAGTAATTTTTATTTATGAGGAGTATAAAACCAGAAGGTTTATTTGCACCTATATCAATAATGGAGATATATTCGACCGATATCTGGATCTGTAAGTCTTTCTGATTTGGATGTAACAGAGATTACCTTTGGTAATTACTTAAATTGAAATGAGGATATATCATTATGAGAAAGTTATTTGCTATTTTACTGATATGCGTAGTTGGCTTATCAGGGTGCGCTTTTGATAAAAACAAGACAACAGATAAAAATATTTCGGAGGAACAAGCTGATATAACACAAAAGATTTCTGGAATGCCGTCCGCAGATGCAACGGAGTCCCCTGTTGACTCAATGGAATCAGATTCGCCAGATAAGGAACTCTTGTCAATCAAAGGAGACGAAACACTTGATGAGTTTTCTTTAAACGAAAACGGCAGATTGCACTTTCCCAGTGGTGTGGTAAACGAGATTTCATTTTTTTTACCCAGGCGGGAATTAGAATTTACTATGCCCATAATAACCATGTGACGAAGCTGGAACTTTTTCCCACTATAATAAGAAAACAGTTTTAGTGAGATTCATTACAGATAATCAGCTTCATGACAGCAAGAACATCTTATCCGAGGAATTGAGTGAAATGATTCATCAGCTTTCCGGATGGAAAACTTTTGATACCGCTACTTTAAACGAAATAGATTCTATGAGCTTCCAGTTTATCGATGGTATACAAGCCAGTGACTCCATTGTTACACTTTCAGGAGAACAGGCTCGGAATCTACTGGACAGAATGAGTAGTTCTGCTGAAGTAATTGATTGGAATAATGGTTGTTATCATCTCTTAGTAAAAATGTTTAAAGGGGACGTATTAACTTATAATGCTTACTTATCCGGCGACAGCAGTCCAACCATAGGAATTGAAACCCAGTTTTTTAGGATTGAGAGTGATATTGTGCGGGAAATATATAGAGAATTAGGCTATGATATGCCGGTAGCCAAGTAAATATACAGTTTCTGAAAGATTATTGCTGGTATCATTGCTTAGTGGGGGTGGGAACGAAAGTTCCCCTCCTTCTGCTGTGAATGGTCCTATACAGGAAACGTCAGAAGAAACGGAAAAAACAATTAACGAAGAGGCAGTATCAGAAAAGAAGGAGGTTTATATATGTATAAAAAAGCTATTGAAACCATTAAAATTTGTTTTTTGATTATAATTTCAAGTGTCTTAATTTCAACCCCGGCACTGGCAGGTGAAAAACCAATTAATACAAGCGTTATCCCAATCATTGCACCTCAATACACTTATATCAATAGTGCAAGCAGTATGCTTACTATTTCTGATGGAACGGCAACTATAAAGGGAAGCGTACAGAAGACCCCATCAGGAAAAAATATTTCTCTTACTTGTACATTGCAAAAGAAATCAGGTTTCACATGGAAAAATATCAAAAGTTGGTCTGATTCCTCTTCCACGTATCCTTCTGTTTATATATCGCAGAAATATACAGTTTCCAAAGGAAAATATAGAGTTAAGACAAATTATTCTGTAAGTGGCACAAACGGCACAGAATCAGGTACGGTTTACAGTAAAACTGTTGAATATAATTAATTTCATGTGAGTTAGAACAATCATTCACCCCGTTTAACATTGCAAGAATTAACAGGCACACATTCAGAGATAAAAATCTGTTTGTGTGTTTTTTATTTTCCGCCAATTTTTCTTCCTGATGTAACTGCGAGACATCCCATTTCATGTATGTAATAGGACATACAGATATTTTCATAATATAGGATATCTAACTTCACATTATCCGAGGGAGAGAGGGAATGAAAAAGAATTATATTCAAAACGTCATAATTCATGTTCCTGACAGTATGGATTTTCACGCTTTCTCTGACAAAATAAATGAATTTCACATAGAGGTCATAGAACGTAAACTGCAAAGTTCTAACCTGACAACCCGGGAAAAAGCAGCTGTTATTGATAAAATACTGGAAAACTTAAAATTAAGGGAACAAGATGGAATGATCCAATGATCAATTTTGTTTCTCTTTGTATGGTTGTGGCAGCCGCCCGTTACAAGGAACAAAGGAATTGGTCAGGATGGCAATCAGTCGCTCCCGGGGCGAATCGATGATCCGGCAGCCGATGACGCCGGCGGCATTGCAGCCAAAGCCCATGGCGGTAGTCAGACATTGTTTGCCGCAGGCGCGGCATTTCTGAAAAGCCCGGTCCATGTTAAAGGCAACCCGGGGCAGA
>Ga0153996_1000668_pt1 | contig 15098 bp, 30 predicted proteins | sample TSNC080MetaG_FD_104728 | JGI IMG/M metagenome (GOLD analysis project Ga0153996, IMG submission 104728) | Attine ant fungus gardens microbial communities from North Carolina, USA - TSNC080 MetaG | ecosystem: Host-associated > Fungi > Mycelium > Unclassified | place: USA: North Carolina, Lumber...
ATTAGAACCGTGGGAATGGACACAACTCCAAACACATGTAAATAAAAAGTACTCTTCTAAACAAAAGGCAGTAAAGATGCCAAGCGAAGAAGAGTTGCTTGAAATAGACAAATTTGATGTTCCAAGTCTTAAAGATTAATCAGTTACAATTTGTATAAAAAAGGAGCGTATAAATGAAGAAAATATTAAAACAAATTCTTGAAGAATTGAAAGCGATAAATAAAAAACTAGATGCTAGAACACCTAGTAATTTAGATATTGCAGAAGCGATTGAAGGTAGTGTCATTACTGCTCTTCATGAAGCATCCTCAAAATCAATGACAGAAGAAGAACTTAATTATTTAAAAGAGACTGCGGATCAATGTTTTCTTGGGTATCAGAATCGTAAGCCTTAAGAGCGTAGATAATCAATGTATTTATTATAGCATGAGGTGAAGAAAAAGAATAGCCAAAGAAAGGAGCTAACTAATGGAAAACAACAACATATCTATAGAAATAGATACAAAAAGTGTAGATGAAGCAATAGAAAAAGTGACTCAGCTAAAAGAGTTGTTATTGGAAGTAGCAAAACTTATTGAATCACTTACTAATAATTATTAGCGTAAGAAAGGAGCTAACTAATGGAAGAATTTAATAGCATTCTCATTGATTTAGAAAATGATGTTTATGAAATTAACGGAAAAAGTATTAAAGGTGGGCCAATTGTTGAATTGAATTTGAAATTTGAAAATGGACTTTGGGAACTAAAATATGAAAGCAAACTACTTGGCATAGAAAAAACTCCTAATAAAAACTAGAAGTTTAACTGTTTATTTTTGATGTAATAAGGTTAGAGATAATCTGGGAAGCGGTTCTGGAAAGAATGTCTAAAGATACAGTTTTAAACGTTGATGTTGTTTTAGTTGTTTTATCCCAGACTTCTGGATCACGAATATTATCAAGGAATTCATGACCATACCAAGTTATTGATCTGATGACAGCACTATGCATTCCGCCTGTAAGATGGCTTATATTTACTTCTAGATAGCCCGCTTCTTGTAATTTTCGAGTTGTATAAAATAATTCGTCAGGCTTATATGGTAAAGAAACAATTGTTGATAAATCTAACCACCCTCGAATATCAAGTTTTTCTTCACAGTACATGAGCAAGTCTCTAACACAATCATGGTTAAGTTTCACCTTTTCACCTCACTTTCTATTAGTAGTACCAATACCAATAGCTTAATTATATCACGAGGTGAAGAAAAAGAATAGACAAAGAAAGGAGCGTATAAATGAAGAATATATTAAAACAAATCCTTGAAGAATTGAAAGCAATAAATAAAAAACTAGATGCTAGAACAACTAGTTCTGATACTAAGATATGTGATTCATTAGAAGAACTGTGCAAACCAATAGTTGAGTATCTAAAAAAAGAAGGATATGCCTATCCAACTGTTGTAATTAGAAGCGATCAAATATTACTAACAACAGATGAAATTAGCATACCAATTAAATACTAAACTCTATGATACGGATGTTGTTGTTGAAAATAAACTAATTCTCTTCCTAACGAAGATGAACTCATAAAGTTTCTAAACTCTTGAACAGATACATTCTCATATGCATAAACAGAACCATCATGAAACTGAATATACATAGTCTCTCCATCATGAGCAACAGCCTCCATGCGATTAGAGTCTACAGAAATCCATTTTATAACTATCACCTCACTTTCATTTAAATTTCAGTACTACTAATACTGTTAGTTTAATTATAACAAGAGGTGACAAGTATTGATAGAAATAAATAGCAAAATAAATCGATTACTAGCATAAACATAAAACTGGAGGTGCATATTTTGGCGAAAGTAACCGTAATAAGACCTGAACGACCAGATAAACGTGCACTCACAGAATTGTACGATATCTTAAACGAGGTATATCAAACATCAGGTCACAAGAAGTATAAAAAAGAAGATTTGTTTTACACAGATGAACAAATCGAATCAATGAAAAAGGATCCAACGATTAATTGGATCTAACAAGGTGGAAATGATTTCCACCATACATAAGAGATAAAAAATTGAAAGAAAGGAATTAAAGGATGAAACAGATAGATAAGTCTCTAAAAATCTTAAATCTTGAATTTGAAGTTCAAGAAGTTACAGAAATATCTCATGGTAGCGAAAATATCGGAGAGACAAATCATATAGAGCAAATTATCTATATCAAAAAGAGCTTAAGTCCAGAAAGAAAAAAGATCGTGCTATTACATGAAATCCTACACAGTATTTTCGAACAATTAGGATTTGATGAACAACACGACGATGAGCTTTTGATAAATGCTCTGTCAACAGCATTATATCGAGTATTAGTAGATAATGTTTTATTTTGATTTTCTACCAGTCTTCGTTTGCGATAATGCACTACCTGCAATAGATTTCGTTCTAGAACTAGAACGGCCATCTTTGAGAGCTTTGGATGCTTTAGTCGCAACAGCTTTACTTGTTTGTTTTTTATTAACCATATTTTCACCTCCTATCTATTAAATTATTTCAAATCAATTATAACACGAGGTGGATATAAACTATATTAAAAATTTAAGAAAGGGGTATTTAGATGATACTTGTACCATTACAAAAAATAGAAGAATTATTTGGATCTCAAAAGGTCAGAATTATCAATTTATTTACACAAGGAGGTAAAACCTTGTATGAAGGTTATATCTCGGATTTACCAGATGAGACTCTTAACAATACATATTTTTTTACACCAGCAGAAGTTAAAGACAGTACTATCATTTTAATGATAAATAGGGAGTTGAAACAATGAATAGAGATTTTAAGGAAGGTCAACTTGTGGCATATTGTCCTGTTGATACTAACAAAAATATTTATAGAGTGGAGATTGGCATATTTAAAAGATACAACAAGGATAAGACAAGTGCATTCGTTTACTATCATGCAGGATCAACTGCCGCTTGTACGCCTTTGGATTTGTTGCACCCAATCGAAAATGATCATCACATAAAAAGTCATAATTTCAACAGTTTAGATTAGAAAGGAGGAAACGATCAAAATGAAAAAAATCACCGTAACTTATCATGTGAACGATGATCAATTAAAAATGTTAGAAGAGATAGTGGCAATTCGTAAAAAATCGAATCCTGATTTGTACAGCGACTATACTGTAAATGCTGCATTTCGATCCATTATGTTTATGGGGAGCCTACACGATATCAATAGGAAAATCGAATTCTGGCAAGAGCTATTGGAAGCAAGTATAGAGGAGAAAGAGCATGAAAAAACCGCTTCAATCTCGAAAAAAAAGCGGTTATCAGACAAGTAAATTATAACAGATAAAAAACAATAAATCAAATTTTATATAGGAGGAAGTACATATGGATTTGAAAGAAGCCTTATTTGAAAAAGCTAAAGAAGAATATGAAAATTATCTAAGCCTAAAAGAATCTGGAGAACCAGATAATATTGTACACTTGCAAGTGCATCGAGCATTAGTCTTAGTAGATTTTATAGAAGAAAATGGATTGATAGAAGAATATCAAGCATTTAAGGAAAAATAGGAGGTTATATGCAACTCTTAACAATATTAGGATTTGGTGCATTTAGTGCAGTTGTACTATTTGGGATGTACCAAATTGACATGTATTTTGAAGACAAAAAGATACGAAAGGAATTAGAAAATGAAAAAAGTAGACAACCATAAGAAATTCTTGCTTCCTGACGAATTGAAAAATACATCAGAAGTATGTGAAATGACAGATGAAGAAGCAGTAGAATCAATTATTGAATTATTAGACAAATTCAAGGGGGAAGAAGATGAAGCTTGACAATATACCAACTGATTATGAGGGTAGTGATTATAATTGCTTGCTTAAACAGACCAATTGCGATTTCTGCCAATGCGAAAGTGATGAATTAACAGAAATAGAAGAAGGTTTTGTTTGTAAACATTGCTTTGAGTTAGAGATAGGAGAACGTATATGAGTAAATTAATTATTAAGAAAAAGAAAATGTATACTTCTAAATCAGATGCGAATAGAAGAATGCTACAGGTGGATCCTGCTGTTCATGACAAGCTAAAAGAACTTAGTTGGGAAAGCAGATATTCCATGAAGGAATTAGCAAGTACGTTATTAGATTATGCAATAGAAAATACAATTATCGAGGAGGAAGAAAATGTTTGAAATTAAAGTGGTTGTAGATCTACAACCAGATGTAAAAGAATTATTAATGAAGTTGGTTGGTAGTGTACCAGTAGAAGACAGAGAAATATCTGTAGTGAGTGAACCGCCTAAGGTGGCGAAGGAATCTGTTACAAAGAAGTTTAGTTTTGGTGATTTAAAAAAGGCCGCTCAAGCATTACAAAAAGCGGATAGTGAAGTTTATGAAACTGCTTTGGCGAAATTCACAACTAAAAAGTACAGTGCCATCAAAGAAGAAGATTATGAAGTAGCAATTACTACTTTCAAGGAAGCTTTAGAAGCATTAGATGCAGAAGTGGAAGAAGTGATTGATTATGATGCTTTACGTAAAGAAGCGAAGCAATTAGGGATTAAGTTAGTCCAAGCAGGTAAGAAATTGGAAGTAAAAGAATTAACTGCAAAATATGGTGCTACCAATATTAAGAACATAGCAGACGATAAAATCGAAGCTTACATTGAAGAATTGAAGGGGTTATAAAAGATGAGTGTAGAAAGAAGTCATGCCTTACTTAGTGCAAGTGGAGCACATCGCTGGATAAATTGTCCGCCATCTGCAGTCAAGGAAGATAAGCTTCCAGAGAAAGATACTATTTATACAAAAGAGGGGACAATAGCTCACCAGATTGCAGAACTAGCTCTACAGAGATACTGTGAGAAAATCAGTACTCGAAAATACAATAGTGATCTTAAAAAAATCAAATCTGATAACGCTTATGATTATAACGAGATGATTGGCCATGCTGTTGATTATGTAGACTACATACATGAAAAAGTAATATCTGATGATGCAACTATTCTTATAGAAGAGCGATTGGACTATAGTGCTTATGCACCTGAAGGTTTTGGAACTGGAGACTGTGTCATTATCCAAAATGGTATTTTATCAATTATCGATTTTAAATATGGTAAGGGTGTGGCTGTAAACGCTGAACGTAACCCACAAATGATGTTATATGCCTTAGGTGCAATTGACATGTATTCCATGTTTTATGACTTTGATCAAATTGAAATGAACGTCTTTCAACCAAGGATTAATAACATTAGCACCTACACAATGGATATAGAAGACTTAGAAGCGTGGGGGCAGAGTATTAAACCGATCGCAGAGTTAGCGTTCAAGGGTGAAGGGGAATTCAACCCAGGAGATCACTGTCAATTTTGCAAATTGAAACCCACCTGTAAATATTTAACTGAGTATTGTATGGAAGTAATAAAAGAGGATTTTGAGGATCTAGATGGACATTTAGATATTGATTACTTAACTCAAGAAGATTATGCCATGATTTTATCTAAAACGGATATGGTTAAGAAGTGGCTGACGACCGTAGAAAACTATGCAATAGAACATATGTTATCTGGAGATTTAGATGTACCAGGATATAAAGTCGTGGAAGGTAGAAGTAATCGCAAAATTGCTGATGAAGATAAACTAATTGAAGCGTTAATTGGTAATGGATTTGATGAGGCATTGTTATTTGAAAGAAAATTATTATCAATTACGAATCTAGAGAAGTTAGTAAAAAAGAAACAGTTTGATGAGCTTGTAGGAGATTACATAGAAAAACCAAAAGGTAAACCTACCATCGTGCCATTAAGCGATAAAAGAAGTGTGTATACAAATATTGACGATTTTGAAATAGAAAATTAGGAGGAAAACAAAAATGTCAAAAGTAAAATTAAACAATGTAAGAGTGAGTTATGCAAATGTATTTAAAGCAAGAGGGATGGAAGGACAAGAGCCTAAGTATTCAGTACAAGTAATTTTGCCAAAGGGTCACCCACAAGTGAAAGAAGTGAATAAGGCTATTTTAGAAGCAGGAAAGGAAAAGTTTGCTAAATTAATTACTGGTAATAAATTTCCCGCTAAATTAAAAAATCCCTTAAGAGATGGAGATGAGGAAATGGAAGATGAACCAGAAACCTATGGGGATGCCTATTTCTTTAACGCCAATAATCTAAGGAGACCATTAGTAATTGATAGAGACAAGACACCAATTACGGAAGATGACAATATTATTTATAGTGGTTGTTATTGTAACGTGGTTGTTGAATTCTACGCCTTTGATGTGACCGGTAATAAAGGTGTTGCTGCTTCACTTGGTGGTGTACAGTTTAAAGCAGATGGAGAAGCATTAGGAGGTAGAGGAGCAACCGTAGACGACTTCGATGACGAAGAAGATGACGACGATGACATCTAAGATACTACATATCGATATCGAAACATACTGTGATTTAGATCTAAAAAAGGTGGGTGTGTATGCGTACGCATCACATCCATCTTTTACAATACTATTATTTGCTTACGCTTATAGTGATGGTGCAAGGACCTGTATCGATTTAACATGCGAATCCATACCAAATGAAGTGATAGATGATTTAACAAATCCTAATGTGATTAAAGTAGCACATAACGCACTCTTTGAAATGGTATGCCTAGAAAATTATTTTATGTTAGATATTGATCCAAGAGAATGGGCGTGTACCATGGTTATGGCATTACATCAAGGCTTGCCTGGTTCACTAGCACAAGTGGGAAGTGTATTAGGGTTAGAAGAACAAAAAATGTCAATAGGAACGGCCTTAATTAACTATTTTAGTAAACCCTGTAAGCCTACGAAATCAAATGGTAATCGAACAAGAAACCTCCCGAAGCATGAACCGGAGAAATGGGAGGTCTTTAAGGAATATTGTATTCGAGATGTAGAAGTAGAACAGAACATTTATGAACGGCTACACGAATTTTGTCAACCGAGCTTTGAAAGAGATGTGTATATCCTCGATAAGAAGATAAACGATACTGGGGTGTTAATTGATCACGAATTCGTGGAAAATGCAGTCAACATTGATTATGAGATATCCGAGGGTCATAAGCAAGAGCTTATCAAATTAACCCGAGTAAGTAACCCTAAAAGTGCTGCACAGTTTAAACAGTATCTAAAATCAAAAGGGTATGTATTTGATAAATTTACTAAAGACGTGGCGGTTCAATTTATGAACGAGGTAGAAGATAAAGAAGTTAAAAAAGCAGTAGAATTAAAGCTATTACTTTCTAAGACCTCTGTAGCTAAATATGATGCCATGCTACGTGCAGAGTGCGACGATGGTCGAATAAGAGGGTTATTTCAGTACTACGGTGCCAATCGTACAGGTCGATGGGCAGGAAGATTAGTACAGTTACAAAACTTACCACAGAACCATATGGAAGAATTAGAGATGGTAAGAGAATTAGTCAAAGAGAACGATAGAGAGATTTTGGAGTTATTGTACTCAAATGTACCTGATGTGTTAAGTCAGTTAATTAGAACTGCGTTAATACCAGAAAAGGGTAAAAAGTTTATTGTTGCCGATTTCTCTGCCATAGAAGCAAGAGTGATTTCATGGCTAGCCAATGAGAAGTGGCGGATGAAAGTATTTGAAACTCATGGAAAGATATACGAAGCATCGGCTAGTCAGATGTTTAAAGTACCTATTGATCAAATTACCAAAGGTAGTGACCTAAGACAAAAGGGTAAAGTATCCGAACTTGCTCTAGGGTATGGTGGCGGACCTAATGCGTTAATATCTATGGGAGCTTTACAACAAGGAATCAAAGAGGATGAGCTATCTAAGCTAGTGAAGATGTGGCGTAATGCGAATCCTAATATTACAAGACTATGGAATGATATAGGAAACTTAGCTTTTGATGCCTTAGAAAGCACACGTCCAGTAAGATATAGTAAGGGTATTGTGATGGCTAATAAAAAAGGAAACCTATTACTAAAGTTACCTTCTGGTAGAAAGCTAGTCTACCAAAAAGCAAAAATTATAGCGGGTGCTAGAGGTAATAAGATTACGTATGCAGGTATTAATCAGACATCTCGAAAATGGGAGTCAACCGATACCTGGGGAGGAAAGTTAGTTGAAAATATTGTACAAGCAATCGCTAGAGATTGTTTGGCATTATCAATGCTAGAACTAGATAAAAGAGGTTATAAGATCGTAGCTCATGTACACGATGAGGTAATCATTGAAGCGAATATGCATAATAGTGTAGATGAGGTCTGTGACATTATGTCAGAGCCTATAGAATGGGCACCAGGACTGATATTAAAAGCAGATGGGTATGAAACTATGTTTTATAAAAAAGATTAAAGGAGGGCTGTTATGAAGTATGATAAAGAGCTAGTCATCGCTACTGGTAACAGTCGCAAGCAGAAAGTTTGGAAAAATAAAAAACTCATGTGGTCAGAACTAGTGGATCAATTGAGAGAAACCACAAGAACTCCTGAGACGGTCGCAGAATACGCTAAAATGCCGAAATCACAACAAGATGATATCAAGGATACTGGTGGTTTTGTTGGTGGCTATCTAGTCAAGGGTAGCCGTATCAATGTAAAGTATCGTGATGTTATTGCTTTAGATATTGACTATGCTGGCAGTGATATATGGGATAACTGGCAATTATTTTACGGTAATGCATCCTGTATTTATAGTACTCATAAACACACAGAAACTAAGCCTAGATTACGCTTAATCATACCTTTGAATAGAAAGGTTACGCCTGACGAATATCAAGCGATAGGTCGTAAAATTGCGTGGGACTTGGGTATAGATTGTTTTGATGATACAACCTATCAACCGCAACGGTTAATGTATTGGCCAAGCACTAGTAAAGATGGTGATTATTTCTTTGATTGCATAGATGATGATTTCTTAGATGTCGATAAGGTACTCGCCACTTATGATGATTGGACTGATATCACGACGTGGCCAGTTAGTAGTAGAGCAAATGATGTGATGTTAAAAGCAATTAAAAAACAGCAAGATCCTTTTGAAAAGCCTGGAGTCATTGGTGCTTTTTGTAGATCCTATGACATCCATGAGGCGATAAAAAAGTTTATTGATGATTATGAAACGTGTGCCATCGATAACCGCTATACCTATGTAAAAGGGAGTACATCAGCAGGTATTATCACATATGACGATAAATTTAGTTATTCGCATCATGCAACAGATCCAGCAAGTGGTTTGCTATGTAATGCTTTTGACCTAGTAAGGCTACATAAGTTTAAGGATTTAGATGAGGATAGTAAGGTTGATACACCAGCCAATCGATTACCCTCCTTTAAAGCGATGGAGGACTTGGCCACTAAGGATAAAAAAGTAAAGAAAGAAATAGTCGAATCAAAACAACAATTACTAAACGAGTTTGATGATGAATCCGATTTTGAAGAAAGATTACAAGTTACGAAGAAAGGAGTTATCCTTGCTAATTATTTCAACATTGAGTTGATATTGGATAATGATCCTTACTTTAAAGGTCGATTTGGTTATGACGAGTTTGCACATAGAGAGGTAGCAATATGTGATTTACCATGGCGAGAAGTATTACCTACAGATAACGCATTAAAAGACAGTGACGATGCAAATATTAGAGCCTATTTTGATAAGAAATATGGTATCACTGGCAAAGATAAAATCTTTGATGGTATTCAGATCGTTTGCAGAAAGAATAGATTTCACCCTGTTAAAGACTATTTAGAAAGCCTTACATGGGATGGTGTGAAACGAATAGATAACTTAATGGTTGATTATTTTGCTTGCGTTGATAGTGAGTACGTTAAGGCTGTGACTAGAAAAACACTGTTAGGGGCAGTCACGAGAATATATGAACCGGGTTGTAAATTTGATAATATGCTAACCCTAAAAGGAAACCAAGGGAGCGGTAAATCCTCCTTCTTCCAAAAGCTAGCTAAATCATGGTTTACGGATTCCGTTAAGGATATTAGGAATAAAGATGCCTTGGAGGCGTTGCAGGGCGTGTGGATTGTTGAAATGGCTGAACTAACAGCTATGAAAAAAGCAGATGCCGAAACGATTAAATCCTTTATCACTGGAATGGTTGACCGCTTTAGAATGGCCTATGGTAGACGTACTGCGAATTATCCAAGACAGTGTATTATAGTGGCTACCACAAATGAGAGTGAATTTTTAAGGGACAAGACTGGTAATAGAAGATTCTGGATTGTAGGTAGTAGAAAAGGAGTTACACCATCTAAAAATGTATTTGAGCTTACACAAGATGATTTTAACCAGTTTTGGGCAGAAGCAAAAGCACTATATGATGATGGGGCAGAGAACTTGATATTATCCGAAGCACTAGAACTACAAGCAATAGCTGAACAAAAATATTACATGGTAGAAGATCCAAAAGAACTTATTATCATAGATTACTTAGAGAGGTTATTACCGGAGAACTGGGATGATATGGATGTTTATGACCGCCAAAAATTCTTAGATAGCGAGGAAGTTGGAACAGTTGAAAGAACGAGGGTTTGTGCTGCAGAAATATGGTGTGAAGCCTTAGGTAACTCAAACACAAATAAATTGGATCAGTATCAAACCTTAGAAATAAATAGAATTTTAGATAATCTTAACGATTGGGAAAAGCAAAAAAGTCCAATGAGATTTAAAAATTATGGGCCAAAAAGAGGTTACAAGAGAGTGTAACATAGTGATTACGCTGTTTACCAAAAACACAAAATCGCAAACAGTTAAAACACCGTGTTTACATAAGACTGTTTACCAAAAAGCATTGATAAAATCACAATAAATAATAGATGTAAACAGTGTAAACAGTAATTTTATATAGAGTATTAAATAATAGTAATTAGATATATATATACACGCCTAATTAACATATGCCTGCATCGCGCGCATGATGTGTGCGTGTGCGAATACCAAAAAACGAAAGAAATGTCAAGAAAAAAATGAAAATTATAAGGAGGTAAGTATATGGGATGGAGAAGCAGAACTTTAACACAACCAGAAGCTGAAATTGAAAAGTACCTAGCGAGAAAAATAAAGGATATTAATGGGTTGTGTTGGAAATTTACAAGTCCAGGCACGAAAGGTGTACCGGATAGAATAGTTGTGGTTAATGGGCTGACAATTTTTGTTGAGTTAAAAAGACCATTAGGTGGGCGTATAGATCCAACGCAAGCTTATAGAGTCCAACAGATTAGAGAAAGAGGTGGAACGGCATATTTTATCAACAATAAGAATCAGATCAAACAACTAGTTAAGCATCTCAAGGATGGACAGTTACCAGATGAACTTTAAGCCTTGGCCTTATCAAGAAAAAGCTATTAACTGGGTTCTAGAAAAACAAAGATGTGGATTGCTATTAGACATGGGGTTAGGTAAGACAGCATGTGTGTTATCTGCAATCGAGGATCTTATGTACAATAGCTTTGAGATTGAGAAGGTATTAGTCATAGCACCTTTGAGGGTAGCAAAATCTACATGGCCAACAGAAATTGAAAAGTGGGATAACTTAAACCATTTACGTTATAGCGTAGTTTGTGGGACACCAAAGCAACGACTAGCAGCCTTAGAAGTTACTGCAGACATTTACATCATCAATCGTGAAAATCTTGTGTGGTTAATTACTAGTACAAAGTTTGATTACGATATGGTCGTGATTGATGAGTTATCCAGTTTTAAGAACAACCAAGCAAAGAGATTTAAAGCACTGCGTAAAGTGATTGGCCGAGTTAGTCGAGTGGTAGGGATGACAGGCACCCCTGCACCAAATGGCTTAACTGATTTATGGCCACAAATCTATTTATTGGATCAAGGGCAACGATTAGGCCGTACTATTACTAATTATCGTAACCTTTACTTCCAAGCTGGAAGATCTAATGGACACATAGTCTATGATTACGTACTATTACCAGAAAGTGAAACAAAGATTTATAACAAGATTGAAGATATTTGTATTTCCATGAGTAAAGAGGATTACTTGGATATGCCTGAGCGAATTTATCATGATGTGATAGTCGAATTGGATAAAAAATCAAATGACTTCTATAAGCGTTTAGAAAAAGAGTATATCTTGGAATTAAGTGAAGATGAAGTGATACTGGCCAATAGTGCAGCAGCGATGAGTAATAAATTACAACAAGTTGCGAATGGAGCTGTCTACGATGAAAATGGGGATTACATAGAAATTCATGAGCATAAACTAGATGCCTTGGGGGATCTAATTGAACAAGCGAATGGACAACCAGTCATCGTAGTATACCAGTATAAACACGATAAAGAACGTATAGCAAGACGTTTTGGGGTACAAGAGCTAAATGATGATGATGATATAAAACGGTGGAATCGTGGCGATACACCTATCTTGATTGCACATGCAGCTTCTATTGGGCACGGATTAAATCTACAAGATGGAGGACATATTATCATCTGGTTTGGGATTACATGGTCCTTAGAGTTGTACCAGCAACTAAATGATCGATTATACAGACAAGGACAAAAACAAACGGTTCAGGTTTATCACATCGTTTGTAAAAATACAGTAGATGAAAGAATTTTAAAAGCGTTAAGCAATAAAGAAAAAGTACAAGATGCATTAATCAAATACTTAAAGGAGGCAATATGATTAAAATTGCAAATAGAGAATTAATAAAAGATAATACACAGGATCTAATTGTTGAGATCCAAAAGGAGAAGCAAAAAATCCTCAATCAGTTTCGAGGTAGGGATGATGAGCGATTGAAGAATAGCTTATACGATTTGGAAGATAAGCTAGCAATAGCAGAAAAATTTATGCGTACATTTTTGTAAGGAGTTGGTAATAATGGTGAGACATTGGGATGCACAAGAAATAGAGTACTTGGAGAATAAATGGGGAACCGTTAGCATTCCTGGCATTGCACGAAAGCTAAATCGAACAGTCAATGCAGTAAAAGGCAAAGCTTATAAATTGGGGTTAGGAAGTCATTTCGATTCAAGGATAGAAATATCATGTAGAGATTTATTTACAGCACTAGGAATGTGTGGAGATACAATAAGTTACCGATACACTTTAAATCGTTGGATCGAACAATTTGGATTTCCAGTTAAGAAAGTTAAATCTGTAAAACACAAATATGATTTTATTGATATAGATGAATTTTGGGAATGGGCAAAAGATCATCAAAGGATATTGAATTTTAGGTATTTTGAAAAGTATATGTTAGGGTCAGAACCTGATTGGGTTGATGAGAAAAGGGCCATTGATTATCATGAAGAGTTTAAAAAGACCCCATGGACTGTCTCAGAAGATAAGAAACTAGCATTAATGCTAAGCGAATATAAATATACATATCGTGATATAAGTCAAGTGCTGAATCGTACGGAAGGTGCAGTGAAACGCAGAATATTTGATTTAGAGTTGAAGCAAAGACCAATAAGAGCTAATAACAAAGATTGGACAGAGGAAGAAATAGCAGTTTTATTGGAATTGCATAAGCGAGGGCATTCTTATGAGTATATTGCTGATATCCTAGGAAGGAGTGCATTAGCAGTACGTGGAAAGTTTGAAAGAATACATAATCCTGATTATATGATTCGATATTATCGTGATAAGCGGTCTGACGAACCGTATAGGTGGACCAGTACAAAAGAAGGCAAAATGCTAAGAAATGCTAAGGGTTGAAAGGAAATAGAAAGATGACAAAACATTACGTAATAGGAATACACAAAAATAGCAAATTAATCGGATATATAAAGAGTTTTGAAAAAATAGACAATTTTGACTTTGAATTATCAGAAGAAGTATTTGGAGCAAGCGTTTTTGCAGAAGGTGCAAAGGGTGATTTAAAGCAATTGATTATGAATTTATCTGATGCGATAGATGATGAATCTATTAGTTTTCATCTTTACGAAGTTACTACAAGAATTGAATTATTGGAGGAACAACAATGATAAATAGTTTAAAAGTTCTCAAAGATTTATTAAATACATTAACAGATGAAGATCTCAAAGACGGAAAAGTATTTGTAGAAGCAACTGTGGTCACCGAGGAAGGAGACCAGAGTCATTGGGCATGTGCAGAAGAGTTTTGTCTTGATAAACACAAAGACTTAAAAATTATCGTCGAATTAGATTAGGAGGTAGAAAAGTGGGATATGTTATTTATGAAAAAGGAAGTGGTTATTATAATGGTATTGACTATACTTTTCAAGGTGAACTATTTTGTGGATTTGAAAATATTTTACATTTAGCAAAAATTTATAAGTCTTTGAAAGTTGCGGAAAGAGTGTTTGAAAGACTTATGGCTAATAATGTGATTGATAGAGAAAAATCACGTATTGTTGAGGTACAAGAATGAAACTAGAAGAACTGTTAGAAATGAAAACAGCGTATGAAACAGCATTTTGGCGCAACGAAGATTATGACGGTGCAGATTGTTTAGATGGCTTTATTAACCGCTATGGCGAGGTATTGTATGAAGCAATGAAAGAGTTAGAAAAATATCTGAAAAGAGGTAAAACAATGAATAAAATGAAAGAAGTGGCAAAAATATCAGGAGTTGAATTAGGCGAACCATTTAATATTGTTGGAGACAATTACAATCCATATAAATTTACTTTAGAGGGTTTGACTGGTAGTGATGGAAATGTCTACCCTATTAGTCAACACGATTTATTACTAGGTAGATTACAAATAAAAAAACTGCCATATAAACCAAAAAAGAATGATGCTTATTATTATGTTTGTGCCGCTGGAAGGGTACATCAAGACAACTGGGACGGTTATGCAGTGGATTACTACAATTACAATTATGGGAACTGCTTTAGAACAAAAGAAGAAATCGCTCAAGAGGATATTGATAGAATCCTTAAAGACATGAAATGGAAATATGAAGGTGATGGAAAATGAAATACAGAAAGAAACCAGTTGTAGTTGAAGCGATTCAATGGAACGGGAATAATTTAGCCGAGATAAGAGCTTTTGCGGGTAAGAATGTGTCTGCGAACACTTTTGTTGAAAGCTTTACTCGCAAAGAATTAGGTTCGTACATAAATATAGAAACCTTAGAAGGTATCATGACTGCTAGTATCGGAGATTACATTATCAAG
>Ga0153996_1000669_pt1 | contig 15091 bp, 15 predicted proteins | sample TSNC080MetaG_FD_104728 | JGI IMG/M metagenome (GOLD analysis project Ga0153996, IMG submission 104728) | Attine ant fungus gardens microbial communities from North Carolina, USA - TSNC080 MetaG | ecosystem: Host-associated > Fungi > Mycelium > Unclassified | place: USA: North Carolina, Lumber...
CAAACCGGCAAAGACATATTTTTCGGCGGAAAGGAGTCCCTTGTAAGCAAATGGGAGAAAAAAGTATTTTGGTAGTTGATCCTGACCGGCAATGGTCAAGTGAGCTGTGCGGGGCAATGAGCCGGAGCGGGCGCTTTACCGTAGCGCCGCCGATTCAGGACGGCAGGGCCGCCCTTGAGTATATTCAGAAGCACCGGCCCGACGTTATCGTCATGGAAATGCTGTTGGATGAATACGACGGCCTGTATCTGGCGGGATTTATCCGGGAATATATGGCAGGCTATACTCCGCTTATCTACATCCTGTCCGAAATTCCGGTCAGAAGCCAGGTCATATCCTGCCTGGTCACATCGGATACCTGGGACAATATCTATTTTGCGAAAAAACCCCAGGATACCCGGTGCGTTATTGAAAATATAACCATTCTCACCCGGGACTATCCCGCTCCGGCGTCCCGGCCTTTTGCGCCGCGGCCTTCCGGATCGGGAGATATCTTAAGCGAAATCGACCATACCATCGAGGGCTTCCTGTTCAGGCTGGATCACAGATATCACATGAAACGGTTTGTGTCCGCCAAAACGGCTCTAAAGACCCTGTTGCTGGAGGAATCGGAGATCAAAAGCATGACCGACCTGTATAAAAAAACAGCGGAACAGATTGGCGGTACGGGGGCCGGTGTGGAACGGAACCTCCGCTCCTTCCGTGAAAAGTTAAGGGAATGCAATACCGATTATTACCTTAAGAACCTTGCCGATTACAACATCAACAACAGCAGCTTTTACTGGGGCGCCCTGCGTGTGCTCAAGTCGGAGCTGGGCGGCGGGGTGCTCCGGAGCCTAAGCGCCCGGCAGGGGATGCGCCCCTGAAAAAAATTACAACGCCGATATGGAAATATGACATATAGCTGTCAGGTTTATGTGGTATACTGACTATGCAGCAAGGTTAACGCCGCCCTATGGGCGGCGCGCGGCGTTCGCCGCGACTTAAAAACGCTTTAGCGTTTTTAAGTTAACCAGCTATAATAAAAAAACGGAGGGGGTATCCTATGAACTGGAGCGGGCTGTATACCGCGGAGAACCGCCCGGCGCCGGAGGAGATCAGCGCGTTTATCGGCAATGACCTGTGGCGGGAAATGAATGATTTTTTGCAGCGCACCTATGGCGTGGAGCCGCAGATGGCATACAGCGGCTGTTCCGCCCAACCGGGCTGGAATGTCAAGTACAAAAAGGGCGGCAAGTCCCTCTGCACGCTGTATCCCATGGAGGGCGGCTTCATCGCCCTCGTGGTAATCGGGGCCAGGGAGGAGGCCGAGGCCGGGCTGTTGATGCCCCTTTGCAGCGGGTACACCCAGGAGCTGTTCCGGCAGACTCCCTTTTCCGCCGGGGGCAGATGGCTGATGATGAACGTCACCGGAAAAGAGGTTTTGGAGGACGCCAAAAACCTCATTAAACTACGGGTAAAACCAAAGCAATAGGAGGTAACAACATGCCAAGGGTATCAAACATCGAGCTTCTATGTCAAAGCGGGCAGCCGGTGCTTTTCATCCGCACCAGGACAAGGGTAGAAAACCTGCCCCAGCTTATCGGTGAAAGCTATGGCAGGATGGCCGCTTATCTGAAGGAGCTGGGGGAGATATTAGCCGACGTTCCCTATACGGCCTATCACAACATGGACATGCAGGATCTGGATGTGGAGATCGGCTTCCCCCTGTCTAAAGCCCTGCCGGGCAGGGATGATATACAAGCCGGTTCCATTCCCGGGGGAAAGGTCATTTTTTGCATGTACCGCGGAGCCTACTCCGAAATAGGGCCGGTATACGAGGAGATGATGAAGTGGGTTCAGGACAACGGGTTCACATCCTCCGGCTCCTCCTATGAGTATTATTATAACGGCCCGGGATTCCCGGAAAGCGAGATGCTCACCAGGGTCGTCCTGCCCATCGCTTAGGATTCTCCGCGCTAACCCTCGCCGGGAGCCGGGTCGTAATCCAGCGTGACAAAGTAGTCGTAAAGGGGCATCAGGAATTCAAAACCGGCCGCAAGCCGGTTCGCCAGCTCCGGGGAAAAGAGCTCGGTTCCGTTTTGCTGGTTATGGACAAGGGAAAAGGACTTCTTATTGTACCACAGGGCTGTTTTTTCCGTTGGAGCCGCCTTTGGGCGCACATATTCAGGCCCCTCCAGTACAAACTCATCCTGCTTTGCCAGCGGCGCGACAAGCTTCTCAAACTTTTTTGGGGCACGGTGGATGCGCGCCCGCAGCTTTGCCATGGTTTCCGGCTTCGCCTGATAATAGCCCAGGCCGTAGCTCCAGTCCTCCGGGGACAGCTCAAACCAGAATACGGGGGTGGACGTCCACTCCTCGCTGGGTTTTTCTATGGAAAACCACAGGTGATCCCTGTATGGCCCGCCGCCCCGCAGCCGCCTGGCGTCCTTGTAGATGCGCGAAACCTTATGGATAAAGCCCTTGCCTCCACAGGCGGCGGTGACGCGCCCGAACACCTCGCCTCCCAATTCCCTCATGGGATAGAGAAAATCCCGCAGGTATTCATCTTTGTGGGCCTCAAACCAGGGCTTTTCATTGTTCAGACGGAGGTTCCACATAAAATCAATGGTGCGGGGAGAAAAACCTTCAAACATCCTGTTCACCTTATTTCTGTTTATTAAACGCATGAAGCCTCCGGGTGTATATCAATTATACACCGGAGGCTTTGCCATGCCGTAAAAATGAACGCCTACCGGCTTGTTTGGCGGATCTGGTCGATGCGGCTGCCATCCCGGTAGAATACGTCCGCCACCACCCGGCCCTGGGCGGAAAGGGGAGCCGGTATGCCGGTGATGCCGTTTGCCAGCCTTTGCAGGTCGTGGATATCCACCACCGGAAGCCCGGCGTCCTTCAGGCGGTTCCGGAGCTCGGCCCGGGTGGGATTGACGGCAATGCCCCGCTGGGTTACAAGCACATCCACCGTTTTGCCCGGGGTGGTGATGCACAGCACCCGATCCACAAGCACCGACAGCCGCGCCCGCACCAGGGGCGCGATAATCATGGACAGCTTGGCCCCGGCGGCGGTGTCGCTGTGGCCGCCGCTGCCCCCCATAATATTCCCGGTGGAATCGGTGTGTACATTGACGTTGAAATCGGTGTCAATCTGGGTAGCCCCCAGAATCACCACATCCAGGCTGTTTACAATGGCGCTCTTGGCGGTGGGGCTGGCGTAATGGGCCGCCGTCACCTCCCGGTGCCTGGGGTTGGCGCGGATGGACTCCACCGCGTCCAGGTCAAAGCACTGGACGTCCATGAGGGCTTCAAAGCAGCCCGCGTTCAGCATATCCACCAGATAACCGGTGATGCCGCCCATGCCAAAGCTGCCGGTGACCTTCTCCTCCAGCATAATGTCCTTGAGGTACTTGGCCGCCGCCAGGGACGCGCCGCCGGCCCCGGTCTGGAAGGAGAAGCCATCCTTCAGCAGCCCCGAATGGCGGATGATACGGGCGGCGTAATCCGCCATAATCAGGCCCACCGGATCCCTTGTAATCCGGGTGGTGCCCGACACAATGCCCGCCGGATCCCCGATTTTATCCATGGTCACCACATAGTCCACCTGGGTCTCCGAAATAGAAAAATCCGCCAGGGGGTATGAAACCAAATTGTCGGTGACCACCACCACCTTGTCGGCGTGGGCCGCGTCCGCAAAGGCATAGCCCAGGGAACCGCAGGCGGAGGGGCCGTATTTTCCCGAGCAGTTGCCCATGGGGTCGGCTGTGGGGGCGGCGATAAAGGCAATATCAATGTGGGCCTCCCCCGACTCAATGGCGGCGGGACGGCCCCCGTGGCTTCGGAAGACCACCGGCTTTTCCAGGACGCCCTGGGAGATGGCGCGGCCAAGCCGTCCGCCCATGTAGCTGCACTCCAGGCCGGTGACCACGCCGTTTTTGATGTGCTCCACCAAGGGCGCGTGGGCGTCGAACAGGGAGCTTGCGTTGATATTGATATCGCGGATGCCCTTCCGGGCCACCGCCTCCAGCACCGCGTTGAGAACAAAATCGCCGTTGCGCAGGTGATGGTGGAAGGAGATGGTCATGCCATCCCGCAGTCCGGCCAGTTGGATAACCTCCTCCAGGGATTTTACAAGCTTGCTCATTTCACTCCGCCTCCCTGCATTGCTTTTTCCATGTCCAATACCTGCCGCGCCCGGGCGACTATGGGGGCGTCGATCATCTTTCCATAGAGGGAGATGGCGCCCTTGCCCTGGGCCTTGGCTTCCTCGATAGCCGCCAGCACCTCATAGGCGTAGTCGATTTCCTGCCGGGTGGGGCTGAACACCCAGTTGATTCCCCCGACATGCCGGGGGGAAATGGCGGCCTTGCCGGAAAAGCCCAGGGATTTTGCCAGCCGCGCGTCCCGGGTAAGCCCCTCGTCGTCGTTCACGTCGGTGAAGGGGGTGTCGTAGACGTCGATCCCGGCGGCTCTTGCGGCGGAAACCATCCGGCTCCTGGCGCTGAAAATCTCGCTGCCCTCCTTGGTGCGGGCGCAGCGCAGGTCGGCGGTCAAATCCTCCGCTCCCAAAAACAGGGAGGTAACCCGGGAATCCGCGGTGGCGATGGCGTAGGCATTCTCCAGGCCGATGGCCGTCTCGATCAGGGGAACCAGCCTCACCGTCCCCCTTGGGATGCCGTGGCGTTCCTCCACCTCATCCATATAGGCGGACACGGCCTGAACATAAGCCGCGTCCCGAACCTTGGTGGGCATAATAAGGGAGGGCTTAAGGGGGATCACCTCATCCAGATCCCGCTTCCAAAATTCGTTTTCGTCCACCGGGTTGATGCGGATGACCACCTCAACCCTGGAATAGTCCAGATACCGCAGGGTGTTGCGCACCAGAATCCGGGCGGCGTCCTTTTCGTCGGGGGACACCGCGTCCTCCAGATCCAGAATCACGGCGTCCGCCCCTAAGATATCCCCGTTGGCCAGCATGTTGGGGTTGTTGCCCGGCAAAAATAAAAGCGATCTGCGCATATGCTACAACTCCCCTTCCCCTCGTTTTATCGCGGTTTCCACCCGGGCACGGATGGTGCATTCCAGCGCGCCCTTGTCGTTTACCGTTACCGACCCGGCCTCCACGCCGTTTTGCCGCAAAACATCCCGGATTGTCTCCTCGATGGAGCCTCCGAACTGCTCATACACCACCGACTGAATATCAATGGTAATGCCCCCGGAGCCGGGTGCGACCTCCACAAACACATCGCTGGATTCCAGTGTACCGGCCACAGCTTTTCGACCTATTTTCATCTGTCCAAGTCACATCCTTCCCTCAATGCCGGGGAATTTCCCAAGCATCTGTTGTGTCCCCATTATACGATATCCGGCGGAGGAAAACAACCTATTTTCTTCCATATACCGGATTTCCTGCGGCTTCCTTCCGGTCGGCGTATCCGGTGGTGATCTCCGCCTCGGCGGCGTCCACCTTTAGGTAGTAACTTTAAAAAATATTATCAAAAATGAAGAAAAATGATTATTTTATTACCGAAAAATAACAATTTGGCGGGATGACATATAAAATTTTGCTTTAGTATTGACAAAATTATTTATATGATATATTATTAATGCATAAAATATGCACAATAGACAGCGACATGCAGTTGGCGTTAAGCTTCGTATTGTAAAAATTAAAATGAAGGAATAAATTTAAAAATTATGAGTGAATCTGGAGCGGTCTTTGTCAAAATACGATTTTTATTGCCTACGCTTCCTAAGGCTGAAAGACATTTTGCTGAATATATACTTGAAACTCCCAAGAAAATTGTGGGACTAACACTGGCGGAGGTGACCCGTGATTCGCAATGCAGCGAATCGTCCATTATAAGATTGGCGCACCGGATTGGTTTCAGCGGTTTTACGGAGTTGAAGAAACATATAGAAATGTCCCTGGAAAATGATAATATTGATGAAGAACTGGATTTGTCAAAATGTGACAGTATTAAGCAAATAATTTCTATGGTGTTTAAATATAATATGCGCACATTAAGCGACACGCTGGCCTTGGCGAACCAGGAGTATGATCGGGCGGTTGATGCGCTTATAAACGCGAAATCCATACACTTTTTTGGAACCGGCGATGCCGGGCTTGTCGGTGAACTCGCACATATGAAGTTTTTGCGTTTGGGAATTCCGGGCAGCGCATACAATGACGCTAATTTGCAGGTTACCGCAGCGAGCACGTTGCAGCCCAGTGACGTCGCAATTGCCATTACCCATTCAGGCCGTACAAAGACTACGGTTGACGCGTTGCAGCTGTCACGTGAATCCGGCGCAACCACCATCTGCATAACAAATATGGATAAATCTCCCGCTACAAAGCATGCGGATATTAAGCTTTTCACCGCTACTACAGACATTACCATCGGCAGCGAGTTTGTCTCCCGCCGCATTGCCGAGCAGGCAATCATTGAGGCGTTATATCTGTCGTTTTTAAAGAAGTCGCCTAAGGATTACACCAAGATTATTGAAAGAACATTTTCTGCCTTTGACCGGCTCAAATAATAATTTTTCGCACCGTTTTATTATTCCAATCGACCTCTACTGACATAGTTTTGATTTAAGCGGATAAGGATATTTATAAGTTTAAGATATTTAATTTGCGGGGTGTCGAAATGAAATGCTTCTTGGGAATAGATGTTGGTACAAGTGGTGTCAAAGCGGTTATAGTTGACGAAAAGGGGTGCGTTACGGGGATTGGTTATCGGGAAATTGAATTATTGGTGGAAAAACCGCTTTGGGCGGAGCAGGCGCCCCAGCAGTGGTGGCTGGCCTGTAAGGCGGCGGTGGCAGAGGCCGTGGGTGCTTCCGGGGACGGAAAAAACGTAGAGGGCATCGGGCTGACAGGGCAGATGCTCGGAAGCGTGGTGCTCGACAAAAACCGCGAGCCTGTCGGGAATTGCATGCTTTGGCTTGACCAGCGCGCCATTGAAGAACAAAAATTTATGGTTGAAAAAGTTGGCATGGACAGACTGCTGGACATCACCTGCATGATGCCGCTGACAGGCTATTGGGGTCCCAAGCTGCTATGGCTTAAAAAGAATAAGCCGAGCGAATTTGAAAAAATGAGGCATGTTATATTCCCAAAGGATTATATTGTCTACAAGCTGACAGGTGAGATATCCACCGAGGTTTCCGATGCGTCGGCCTCCATTTTGTTTGACGTTCCCAAGCGTAAATGGTCAAGAGAGCTTTTTGAAATATGCGGGTTGCCCTATGATGTCGTGCCTGACAGAACAATTGAATCCCAAGAGGTTGCGGGTTACCTGCGAAAGGATATCGCATCGGAATTGGGGCTAAAGGCGGATATCCCTGTGGTTGGGGGAGCCGGCGACCAGCATGCCGGCGCAATAGGCTGCGGCACCGTGCGGGAAGGCGTCGTTTCGGCTTCAATTGGAACAAGCGGCGTAGTTTACGCGGCGACCAATACTCCCTACGCCGATAGGATGCTGGCGGGGATGCAGACCCACTGTCATGCGATTCCAGACATGTGGAGCTTCTTGGGCTGCATGCTGTCTGCGGGCGGCTCTTTCAGATGGCTCAGGGACACGCTGTTTGCCAGGGAGCGGGATGAATGCGAGAAAAACAACAAGAATATTTATGCCTACCTGGACGGGATAGCGTCTAAGGCTCCCGTGGCCTCGGAAGGACTGGTGTTCCTGCCGTATTTAAACGGTGAGAGGGCTCCGTATCCGGATCCTTACGCGAAAGGCGGATTCTGGGGATTATCCATCAGGCATGGCTTGCCCGAAATGACCAGGAGCGTGATGGAGGGTATTACCTTCGGCCTGAGAGATATCGTGGAGGTGCTCAAAAAAGCCGGCGTCAACGTCAATCAGGTTCGAGTCTCCGGCGGCGGAGCCAAAAGCAAATTCTGGCGGCAGATGATGGCCGACATTTTTGGCGTAAGCGTTGCCACCACCAATGTGGGTGAAAGCGGATGCATAGGCGCCGCGATACTTGCGGGTGTCGGCGCGGGGCATTATTCCTCGGTTCAGGAGGCAAGCGACGAGATCGTTAGCGTTGTCAGCGAGATTGAGCCGGACAAGCGCAACGCGGAGATTTACGAGGACTTTTACGGTACATACAAAGAGCTCTACGCAAAGCTTCAGCCGACAGGCGTCGCCCAGTCGAAGCTGCTTGAAAAATGGAATGACGCAGACAAGCGGTGTGATTAAAGCGGTGTTTTTATATTGTTCGCAATACCTTAACGATAAAAAACTTAGGAGGAAAACTATGAAAAAGCTTATTACATTAATGCTGGCAATCACTATGGTGCTGCTAACCCTTGCGGGTTGCGGGTCTTCCACGTCGGCGCCTGCCTCAAGCGCGGCGCCGGCCGCCTCCGGCGCCTCAAATGCCGAGGCGGCTCCTGAGGCCCCCGCGGAAGGGAAATCACTTACCTTCGGGTACACCTACTGGGCGGCGTCCGATTTCTTCCTGACCATCGGTGAAGCGATCAAGGCGCAGGCAGAGGCCAACGGAGACACCTGTATCATTATCGACGCACAGCAAGACAACCAAAAGCAGATCGACATCATTGACGATTTTATCGCAAAAGGCGTTGACCTGGTATTCCTGAATCCTGTTGACCGCGACGCGATCAAGCCCGCCCTCGTCGCGTTGAAGGAAGCCGGAATTCCTGTGGTTAACTTCGACACCTCCGTAGCCGACCTTTCCCTTGTTGAGTCTTATATCGCTTCGGATAACGTCTCGGCGGGCGTCATCATGGCTGAAGCTATGATTGAGCGGTTCCCGGACGGCGGCGAAATCGCTATCCTGGATTATCCCCAAAACTCCGCTTGCCTTGACCGCGTTCAGGGCTTTATGGACACCATTACCTCAAACTTCAAGATAGTGGCGCAGCAGGATGCCCAGGGCAAACCCGACCCCGGCCTTGAAAAAGCGACGGATATTCTTACGGCCAACCCGAACCTCATTGCTATGTTCTGCGTAAATGACCAGAGTGGCCTGGGAGCCTACGGCGCGGTTGTTCAGCAAAACTCGAAGGTTGAGATTTATGGCGTTGACGGCTCGCCGGAAGCGAAAGAGGCCATTAATTCGGGTGGGCAATATGTGGCGACAGCCGCCCAGTCCCCGAAGCAAATCGGCGCGAAGTGCGCGGAAGTCGGCTACCAGATCCTCAAGGGCGAAGCGTTTGAGAAGGAATTTTATGTTCCTACCTTTAAGATTGATAAAGACAACGCAGGACAATACCTGGATGGATGGCAATAGAATTTGACCACTGTATAAACTGGCAACAACCATCATGAAAAGCAGGAAATTGTCGCAATGTGACGATTTCCTGCAATTCATATTGTACCCCACGGCACATAATGGGTAATACGGAAGGGGGACTATCTTTGGGCGATGTAATTTTAAAAATGGAGGGCATTACCAAGAGCTTCCACACTGTCAAAGCCTTGGTTGACGGAAGAATCGAGCTTCGCGGCGGAGAGGTGCACGCTTTGCTGGGGGAAAACGGTGCGGGGAAGTCAACCTTGATAAAGGTTTTGGGAGGCATCTATCAGGCGGACGGCGGCACCATAACCATAAATAATGAACCGGCGCATATACATGACGTTAGCTCGGCAAGGCAGCATGGCGTGAGCGTTATTCACCAGGAGCTGTTGATGATGCCCCACATGACGATAGCGGAAAACATTTTTGCCGGCCGCGAAATAGAAAGCGTCAGGGGTTTTGTCTCCAAATCAAAAATGGTCAGGCAGGCACAGGAAATGCTGGATAATTTCGAGCTGCCCCTGTACGCCGGGGGAAGATTGGGAAAGCTTACCATTGCAAACCAGCAAATGGTGGAGATCATTAAAGCAATTTCCTTTGGAGCGAGAATCATCGTAATGGACGAGCCCACCTCATCGCTTTCAGATAAAGAGGTCAACGCGCTTTTTGATTCTATCCGCAAGCTCAAAGCACAGGGAATCGGTATTATTTATATTTCACACAGGCTGTCCGAGCTGGATGAGATATCCGACAGAATCACAATTATGCGGGATGGCAGCTACATTGATACCGTCGTTACCAAGGATACCAAACGGGAAGAGCTTATTTCAAAAATGGTTGGACGGTCGCTGGAAAGCTATTATACCCGGGAACAATCGGCAACGGACGAAATTGTCCTCAAGGTGGAGGGAATTTCGGACGGCAACCTTGTAAAGGACGTCAGTTTTGATCTTAAAAAAGGTGAAATTCTTGGATTTTCAGGGCTTGTGGGTTCCGGACGGAGCGAAGCCATGAAGTGTATCTTTGGTCTTTCCAAGCTTCGGTCGGGCAAAATATCCGTTGGAGGCAAGGAGGTTAACCTCAAGTGCCCAACCGACTCTATGAAAATGGGGATAGGTCTGGTAGCGGAAAACAGAAAGGAGGAGGGGCTTTACCTCAAACGGAACGTTCGTTACAACATCTCCATAGGAGTTCTTGAGAAGTTCATAAAAGGAATTGTGGTAAAAAAATCCAACGAGGATCAAATCGCAAGCGAGTATGTAGATAAAATGTCCATTAAAATATCCTCCTTAAATCAAAAGATATCCAACCTTAGCGGAGGAAATCAGCAAAAAGCGATTATCGGCAGATGGCTGGCGGCAAATCCCAAGATTCTGATTTTGGACGAACCGACCCGGGGCGTTGATGTGGGAGCGAAAGCCGAAATCTACAAAATCATGAACGCGCTTGCCAAAGACGGCATGGCGATTATCATGGTTTCTTCGGAAATGCCTGAAATTCTCAACATGAGCGACAGGGTTGTGGTTATGAGTCACGGACATGTTTCCGGGATTGTAAGCGGTGACGACATGAACCAGGAAACCATCATGACAATGGCCACCAAAGAATTCTGAGTATGAGGGGTAATTACAATGAGTAATGATAAGGCAAAACTCTCACGGGCACAAAAATGGAGCAGCAACTCCCTTGTTGAATCCCTTAAGGAAAATTCCGGCGTTTTGATTGGATTTCTAATCATATGCGTCATACTGTCGGTAAGCAGTGAGGTTTTTCTAACGCAAAGAAACGTTTTTAATGTATTAAGGCAGCTTGCCAATAACCTATTTTTGTCTTGCGGAATGTTCATGGTGATATTATTAGGCGGCATTGACCTGTCGGTCGGGTCAAATATGGCTGTTTCCGGTGTTTTGTGCGCGGGATTCATTTCCTACAATCTGCTGCCGGCTCCTGTCGCGATTGTGCTCGCACTGCTTTGCGGCTTGATAATCGGCTTAATTAACGCAACGATCATATCGTTTACCAATATCCCGCCCTTCATAGTCACCCTCGCGACCATGAACATAGGCCGCGGTTTTGCAAGGTTGTATACCAGCTCAAAAACAATACCCGTTAATAACGATTTATTCGGCGGTATCGGTACGGGCAATATTTTCGGCGTAGTACCCATGCAGGCTATCTACATAATTATTATCCTGATAATGACCGGCCTGATCCTTGGCAGCTCAAAGCTTGGCAGGCATATCTACGCAACGGGTGATAACCGCACTGCGGCGATGTTTTCGGGTATAAACACCACAAAAGTCACCTTTTTTGTTTTTATGTATAGTGCGCTAATGTCCTCTTTCGCGGGCATCGTTCTCGCTTCACGGATGTTCGCCGGTACCGCTACGGCGGGTGAAGGCGCTGAAATGGACGCCATTGCCGCCGTTGTTCTCGGCGGAACAAGCATGAGCGGTGGCGTAGGCAAGCTGTCGGGCGTTGTAATAGGCGTTTTCCTCATCGCGGTTCTTAACAACGGCATGAATCTGCTCAACATTGACTCGTCTTGGCAGTTCATTGTAAAAGGCATTGTGATTTTGATTGCCGTTTACATCGACTACCTGAAGAAAACGAGAGACAAATAGTAGATGCTTTGTTAAAACAGAATAGGGGGATATTATGCCGGATTATAATAAGTATTATGATGAAGTCCTTACAGTTGAGCGCGACACCATAGGATCCCTAATGAGAAGCCTGGATCGAAAGGTTATGGATCAAATTGTCGATTTGCTTTGTACTGTCAAGAAGAACAGTAAAAAGGTCATTACCGCAGGCTGCGGCACATCAGGCATTGCGGCTGAGAAAATTGCCCATACATTGAGTGTCATTGAGGTTCCTTCGTTCTTTTTGTCGCCCGCAAATTCCATTCATGGAGGAATGGGCGCGATTCAGGAGGGGGATATAGTTGTTCTCTTAACCAAGGGCGGCAACACACAGGAGATTGTGAACTATATTCCGGTATGCAAACAAAAAAAAGCGACAATAATCGGGGTTACCGAAAGTGAAAACTCAACATTAGGAAAAAATTGTGATATCATCTTGAAGGTTCCCGTGGAAAGGGAGGCATGTCCGTGGAATTTGATTGCTTCCGCCAGCATTTTGGCCGTAATTTCAGCTTTTGATGCAATTGCGTTTACCGTTATGCAGCACAATGGGTTTGCAAAGGAGGACTTTTATTTAACGCATCCAGGGGGCTCTGTCGGCGATAAATTAAGGCATGTCGGATATGGGAACCGGTAGAATGAGATACTATAATTGGGGAGAAAAGATAAATGGTAATTGAAATTGTATCCAAAATAATTAAAGAGATTGATGCTATGCAGGCAAAACTGGATTCGGAAAATCTGGATAATATAGCGCAATTGATTGCTTCCTCCCCAAGCGTTTTCATCGCCGGAGCCGGACGGGCCGGAGCCATAATGCAATGCTTTGCCAAGCGGCTTATGCACATCGGACTCGATTCGTATGTGGTCGGGGAAAGCACGACCCCGCCTGCAAAAAAAGGCGATTTGCTTATTGTCGGAAGTGGCTCAGGCGAAACGGAAAGTCTCGTGATAATAGCAAATAAGGCGATTGATTTAGGAATCCGAGTTTTGCTGATAACCACAAATCCGGACTCATCTATCGGAAAAGTGGCGGATCATATATTGGAAATTCCGGCTATCACACCAAAATCCGCGGCAACCGCAAGTATGTCCTCCATCCAGCCAATGGCCAATTTATTCGAGCAGATGCTTTTGATTTGTACCGATGCCATATCAGTGAAAATTTCTTATATAAAGGAAATGGACTACGACCAAATGTTTGCCCGCCATGCCAATCTGGAGTAAACCTGACACTGATACTCACCTGAGGATTTCACATTGTGGCTTTCTCAGGAGCGCAATTTTCCTCATTATACCCTTTCCCGGCACAAAAAAACAATATATCCAATCCAGCCCCGCAGTGCGCACTGCGGGGCTTTTGCATATATCAGTTAAAAAAACAAAGTGAAAGATTTGGTAAACATTATGGATTTCTTTGTAAGCGGAATCGACATGCTGTAAAAATTAGTCGTGGCCATCGGCGGCGGCTTGACAATTAAAAGCCAGGGTTATGCCTTGATAGAACGAATTAATTTCGAAAATATATTGACATATATATCATAATTGACTATAATATCAATATAGTCAATTGATATAAAAGTTTCTCTGTACTTGATGATATAATATTCGAAATTTACAGACTTCATGTCGTTTCTGAGATTCATGATTAGTTACTATGATTTTGTTGAAATAGCTCCATTGCTTTGAGTTTTCAAACACGCTCTGGAGAGGATCGCTTTTGCTAATTTGCTATAGTAAAGGAATACTTATTGACTTCGTTTGTCCATTTCGAGGTAAACTGGAGTGATACGACACATAGTTTTTTTTGGAGGTGCTTATGGAATATCTTTACCACAGTGCAATGCTGACATCTGTTTTCAGGACAATGCAGAGCGAAGTGTTGGCACAAAGCCGCTTGGTCAGCACCGAATATGAAGCGGTTGCCGAATTGGCCATTGGCACATCGGATCTGACCGTCAAACGATCCGGATGGGAGATCTTCCGATCACCCGCCTCCGGGATGAATGGGTGCGGGTCGGAGGACGGATTAATAGGTCAGGAAATGGGGTTTCAGTCCGGAAGAGCGCTTGGCACGATCGGCAACAAATTTGACGGGATACCCAAACTGCTTTTGACGGAATGTGTCAAGGGCATGATTCAGTCCGATGTTTTTCTTTTCCGAGAGAGGGGTTTTCCCAGCGTGGAAGACTACCAGCACGATTGGAAGAAACAACATGCGGATTCCTGTTTTTTGTACAGCAATCAGCATCGTAGCCAGAACCGCCCGTGGACCTACTATTTTGATGCCCGAAAATATGATACCCAGCTATTTTCCCGCAGCAAGACCGCTCAGGTAACCAAAACCGACGAGTATACATATTCGGTCAGCGGGGGATTTTTTGATGGATATCATGAAATCGGCATCGAATTGACGACAGCCGATGGACTGGTATCGCGGATCGAAGGGGGGTTCATGCGATCACCGGATCCGCTGTGTGCCGAAACGATCGCGGGGATTCAACGGCTCGCCGGGCGTAAGCTTGACGATCTCAACAAGCACTGTCTCAGCAAGATTGTTGGCGGGACGCAAGGCTGCTATCATCTGGTGGAGTTTTTGTCTTTTCTTACGGATGCGCTTACATCCGCTACAAAGCTCAAAGCATAACGGCAACGCCGACAGTTCTTGCCTAAAACTCAATAACCCGGAATAACGTAAATATGTGGAGGGGAACAACATTATGCGTGATTACCGCGAGTACATATCTACCTATAACAACATGCAGGTTACCCAATCCTATTGGCCGTCAATCAAATTTGGAAAACTCTATGATTGCAGCATCGGCCATGAACTGAGAACAGCAGCAATGGAGGTTCCGGATCGGATTGCGCTCGTCGAGGGGCATGCTGACGGCGGCAAACGCCGGAGATGGACATATTCCGAACTGCTGGCAGAATCCGAGAGGGTGGCATCAGCGCTTCTATGCAGGTTCCAGCCGGGCGAGCATGTTGCACTATGGTCAAGGAACAGCGCGGAATGGATTTTAATGTATTATGGTTGTGCTCTGGCCGGACTTGTTGTGGTGACGGTTAACCCCGCGTACAAGGAGCAGGAGTTTGAATATGTGATGAGGCAGTCGGACGCAGTGGGCTTGATTATGGCCGACGAACATCGTGGATTTGATATGCTGGCGGCG
>Ga0153996_1000671_pt1 | contig 15030 bp, 14 predicted proteins | sample TSNC080MetaG_FD_104728 | JGI IMG/M metagenome (GOLD analysis project Ga0153996, IMG submission 104728) | Attine ant fungus gardens microbial communities from North Carolina, USA - TSNC080 MetaG | ecosystem: Host-associated > Fungi > Mycelium > Unclassified | place: USA: North Carolina, Lumber...
CTGGGGCAGGTAATGAGTAAAAATGATATTCCGCCTTCTACGATCGACGCACCCCTTGTAACCCTGATTGTAGATAGATTGCCAATGTACGAGGTCAACGACACCTTTGAATTCATCCTCGGTGCCGATAGGAACCTGCACAGCAGCTGCCGGCATGCGAAGTTTGGTACGGATTTGATTTACAATTCGCCAGGGATTAGCGCCAGCCCTTATTCATCAAAAAGTTATTGGCTTGTAACGCATGTGTATAGAAAGACCTACCTATCCATCTTGTTGACAAAAGAAATCCGAGGAACATGATATCGGCGCATTTGGCGATCAACCGTCGTTGTTTGGCTCTGAAAGATGGTGTTCATGATGATAGAAGGATCAGACAGCATACAGACAGACCTGCACTCCAGCAACCGCACACAGCACCAGTACAGCGCCATCCAAAACTCTCAAGGCCCTTTCCACTTCGATTGTGAAGTCGACGTGTCCTGAGTGCATTGAGAAAGAGAGCGAGATTTAATTGTTGAGAAAATCTTCATACCGGGAGTGTCGATGATGTTGATGGCGTAATTGTTTCTGGCACCAGATAGAGAATCCGTGGCTTCCCAGTCACAGAATGTGGCAGCACTCTGAATTGTGATACCCTTCTCTCTTTCCAAATCCATGCTATCCATCTTGGCGCCTACCGCATCTTTTCCTCGCACCTGATGAACGACAGAGACAAGGTGAGATATAAAAACAATAAAAAAATTTACGGCTATGTATCCTGCGAAGTCGTTGTAATAGGTCGCGTACCTCGTGAATGTCCTTAATCCGACCAGTGTAATATAGAACACGCTCTGTCAATGTAGTTTTGCCAGAGTCAATATGCGCGGAGATACCGATATTCCTCTGAAACTGAAGTCGATCATGATCTCTGTTGGAAAGCTGGTATGCAAGTTTCTCTGGACCAGCCGGGACGTTATCGACGGGTTTTAGGGCAGCAGCAGTCGAGGCAGCACGTCTTTCAGCGATGGATAGGATAGAAAGAGAAAAGCAAGAAGGAGTACGTAGTCTCTGGGTCTGGACCAGAAAACGATCCAGGAACATTGTGACCAGCAGTTTACGAATCCAAGTTTGTCGAATTTGCAGCGTCATTGCTTAGTCAGTAATGAGCACCTCTCCCAGTAGGGAAACAAAATTCAGACAAACCCGGCTTCTCATCCATGCAGCACAGGCTGAATCGATACAATATAAAGTCAACAGGATAGTTAACAGTTACAGTCAACAAAACAGAGGGGTATCAAAAATTAGACATGCCCATTGCATCGCAATTTAATTTTCCATCGCACTCCTTATTCAACTTGGATCCTTTGTGAAACACGTCACGCTTCGGTTTCTTCAAATCTAGACTTTCGTCCCTGCTGTGCGTCACCGGCTTCTCCCACTCCTTCCAATTCTTACCCACCAAAATCTGTCCAAGCATCAAAGCGCCGAATGTCCGATAATCTCTGACTCTCTCCTCTTGTGCGAATGTCGGTGGCCTTCCCTGGACTTCATTCATGAAATTCCGGACAATTTCATGTTGTTCTACGTTTCGCCCCCCAAAAATATCCCAGCCGAGTGCTGCATACAAAGTCGAATTCTGCATAACTGAGAATCGCTTTTCTTCTATCAGTGCGTGCGAATTGGGGCGTTTCTCTGATCGCTGGGAGGCATAAAAGTAGACAGGCGTACGAGCACTACCCCAGTCCCTAAATCCTGACGGGAGCTTCTTGAGGCAAAGTGATGCATCCACACAGCCTTCCATCCCGTAAGAAGAGGAACAACAATCCAGGACGAGCTCTTCGCCCTTGATCGTACGGAAATACAACCAATAATGTTTGTTAGGATCTAGCACAGTTGTTTGTGAAGAAGTTTTCGGATTGTAATAGGTCCAGGTCTGGACACGGTTCGCCTTGCCTTGGATCCGCCCTCGACAAACGCCGAAATCACTGACGGGACTGTGTCCGTATTACAATCGGAAACATCCGCGGGACTCCCAACATGGGCCCTCTGAGCTACCCGACGACTTGGCCATGTGGGTTGAGTATATTTCTGACAATATCAGAAGAGAGATGGCGACAGTAATTTCAAAGATGGAGTTTTCTCGAATCACATGCAGGAACATTTGTAAACCTTCCAATGGTTCGTGTCCTTTCCACCACGACGGTAATTTCTCCATGCTGGGTAGATCTGAGATTTGGAGATCATATTCCTCACCAAGGACAATAGTGTGATGAAGATTGTTCTCCGTGGGCGTGGCTCTGCGGGATCTAGGTATTGGAGCTCGTAGAATCTTATGTCTGAGCGCAGGATGCAGACTGGCGCTCGGGTTGGGGTTGATATGGTGGCCGAGTTTCTCAAACATGCCTTCGATGAAGGGATCTGAGTGTCTAGCATTGTTCCGTTCTTGTGTAGGCGCCAATTGCCTTACAAAATCAAACATGTATGCGATGAAGGGATAGAACGTCTTGAGATTAATCTGCTGTGTCTGTGCTGGTAGCCACTGAATATACATGTTCTTCCCTGAGCTGAGCTGCTTACAACATAAACAGTGGTGAGCCTTCTAATCAAACTTTTGACATTCTCTTGAGCAATAAATGGCCTGGCTTGGTCAACAACTAGGAGTGAAAGATGTCCACGATCGGATGTACGGAAGCACAAGAATTGCACAATCGTAGGTTAGTGGTGACAGCACAGACTCGACACTTATCAAGTTTCTGCAGAGGAATCGATAATATTCTCCCATTGCCTGTGGGAAGTGGTACCTGATCAAATTCGACCTCGCCGTTGCGTATTTTGAGGAAAACATCGCGTAACTTGGCTAGGTCGGCATTGGGGAATGATTGGCATACCCGCATTATACGTCGGTAGGATTCACGCCAGGCCTCTTCATTTGTGGTCCTGTAGATCCATGGCGTCGAACAAGAACAATAAAATAAAAATTCGTGGTCATGTGCCTTTGCTGTCGGAATGACATCACATCTGGCTATCCAGGGAATCAATGATCCGTGTGATAAATGTAATACAAAATAATATCAATGAATGTGCCTTTCAGCTTTATAAAGTTGCACCCAAAGGCCACCCTGCAAACAGAATCATCAGCACTTGATGACATTCAGCCGCGAGTCCCAACCAACCTTTACAAACAACGTCAGCGCTGCAGCAGGCCAAATGTTCTCAAATCTCTGCCGGCCTTTCCTTCCTTCTTCTCTCCATTCTAGAGGCGGACAGGAGCCTTCAGGTTGACAGTCTGATGCTAATTCAAATTTATCGAATCGCTGCGGTAAGCGTACAAGGAAGAATGTCATCTCATTGTACGCATAGTTCTTCCCAATGCACTGATCATAGGGTTAGTTTGCATCCGGAGATCTCTGACGAGAACGCACAATTCTGGGTCCATGACTGAACGGCATAAACATCCCCATTTGCATTACACTTCACTTTGGTCTCGCTCTCTAGCCACCTCTCTGGCCTGAACTCATCCGCATCTTCACCCCACGATGCTTTATTCCTTTGAGTCAACAGAGGCAAAAAAGTCACGATAGCATTTTTCGGCAAAAATAGAGGCTGGCAATTCGACTGATCTTGCAAGTCTGAATAGAGATAGGTGGGGTCTGAAGAGGGGAGGAGACAAGGCATGGAACGAGACTCGCGGACATTGAACAGGCGGGAACGGGGGAAGTGTTTCGTCGAGGACTGCTCGAACTGGCCTGTGCTCAGACTCATATATCGTGACCGAAGGACGAAAAACTTACTGTACTTCAGTTGGTAGATCTGGTCAAAAGTAGGTATAGAGTGCGACCTGCAGTGCCCCAGGACCTCTGCTCACATTTGAGTGGCGATCTCGGGGTGCATAGCATGAAATACGTGACAAAAGTCAATACACACGCAGTCTAGAAGTCGGCCGCTCCATTAGTGCCAAGGTTCAATATCAATTGTCAGTTTTTTTTACCGTATCTCGCGCCGCGAGCAGCATGTTCAACAACTGATCACGTATGATGGATGGATCTCAACATCAAGTCAGTTTCACTACGCTGCCTATCTTGATGAAATCTCGCTCACTCTCCGTAGAATCCGCCAAATGTTGCAGAAAAGTCTTGTCTCCAACGATCGTTTTACCGTCACCAGTGACATTGACCCTTTTTTTCTCTTCCAATATCTTTTCACGAGTGGATGTAACCATCCACTGATCACCTTCGCATGTCGAGAGTTTCTATCCTCAAATAGCTCCAGCAGGGGCCAAAGATAACCGATGCGCGCCCGTTTAGTGATATTTATCTGAGCCTCATCGAAAGCACCGGCAAAATCTCCCCACGTATCCGTAGTGGATGATCCTTTTGGTCCCATGGGTGTTTTGTACGGTTCTGGCAGGGATGACGATAACGTATCTAGGTTCTCATAACTCCGATGCTGTGTCCAGAGAGAAACGGGAAAAGAGACCTTGTGCTTCACATGCTCTGTTCAAAGAGGCTATGTGATCTAGATGGGCCAAAGTCTTCGATGTGTAATATTCAAAAATCTTGAAATCAATAAAGCGATCACGGGCAAAGAATGGTCGTGCAGTGTTTCGGTGCTTTCTGGGAAATAAACGAAGATACAACAGAATTTGCGGGACGAAACTTACCATCTTCCAAACCTAGGGGGAAAAGAACAAAGCTATCAACCACATTCGCTCACGGTACAACTCAGAATATGTTACGTCATCACTTTCTGAGAAACCCCTCTCCAAAATATCTTGAACCCCGTTGAGAGGACAAATTTGATACATTCTTGATCCATAGTTATGATCTATGCTCCATCATCGATCCCGATGTTTGTGAGCAGTGCAGATGAACAGGACACCAGGTTAGGCCCATCTTCAGATAAATAGGACAAGGGAAATGATCACAGGCAGGCTATACACTGGTGAGAACTTCTATTCCCGGGAAACCACAGGCCCTGGAATACCGGAATTATGCAAGACAGCCTCGAATATCGGACAATCGCCACCACACCACCTGTACGATCTGACTTGGAGGAAACGAGTCACGTTATCAGCCCGAAGAATTCGAAGATTGAGGGTTGTACATTGATACTCCTCAAAGAGTTGAAGATATACATCAAGCACATAGCTCGTTCTGAATGCACTCGTTATCCTCAGGAGAATGTCCAAATTTCCAGGCCATTTTCCAACGACAGACGGTATGGGTCTAGCGCCAATTGTCCAGCGAGCTCGTGTTGTTTGGATGCCGCGTAGGCACCCTTTAACATTGCTCGGCAGAAGATGAAAGCCACATATACCACCGTAGCGCAGCGCCCAAGGTGAATAAAACAAAGTCGAAGGATGAGTTTGAGGATAATTGAAGGGACAGCGAGCGCAGAAAACAGGTCGAACATGAGTCTAACCCGGAAGTTTGAAGGATGTGTTGAGAGCATGTTCAAAGTAATGGAATGGGATAGAAAGAGCTTGGTGCGTGAGATCTCATATATAAGGTCGATGAAGAATGTCAGGCGATCGCACGTTCGGAACATCATGTTTCTGGCCAAATAAGACCATCTTGGACACTGGTCCATCCATCATGTTGACTAAATATATACAAACTTCCCGTCGGATGTATCTAACGACCGACTTCACTACTTGACCATAGTCTTACTGACTTTCTAATCTCGTTGGTTAGGATCTTGTGTGGTTTCCAGCCCTCTTGGTTATTTGCGTCTATCAAACGTCATATTCTTTCAGGGTTTCCCGAATGCGTTAATACTTTTTTCCCACGACAACGGTGCACCTTACAAGACGACTCTCACAACATGTCGGTCCCTGATTTGCCCAATGATGTCGAAATTCGAGATCCAATCGAGACGCCTTGTCTTGTGCTTCTGCGAGGAGCAAGATCTTTCTTATCGTCTCCTGTACTGATTGTTTTCTGTTTTCTTGTTCCAGTGAGAGGCACTGAACAACATTCATATTTCCATCATTCTGTCCATTGGACCATCAGAAGTGAGAGGACATATGTTAAGTGTGCCTGTAACAGTCCCATGTTGTCCATCTTTTTGAAGAAGTGAGTATATAAAAAGAGCTTTTACATTTTGTTGCACATAATACTTGTAAATGGACACTGAAACAGGTACTCCAGTCAGACCCCTTTTCAGGTAGGTACTAGTGACTTCTCAGTAAGCCAAAGCTCAATGAAAAGGGCTTGAGTCAGTTCATTCTATCAATGGTATATGTCAGAGACAAAATGCATATTAATCATAATGAGGTTTTTATCCAGGCCTCCAGCTATTACAAGTATCCCTTTTCCTTGTTATTCACTGTTACTATTACCCTTTTCTCTATCACAGTCATATACTACCACATACTGCCCTTAGTACTATATAAACCCCTCCTTCTTACCTGTATACCTCAGCTAGTTCTTTAATAGAATCTTGTCCTTAATCCTTGACTCATGAAGCCAGCTGAAGGTCCTCTTGAATGACTGGTGTTTCACAAAGGTCATAACAAAAGAACTAGCTCCTCTCTTGATTGTGTCACAAACTTCATTTGGCCATATCTCCATCAATTCTTTGACAATTCTCACAGTCTTAACAGCTACAGGAAGCCCTCAAAGAGACCTTTCAATTGATACCAGTCACATTTTGAGGCAATCAATATTGGCTGAGATATCAGGTAGATCAACAGATAACCACTATAGTACCATTTATTAAATTGATATCTCATAAACTGCCACAATTAATGCTTTGGTTCTAGGCTCAGTAGGAGCCTTTTTTATAATGCTCAGAATGAGCCTAAAAAAATTTCAAGGCAATTAATATTAGTGGAGATATGAAGTTCTCAATATTTGTACATAGACATTAATTAATTACCCATAGATAGTCATCTGCCTTTAATTAGAACAAAGGACAGCCTCCATATGGTTAAGTTATTGCATTTTAGAGCACAAAGGCACTACCATATATAGAACAATAGGTAGTAGTATGTGATGGCCTGTCCTAGTGCACAGACTATCACTTTTTTATATATAAGAACCCCTTGTCTAAGGATTAGACCTCAAACTTAACAACATCTTTTGTTACTATCTAAACTTTGCTTCTAAGACCCTTTGAGCTCTAAAATCTATAATCACAAATTAGTAAGTGACCATTTGTGATAGTAACTGTCACAGTTGTGCTATAGACCAGTAGTCACATACTGTATAGTTTACTACTACACCAAAAGGGCAATGTTAGCAAGACTACTTGCTAACAAGGGTCCAGCTATTTATGTAGTTCATTTGAACAGGTATTTTGTTATATCTCCATGATACTATTTAGTAGTTACTTTTCTGTAATAGATTGCAGTACCTACTCTGTATCATGAACTCTTGATCCTACCCTAAACCTTTGACCTTGACTCTGACAATCCCTATCACAAATGCCACCTTATACCTGGGCCATTGACCCTAACAACAACAATGCCAAGACTGGTGAAATCATTGACCAAGGAAATAACAACACTATTGTTTATAATGTTGTAGCTAGGTAGTTCTCTCATAACATTCTCCTTGCTAGTATTTTACTCTTGCAAACTTGGTTTCCTATACTTATGAACATCTAGAACACAATCTTGCTTGCCTATTATGAGAGTTCCAAAAAGGAAATAACTTCCTGTGCTTTTGAACAGTTGATTTATAATCTCAAGACATATAACAGGATTAAACTATGAAAAGTTAAGTAAACCATATCATGTGATTGGGTCAGGTGATTGTAGAACATTCTAGAAAAACATGTGACCATGGGACTTTAGTGCACAGACATGTAAAATAGTATAAGTAGTGTATAGAATACAACAGGGAACTCTATTGAGTTCTTCCTGAACATTCACCTAGGATGAACTCTGAGTCTTCACAACTCTATGTTAACATAAGAACTTGATACCCAATGTTGACCCTGCACCTTGTAGCCTCAATATCCTATTCCACTTACTCTCTCATTGTCCTTGCTAGTAAGTATAGTGCTCACAGGCATTTTGAAAAATGGGCCCTAGCTATAAAGGGGACTTCTCAGTCAGTTAGGGACTAAGAAAGGAGACTTTGCACCAACTCCAGGTATACAGTTTAGTTCTGACCTTGCAATTGGATGTTACTCTTTACCTTTTCTTTGTATAAACTCTGTACTGTGCTCTATTGTAAGTGGTACATGCAGGAGATTGGCAGTAATTCCCTAGAAAGCTACTTGAAGTAGGGGTCTTCTTCTTAGAGGCAATCATATACAGTTCAATTAGGGCAATAGTTAGTAAGGCAGTAGGAGTCTAGTTAAGTAAAAAATTTGTGCCCCAATAGATATAGCCTTAAAATAGTTGCCTCCCATCACCATTATCAACAACCATTATCACCTACTATGTCTCAACAACCAGCATCCTGCCCCAATACCCCCACTTGTGAGAAACAACTCCTCAACATGATTGCCACCCTGTAACAGCAGGTAACCACCATGCTCCTCCAGCAGCAGAAGAGCAGAGTAGAGGTCACAAGACCTTAAGTATTTAGTGGAAAAATGGAAGAAGTGAGCATGTTTATCAATGCAGCTCACCTATACTTGAGAATGAAGATGACAGAGAAGGAAGGAACTATCCAAGTAGTATGGGTACTATCATATGTACAAGAAAGAATAGCAGAAGTATAGAAGGACAACTTACTGGATGAATTATCCAAGGGAAAGTCAGAGATTTGTTATAACTTAGCAAAACGGCTAAGTCAATATTTATATTTCTTTTCTTTTCTTTTAGATTATTACTAAGGTGGAGCATGGGAAACATCACATGACAGTCACAGAGTCACAAAGGTGTGATGGAGGTCACAGAATGGTCATGTTAAAAGGGGCAAAAGAGGATTTAACTGTGACAAGCAAAGGTAAGTAGTGGTAACAGTCCTCAATCCTGTGCTAAAGGGTTTGTGGGGAGAAGGAGGAAGTAGGAGTATTAGAAAGAAATTAAAAAGTGAATATGCAGCTTATTTAGAATCTAAGTATAGAAGGAATGATAGGAGCTCAATCTAGATCTTATCTGCATAGTGTTCCTAAGGTGTCTACCTTTACACACTGTAACAAGCTCATTAGTAGAATAGTCAGTAAACCACTCATGGGCCTTACCACACTCAATCAAGCCCTCATCCACACCCCCACATCAAACCTTATGGATGTGATATGATCTGAGTTGATGATTAGCCAGGCTTTTCAGGCCTACTACTCCATAGAAGGTTGTCCGAGTGACCACTATGTCTTGTCTCATGAAAGAGTAGGGTATATAGTAGGAAACATTCACTAACTTAACCTCTTACCAAGACTACCCCTTACATACTCAAGAGAATCGCATTTACAACCTCAAGAGCTTCTGAGATAAAGGCAAGGGCCAAGAAGGCTTCTCCTATCAATCTCTACTCTGAGAAATATATTAGAATATTACAAATGTTCGAGACTCAATTAAAAAGAAATAAAAAAGGAAACTCTCCATTCTACTACTTTCCCTTGCATCTCTCCTCTATGATACCACTATACGGCCCTGATAGCCATCACCTTCCTGTCTTCCATATCTCCTGGACATGACCATGTGATCCTGCTTCACCTCTATACTTCACTCCTGCCCATTGTTTCCCAAACCCTGAACTGGCTTCCTTCTACTCTGAATATGGTCTAGAAACACATGACAGTATGTCCAAGCATTAGCGATGCGATTGTTGTCCAGCAGCATGTCCGTTTCTTGCCTGAGTTCAATAGTGATGGGATCACTAGTCACTGATAGACTTTTGATCTGTTGTCTTGGTGTCATATTAGTCTAAGTCTGCTCTAGATTAAAATTATCTCATATCCCTGAGCCTCTGACTTCTAGAGTTTCAACATTGATAGTCTGTATCTGAGAAACCTGATGCTAGCTCATCAGTCTTGCCTCCTAAGGTATATGCTTTCCTGACATGTGACAGCTTGGCCACTACCTAATATAATAGAAGTACCCAATCTTGGGTCTAGATTATGTCTAAAGCTTATAAAAGGTCTCTAGAGTGGGTTCTAATAGTGAAATCCAGGGTTATAATTTTTATTACATACTACATTTCCACAGAAAATTCTCTAGCAGCATAACAACGTCATAGGGAGTCACAAGTCATAGTCACCACATGTGACAAAGAAGTCAGCTGATGGACATAAGGACTATAGGAGACAAGGTGCATAGCCACAATAGTAATTGTATATATAGTGTAGCAAATCTAATGGGGACTTACTCTATTGAGTTCTCTTTGTCAATCGCTGAACAAAGAGCAGTTGGCTTAATTCTAGCTTAGAGTTTAACTTTCTTACACTAGAACTCAATTCACATCTAAGTACTGTTTGCCTTGGACCTTGCTCAATCTTTTATCTCATCATAAATTAACCTTTGGTTGCTGATTATCATGATCAGTAACCACCTCCATACATAGCTGGGCTCTTGGCTTAAGGGAAGTTGTCAATCAGTTAGGGATTGATGGTAGAAGAGTGGTACCAAACTTAGGTATTATTTCTAAGACCTGACCTTACAAAAAAGTGGTGTTTAGTAGTCTACTTGTAACCTTTTCTTAGTATAAACCTTGTGCTGTGACTCCATTGTGAGTTGGTACATGCAGAGAAGTAACAGTTACCTTTAGAGGGCTGTCTAGATTAGAGATCCTATCTGTTGGATGATAGACAAAGTACTATTAGGGCAGTAGTTAGTAGGGCAGTAGGACTCTGGCTGGGTGAAGATCTTGTGTCCCAACAGACATAGTTTAGCTAGCAAGAATCAACATTAAATCCATACCCCCTATAGAGATGTGATATCATGTCTCTACAACAATACAACTCATTGTTGAGCAACCTGCTCAAAGAGAAATATGCTCTTGCCAAACTGAGGGAAGAGCTAGAAGGAAAGAAGGGGAAGCTATGTAAGAGTTGTAAGAAGTTTGGACACCTGGCCCAAAATTGCAGGAATAAGAGAGAAGAGGAAAAGGGAACTACTCCCTAGAATAAGTTCAAGGTATTAAGGAGTAGAGTAATGCAGTGTGGGTTGGAGAAGAGGGCGATCAGAAGACAGGAAGTAATAGTGGTCAAATGTTTCAAGTGTGGGAAGAAAGGGCACAAATATAGGGAGTGTCCATTATAGGAGGAGGAAAAAAGGCAAGTAAAAGGAAAAAAGGCAGCACATGTGGTGATACCACAAAAGGTGCAGCAATAGAAGTTGAGGAGAGTTGAGGAGGAAAGAGCGGTATATGTGGCCAAGCCATGAAAAGCACAGCAAAAGATGTGGAGAAGAAGCCTGGTGCATATCTTACAACAGAAGGCACAGGAATATTGTGGGGAAGGCATACCTAATGAGACATGTCTATTAAAACTGGGATAGTATATGAGAAAGGTAATAGTGACATATATGCAGTGTAAAAAATGTGGAGGAAAATAGAGGGCAGGGGATGATCAAAGACAGGCAAAGATGGTGTGGATGCCAAAGAAAGAAAGATAAGAGAGCGGCACACAACCAAGAGAGTTGGAAAGTATAGCCAAAGAGGGGGGGTAGTCAAAGGGAGGTCAGGAAAACCTTCAAGATGCTAAGAGAAGTGTGGATGAGTATTGGAGTAGAAAAGTTGGATATGCATGAAGGTATAACTGTAAAGGCACTCTTGGACAGTGGTGCCACTAGGATGTTCATAGACAAAAGGATGGTAGCTAGGCATAGGTTCAAGCTACAGAAATTAGAAAAACCAATAATGGTCAGAAATGTAGATGGGACAAATAATAGTGGAGGGGCCATTATATATCAAGTAGAGTGCAATGTGTATTACAAAGGCTATGTAAAAAGAATAAGAATGGATGTGTGCGACTTAGAGAAGACAGAAGTAATTCTGGAAATGCTATGGTTGGCAGCACACAACCCCAAGATAAATTGGGAAACCGGAGAAGTCAAGGTGGCAAGATGTCTATCCCTATGTGGTAGAAGGAGTCAAACAAAAGAAAAGGTCAAAAGGGTAATAACCCTAGAGGAAGAGAAAATTGTCAGATAGGCAATAGATGACAAAGAAGATTGGGGAAAAGAGGAGGAGATGGAGGAGAACCACAGGAAAATCAAGGAAATAGTTCCAAAAAGGTTTTTGAAGTAGAAGAAAGTGTTTGGGAAGATAAAGTTGGAAAGAGTACTGACCAGGAAAATTTAGGATCATGCTATAGATCTCAAAGAGATGTTCAAACCGTGGAAAGGAAGGATTTATCTGTTATCTAAAATGGAAAGGAAAGAAGTCCAAAAATTTGTGGAGGACCAGCTAAGAAAGGGATATATCAGACCATCTAAATCCTCTCAAACATCACTGGTTTTCTTTGTAGGCAAAAATAACAGATGGTAATGGACTACTGCAACCTAAATAACCAGACAGTGAAAAATAACTATCCATTACCATTGATCACAGACCTAATCGACAACATGGGAAGTAAGAAAATATTTACTAAAATGGATCTGAGGTGGGGGTTCAATAATGTGAGGATAAAGGAAGAAGATGAGTGAAAGGGAGTGTTCACGACATATGTGGGCTCCTTTGAGCCAACAGTGATGTTCTTTGGGATGACAAACTCGCCAGCTACATTCTAGGCGATAATGAATGAAATTCTAAGGGATTTGATCAATGAAGGAAAAGTTACAGCATTTGTGGATGATATACTAGTAGGGACAGAAACAGAGAAGGGACACAATGAGATTGTAGAGGAAATATTGAAGAGGTTAGAAGAAAATGACTTGTATATCAAGCCAGAAAAGTGTGTGTGGAAAGTACAGAGAATAGGGTTCTTAGGTGTTGTTATAGGACCAAATAGAATAGAAATAGAAAAGGAAAATGTAGATGGAGTGTTGAGTTGGCCAGAGCCAAAGAATGTAAAAGATGTCAGGAAATTTTTAGGCCCTGCAAATTACTACAGGAGGTTTATCAAAAATTTCGCTTGAGTAGCTAGGCCAATGAATATGCTCACCAGGAAAGATGTGAAGTGGGTATGGGGAGAAAGCCAACAGAAGGCATTTGATGAGTTAAAAGAAGTCTTTACAACAAAACTAGCATTAGCAGCACCAGACTTGGACAAAGAGTTTAGGGTAGAAGCAGACACTTCAAATTATGCAACTGGAGGAGTACTATCAATGAAGTGCTCAGACAACTTGTGGAGACTAGTCGCTTTCATTTCAAAGTCTTTAAGTGATATGGAGAGAAACTACAAAATACATAACAAAGAAATGTTAGTGGTAATCAGATGCTTGAAGGTATAGAGACACCTCTTAGAGAGAACAACAGTTAAATTTGAGATCTGGACAGATTATAAAAACCTTGAATACTTTATGAAGGTGCAAAAGTTAAATCGAAAACAAGCAAAATGGGCTTTATACTTATCTAGGTTCAATTTTACACTAAAACATGTTCTGGGAAGTAAGATGGGGAAAGCAGATAGTCTGAGCAAGAGGCCAGACTAGGAGATCAAAGTAGAAAAGGACAATGAGAATAAAACATTGGTAAAACTAGAGTGGTTAAAAGTAAGAAAAGCTGAGGTAGTGGAAATAATAGTAGATAGAGTAGACCTACTGGAGGAAGTAAGGAAGTCAAAGGTGAAGGATGATGAAGTAGTAAAAGCGGTAGAAGAAATGAAGCAAACAGGGGTGAAAATGATAAGAGATAAGGAATAGAGAGAAGTTGATGGTGTTATGTACAAAGAGGGGAAGGTTTATGTACCAAAAGGTGATAAGCTTAGGGCAAAAATAATTAGGCTATATCACGATACACTAGTAGGAGGTCATGGAGGACAGTAGAAGACAGTAGAACTGGTCACTAGGAACTTTTGGTGGCCAGGAGTTACAAAGGAGGTAAAGCAATATATGGAAGGATACAACACTTGTCAGCAAAACAAAAACTGCACAGAACAACTGGCAGGAAAATTAATGCCAAATTCTATTCCAGAAAAACCTTGGGCACATATATCAGCAGACTTTATCACCAAGTTGCCCTTAGCACAGGGATACAATAGTATTCTAGTAGTAGTGGACTGACTAACCAAAATGGTTCACTTTATACCAACTATAGAGAAAACATTAGCAGAAGAATTAGCAAGGCTGTTTAGAGATAATGTGTGGAAACTGCATGGGTTACCAGAAAGCATCATTTTGGACAGAGGACTACAGTTTGCAGCAGAATTAATGTGAGAGTTGAATAGGATGTTGGGGATCAAAAGTAAATTGTCAACGGTGTTTCACCCACAAATAGATGAACAGACAGAAAGGGTAAACCAAGAGTTAGAACAGTACCTAAGAATGTACATTGACCATGGGCAAGAACAATGGCCTGAATAGTTAGGAACAGCAGAATTTGCATACAACAATAAAATGCACTCTAGCACTAAAACATCATCCTTCAAGGCAAATTATGGGCAAGATCCTAGAATGGGGTTTGAGGGTAGAAAGAAGAGGAAATATCAAGGAGCAGAAAAGTTCATTGAGAAAATGAAAGAAATACAGGAGAAGGCAAAAGCAGTGCTAGGGAGAGCACAAGAAGAAATAAAGAAATATGCAGATAGGAAGAGAGGAGAAGTAGACGACTATAAAGTAGGGGACTTAGTGATGTTGAGTACTAAGGATCTGAAGTACCAAATGGTTGGGAGGAGGACAGAGAAGTTGATGGAGAGATTCATAGGCCCTTATAAGATTAAGAAGATCGTATCATTGAACACAGTGGAATTAGAACTACCTAGTACAGTAAAAATACACCCAGTAGTAAATGTCAGTAGAATATAATGGTATATAGGGCAAGTAGAAGGACAGAGGAAGGAGTAACCAGCTCCAGTGATAATTGAGGGAGAAGAAGAATAGGAAGTAGAGAGGATATTGAATAAGCAGTAAGTAAGGGGCAAGGACAAGTATGTAAGGGGACATCTAGTGTCGCTTAGATAATTGGGTAGGGTTCGTATCATCTAGCGTTCCCACTGATCCTGAGAAGTCCGCGGTACATAGTTCCTATTATCCCTTAGTTCGGGTCTCCATCA
>Ga0153996_1000672_pt1 | contig 15001 bp, 13 predicted proteins | sample TSNC080MetaG_FD_104728 | JGI IMG/M metagenome (GOLD analysis project Ga0153996, IMG submission 104728) | Attine ant fungus gardens microbial communities from North Carolina, USA - TSNC080 MetaG | ecosystem: Host-associated > Fungi > Mycelium > Unclassified | place: USA: North Carolina, Lumber...
ATTACAGACAAATTTTGGGAAGGAGTTTTGTAAATGCCATATATTACAATAATGCAGCCGCCGTCATACCATCAAATTACCTTTGAGGAAATGATGGCAGGCGTGCAGGATTTAAGTAAATATGTGTTTGCCAACACATCTAACGTTCTGTCGTGCGGAGAAGTTTTATTTTAAGAAGAAATCTGACGAAAATAATCTGTTGGAGAGTAGCTATTCAGAGGACAGTATTGTTTTCCTAAAGCCGCTCAGTTTAAAGCATAATATTAAGTATATCATGCTTTTTGCGACAGTGGACGAAAAAATCTGTAACTACTATTTTGGAGCGAACAGGATACAGTTCTATGAATGCAAAAAAGCTAAGAATACAGGGACGCTCAATCAATATACCAAAAATACCATGAGTCGGGCAGACATAGAAAAGAATCCCGGTATTATCGAAAAGATCATAAAATCCACCGGCTTTGAGGATGCAATTACCTTTCTGAAATATGGAATTGGAAAGCTCTATTTCGGAAAGACAACGGGAATTGATTCTTTAAGAGGCAAAAATCTCAATGTTATTGGAACCCCACATCAGCCGGAGTGGCTCTACAAGTTGTTTGCTTATACGATGGGGATTGAATTTGATGAGAAAGCCACACTATTCTATCGACCTGCCCGACATAAAGGATTCCAGTTTAAGTTTATGACATTTGATAACGACAATGGAGCGTTACGCAACATACAATTCTGGATGATCGAATCAGAGTTGATACAGGCGGTAGGCAGGGCGAGGCTACTGATTGAGGATTGTACGGTTAATGTCTTCTCTAACTTTCCTCTCAGGCAGGCAATTATGAGAAAATTCGAGTACGATGACTATGCCGATGATGACGGCACGATTGAAGGCGAGAGAAAAGAACTTTGTTAATCTTATCAAGGTTTCTCTCATTAACCAAAATGTTTATGTACGCTGATATTTATATTACTTATATCGTTGACGTTGGATACATGAGCGTTCAACAGCGCTCATGTATCATTCACGTTAAAACAGGACAGTAGCCAAAACCGGGAGCAGCAGTCAACCAGTATCCTCCGGGAACACTTCAATAAAAAGTATTCGATTTGATAACTCCAAAGTAATAATAATTGTAAAGGGTGGATGAAAATGAAGTGTTCTATTCCATTATTCGAGCTTACGTTGAGTATCGAAACAAAAGCATATGAAAATCAGCTTAACAGAGCTTACAACAAAACCATGAGAAAAGACCGCTGCATGTCAAACCCTTTCCTGTTTCGCCGGGCCACCCATGTCGATAACGATGGGATTGACGCCGCCTGCTGCCATGAGGATTTGATCCAGCAAGCTGGAAGTGAAGTTCACGGACATAACATCGGTGAGAAAATTCATCGTATAGGGGACACTTACACCGCCTACAGTGATTGTGCCGGATGTCGTCGGAGGGAATTTTCATCTGTATTTGTTCCCCTTAATCAATGTGGGGGCAGAAAAATCGCCCCCACATGCACATTATCTTTACAGGAATTAAAAAAGATTCCCAGGAGCATAAAACTCCAATCCAAGCGCAGATGCAACCGCTTCATAGGTGCATTTCCCGGCGTAGCAGTTCAAGCCCTCCAGCAGACCCTTGTCCGCCGTACAGGCCGCCTCAGCACCCAGCTTGGCAATCTTCAGGCCGTAAGGCAGGGTGGCGTTGACCAGAGCTTGGGTGGAGGTTCGGGCCACTGCGCCGGGCATGTTGGCCACGCAGTAGTGGACGATGCCGTCCACGATGTAGATGGGATCGTCGTGGGTGGTGGCGTGGCTGGTCTCCGCATTGCCGCCTTGGTCGATGGCCACGTCCACGATTACCGCGCCGGGCTTCATCACCTTCAGGTCGTCCCTCTTGATCAGCTTGGGAGCGGTGGCGCCGGGCACCAGAACGGCGCCGATCACCAGATCCGCCTCCTTGATGGCAGCCAGCACGTTGCCACGGTTGGCATACAGGGTGCTGATCTGCTTGGGGAAGATGTCGTCCAGGTAGCCCAGACGCTCCAGGTTCAGATCCAGCACCGTCACGTTGGCGCCCATGCCCACGGCCATCTTGCAGGCGTTAGTGCCCACATTGCCGCCGCCCAGGATGACCACGTTGCCGCAGGCCGCACCAGGCACGCCGGCCAACAGAACGCCGCGGCCGCCGAAGGTCTTCTCCAAGTATTTGGCGCCTTCCTGAGCGGATAGGCGGCCGGCGATGTGGCTCATGGGAGCCAGGCAGGGCAGACCGCCACGGTGGCCCACGATGGTCTCATAGGCGATGGCCTTGACCTTCTTCTCCAGCAGAGCCTTGGTCAAAGGCTCGTTGTCTGCCAGATGGAGATAGGTGTAGAGGATCATACCGTCGTGGAAGTAGCCGTACTCGCTAGTGACGGGTTCCTTCACCTTGACCACCATCTCGGCGTTCCACGCCTCATCAGCGGTGGCCACCAGGGTGGCCCCGGCGTCGATGTACTCCTGATCCTGGAAGCCGGAGCCCAAACCGGCTCCCTGCTCCACTAGAACGGTGTGGTCGGCCTGGACATAGTCGCTAACGTTGCTGGGAGGCAGGCCGACACGAAACTCGTTGTTCTTAATTTCCTTGGGAAGTCCGATAATCATTACTTATACCTCTTATTTTGGATTTTTTTATATTTTGCTTGTGGAGGCTGTATAAATGCAATAGCCTAAATTCGTGACCTCTCTTAATTCATCGAACGATAAAATAAATAAAGATTGACATGCAAAACGACCATATACAGAAGGGGGAACCTTCTTAAGCGTTTCCATCCTCTTGTCTATTCAGAATCAACAAGAACCAAAGCTTTGGCATGAATAGACGGGGCAGTGTCAGTGCAATCTCCGGAACATATGTGGTCAGCAACAGCACCAGTATCCAAGCAAAAAACTATATTGAAGTTGCCGGTCTTTATACCCGAGTGTTACATATAGCCATGGAAGGGCTTGCGAACTACACCTGCGCCTACAAAATGCACGAGGGAATTGATATCGAATACAGGCAGCCCAAAGTGCTGCTGTATCTCATAGGCATACGGAGGCAGAACAGTGCATTCGAGCAGAATGATCCTCACTTCAGGATGGGCGTCCAGCATTTCCTGAACGACTTCTAGCGTATCTTTAACCATAAGGTCTCTATCAAGGTCTAATCGTCCCATAAACGAAGAAGTAATATACTCCTTGTCTTGCAGGCCCTTTAATACATAGGGTATATCTTTCGTAATCCCTACCGCTGTCAGAAAATCCTCGTCCAGAGAATTGCTGTTTGCAGTAACAATTCCGATTTTTTCATTTTTTCTAATGCTGCCGGCCAGTATGGGAACCATCGTCAAAGCGGAAGAAAAAACCGGCACACTCAAAGCCTCAGCAAGCTCTTTTTGGTACAGCGCAAAAAAACCGCAGTTTCCGAAAATTGCTCTGACACCCTGCTTCACCAGCCACTGTCCCGCTTTGATCATTGTAGGCAGAACTTCCGGATCTTTTCTGCACAAGGCGGGAAAACTCAGGCCTTCCACGCTTTTATACAAAATGGGATAGTCATAGCTTGTCGCGTTTCCCACCGTCCCGGGAATGCCCACACAGACATCCTCTTCCTCGCCAAACGTCAGCATGCCGATTGGATACCCAAAAAGATATCTTCCTTTTTCGCGGTAAACGACCATTTGTATAACGCTCCTTTCAAATCAAAAAGTGCCTGTTCTAATGTCAGATGTAAAATTTTACACATCGTTGTTTTTATGATTTGAGGCTGTGTACGATTGTCGTAATTTTTCAACTGCGGCAACCGTGCACAGCATGATCAAAGCAAGGTATCAATAACCCAGTTTTTCTTTTGCAGCCAGATAGATATCCATGATTTCCTGGCCCTCGGCTCCATACTTCTTAATAAACTGCGGATGGGAAACGGTCTCAGCAAGCTCCTTGAAGGGCTTCTGCTGCTCCTCAGTGAAGAAGATAAGATTCATTCCTGCTTCTTCCAATGCAGCGAGGGACTTGCTATCCAACTCGCCTTGAACCTCATGATACTTCTCACTGGCGATCACACTGGCCTCCATGATGATGTCCTGGATATCACTGGGTAGGCCGCTGAAGAACTCAGCGTTTGCGACAACGATGGCAGTATACATGTCATGATAAGCCCTGATGCCGTAATCCTGCACCTCATACCAAGCGTTAAGGTGGGCAGAGCGCAGGGAGTTACTCTGGGCATCCGCCATGCCCAGTTGAAGGGCGGAGTAGAGCTCAGACGCAGGCAGGGTGATCGTGCTGAAGCCGTAGGCCTGATATGCGTTCTGCATGATCTCGGAGGCATAGGTACGCATCTTCAGGCCCTTGCAATTTTCGGGGGTCTCAATGGGGGCCTTGGAGGTCATATCGATATAGCACTCGGTCATGAAGTCAACGAGAGTCAGCTTCTGTGCCTCCAGTGCTGGGGTAAAGTAATCCAGAATGGTGCTATCTGTCAGAACCGCATCAGCTTCCAGGAGGGACTGGGGCTGGAGATAGTGCAGGCTCAGAACGCCGATGGTAGGGATCATCGTGGCTAAATAGCCAGGGTCGGTGATGACGAATTCGCACATACCGCTCTGCGCCATCTCGATCTGATCGACACCTTCTGCCAGCTGACCGGTGCTGAACAATTCCAACTTGATTCTTCCGTCAGACAGCTCGTTGAGAGCATCCTTGAAGAATCTGGAATAATGGCCCTGGAGGCCTTCGGCGACCTCGTTGAAGCTCAGCTTCCACTTATAAGTCGTTTGATTGGAGCCTTCACTTACACTTGCACTTTGATTTTCATTGTTTGATGGCGTAGAGCTGGGGGATTTACCGCCACAGGCAGACAGGGAAAATACCATAACGATGCTTAGGAACAAGGCTACCATGTTTCTCTTTTTCATAATATGATCCTCCTCTTTTAATTTATAAAAGGCAAGTACTGAGCCAAGGGAACATTACCAGAGCCACACCAACAAGGACGCTGATAATCACATAAGGCCACAAGCCCTTTATTACGGTTGCGAAAGACTTCTGGAAAATTGCGATAGCAATAAAGATGTTGGAGCCAAAGGGCGGGGTAAGCGTTCCGAACGCAGACCAGAACGTAATAATGATGCCAAGGTGAATGGGATCAATGCCGGCTGCCACAGCAGCCGGGAAAAAGATGGGGGCAACGATCAAAATCAAGGGAATGCAGTCAACGAAGCAACAGGCGACCAGAAACACAAGACTAATCGCAATCATAACTGCCATTGCACTGGGGTTCTCGCCTAAGAGAGAGTAGGCGATTTCCTTGGCAACCCCGGAATAGGACAGCAACCAGGAGATCACCTTTCCGCTGCCGGTCAGCACATAAGTGGCGGCGGCCACTCGACCCGTTTTCACGGCAATTTTGCGGATCTCAGCCAGATCCAGAGACTTATAAATTAGGACTTCCACAACAAAGGCATAGACACAGGCAACTGCAGCAGCTTCGGTGGGACTGAAGGTGCCGGAATAGATGCCGCCCAGAACCAGCAGGGGGAAACCAAGGGCCAACACAGCCTCACGCAGGGCAGCGAATATTTCTTTCAGGGATGCCCGGGGCAGGCGCTCAATGTGTTTGACTTTTGCATAAATGCAGTCGTAAATCGCATAGGCTACGAACATAAGGAGACCAGGAATGATACCGGCAATAAACATATCGCCCACAGAAGTACCGGTGGTGCTGCAATAGATCACCATCACAACGCTGGGAGGGATCAAGAGCGCAATATTGGCATTGGTCATGAGCATGGAGGCGATATGAGAATCGTTATAGCCCTGTGCTCTCAAGGGCTTGAACATCGGCATACCAACGGCCACGAGGGTTGCGTTGGCAGAACCGGAGATTGCGCCGAAAATTGTGCATGTACCGCCAGCCGTAATGGCCAGACCGCCAGGCAAATGTCCGACCAGTGTCTTGACCAAATTCATCAAACGGCTTGCCATCTGACCGCTTCCCATGATATTACCGGCAAACATGAACATCGGAATCGCGAGCAGTGTGAAGCTTGAGATACCGGAGATAAAGTACTGCGCCAGCATATAGGGTTCCACATTGGGGAAATAGAGCAGTACGACCAGAACCGGTGCCAATGTCATGCCGACCATCATCGGGAAGCCCAGAAGCAGGCATACAAACAAGACGCCTAACAGAACTGCAATCATAAATTCGCCACCTCTCTTTCGTTTTATTCTTCAATGAGTTTACTCGGATCGTCTTCATCCAAGTCGTTGGTGACAGAGATCAGCTTGTTGTGAATCACGTCCCATTCCTTGAGGTTATTGAGCAAAATAAGGAAGAACTGGAATGCGGTAAAAAGGAATCCTATCGGCATCATGCTGTACGGAATCCACAAAGGGATCATCAGGGAAGGAGAAGCACGTCCGCTCTCGAAGAGAGCGTAAATATATCCTGCGGAGATATAGCACCACAAAAGTGCAAAACCGATGCACACGACGTTGGATAAAATCGTCAGCGGCTTTTTCACCTTAAAGGGCATCACGTCATAAATGACAGATACAACCACGTGGGTTCCGCAGGCTGCCGCATAGCACACACCGCAAAAACCATAAATGACCACAGCAATTGCACATAGCTCCTCTGCCCAACTGATGCCGTTATTCAAAACAAATCGCGAGGCGACATTCAGGAAAAGTACGCATGCGATAATAATAATACCCGAGGAGATGATCGTCTCCATGACTTTTAAAAGGTTAAAGTTAAATTTGTTGATTGCGTTCATCTAATAAGCCTCCTCATAAAGTTAAGTTTCATATTGTAACATTAGCTTTCCAACTCCGCAAGCAGCTTTTTTTCAAAACCGTATCGCCATATTTTTACCGCCTCATGGACGTCATATCCGTCCCATTCACCGCCTCTGTGCATCCGCTCCAGCGAGATCGGCATGCTCGCGAAGATCAGTTCGTCATTCAGCTCGATCCGATAGGTATCTGCGGTATCCTGCAGCTGCCAGGCGATCACGCGGGCAAAGGCCGCAAGGCCGCTTTGAATGACCTCCCTCGCGCCGTCTGCGCGGAATTCTGTGGCGCATTCGACAAGGTAATGAAAGAGTTTGATGGTCAGCTGCCGGAAACCGTCCCGACCGTCCAGCGATTTTTCGGAAAGAATCGGCTCCGTATAATCCGGATCGTATTGCGCAAAGCAGGCCTTCCTTATATCCGCCGGTAGATCCGCCGGATGCAGCGCCACGTTGAACGAACAATAGTTGTCACCGTCCTGCGTCAGTGTTTTTGCAAGATTGACACGAGTATGGCCAAAGGCATAGGCTTCGTAACAGGCCGGGTGAAATTCTTCGCAGTAAATGCGTCCGATCTTCTGATGCCCGTTTTCCTTCCAGATTTCGGCCATTGGGCAGACCAACGTATGTGATACACGCTCCGTAGGAGAAAGCGCCTGAGCTTCCCTGCGAAACCTCGGATCTGGCGGTAAGTCGAAATATAAAGAAAACAGGTTCTTCATATTGATCTTCGCGCTCACCGCCAGATGACGCGCCCGGGAATGCTTCCCGCGGTCTTTTCCATAGCGCCGGAGCGCTTCACGCACCGCACGCTCGCCCTCAAGTCCATATGCGTTCATCAGCGCTTCCGCCGTATAGCTGTACATAAGCGTATAGTGATCGCTGAGATTCATCACATATCTTTGTTCCAATGTATACATTATCTCACCTCCCATCACTCTGCGCAGTACCGCAGCATCGGCGCAAGAAATTGCTTTCCATAAAGCTTCGTAGCTCCCGGCGCTGCGGACAGGCTCTCAAATTTTTCTTCCGCAAGAGGAAATGCCGTATTGTTTTGAAGATAATTTCGGTTCAGGGCGGAGGCGGTTGCCTTCGCTTTTTCTGTCAGCCAAACGATGAGTTCCTTACAATAAGAGCGAAATGCCCTGCTGAGAGCGTCGTCAGCAGCCTGTTGAAACCGCTCCGCTGTTGCAAGGTACAAGTTGCCGATCAAATAGGCGGTCAACTCTTCCAGAAAGGCGGGCAGATCCGCCTCGCCCGACGGGGCGCTCTCCCCGCCGAAGGTAATTTTGGCCTCAGCCTCGCTCTGATTGGCCGGTCTGATAAGACAGGCATATTCACCGTAAAGATCCCTCGGGCATGTCATGATGCGGTTGATATGCATCTGACCAACTCCCGCGGTATACCCAGAAAATATCCCGTACAGATATTCCTGATAGAACCAAAATCCTTCTTCCAGACGGTTCTTCTTCAAAAACATACCCGCCACGGGATCCAAATAAACCTCAAAGCGCCGTACCTGTGAGGTCTCCTCCAACACCGATTCCTTCAAGCGTGGATCCCTTGCAAGCCCAAATCGAGAGTTGAACAGCGCTTTGACATCCGCTGCATATCCCGCTGCTGCCAGAGCGTTCCGCCGCTCCCTGCCCTGACGAATCCCGCTTTCGCGTATTGCCTCGCGGATAAGCTCCTCTCCGGAAAGTCCGAAATTGCTTTTCCACTCCGCCGCCAGTGCCAGATACAGCATGCTCCACGCATCCTGACTATTCTGCTTTGGGATCTCCGAAATGCTGTTCATATTCATCGCTCCTCATCTTATAGTTATTTAGTTATAGGCGCACGAATTCATCGCCTTCCCCCCGCAGAAAATCCAGCGCAAACTGCGTCAGGACGGCCGCAGCGGGGATCAGCGCGGCCGAGGGAAAAATGTTCTCCGCGACGTGGAGTCCCAGACCGCTGTTCGGTATCTGCAGGTCACGTGTTCCAAGGAGGAACTGAGCCCCAATTCCGCCGCAGGCCTCTTCGATATTAGAAAAATCGTCCGATCCCATTGATGGCACAAGATCCGTCACGACCCGGCTCTCTCCCAACACTTTCGCTCCCGCTGCTACGATCATCCGGCAAAGGCCGGGATCGTTGATAACCGGTGGCATTCCGGCTGAAAAAGAAACCTCCGCCCGCGCTCCGTGCGCGGAGGCGATCCCCTCCGCAAGCGCACGGATATCTTCCATTCTTTTACTGCGAAGTGTGCCGTTCATACAGCGCATATTTCCTTCCAGCGTCACAAAATTGGGGATCACGTTTGGTGCTGTTCCGCCTTGTATCTGGCCAAATGTCAGCACCATCGGAACAGTGGGCTTATTGCGTCTGCTGGCCACCGTTTGAAGCTCCATGATGATCGCGGCCGCGATCACCACCGGATCAATGCAATCGTCAGGATGTGCGCCATGTCCGCCCCTCCCGATCACGCGGATCGTTACGGTGTCACAGCTGGCGTCCGCGACACCTTCAAGGATACCGATCGATCCGACCGGTAGCGCGGGCGCCGTATGCAGTCCCACGACCGCCTCCGGCTTTTCGTCGCGGAAGATATCGTGCTGCAGCATCGCCGCTGCCCCGTCAAAAACCTCCTCGGCGCATTGGAACAGGAATATAACCGTTCCGGAAAACTCGTTTCGCCGCTCGGTAAGCATTCCGGCCGTCCCGAGCAGCGCGGCCGTGTGGATGTCATGACCGCATGCGTGGCTGATGCCCTCGACCTCCGAGGCAAACGACAGGCCCGTTTTTTCTTCGATCGGGAGTGCGTCGATGTCCTCACGAAGCAGCAGTGTTTTTCCGCCAACGCCGCCGCGCAGGATTCCAACGATGCCAGTTTCAACACCGTAGTCCGGTGTCTCAATTCCGAGCTTGTTCAGCGTTTTGCGAATCAATTCAGTCGTACGCGTTTCTTTGTGTCCCAGTTCCGGATGGCGATGGAGATCCTCACGAAGTGCCCGCATCCGCTCATACCAAGCTTTTGCCTGTTCTGTCACAGTCATACTCATCAACAAATACTCCCCCACTTATACTCCTGTCATCATCTTGATGATGATCTTATCAGTTTCCTTCATTGCGCGCGGTCGAGACGGTCGAAATTGTCAATGGTGTTCTCGACGCCTTTGAGCACCAGTCCGTCGCTGCTGTAGAGCCGCCTGCCGCAGATATACATTTCAATGTGGGGCTCACAGCATGGCGTATAAAGCTTTCGGTCTCTTCCTCAAACTTTCCCGCGCCCATCAGGAGCGCTGCCGCGATACCGAACATCAGGGCAGCTTCGTGCGGCACAAAGCTGGAGGGGCTGCTTTCACCGCAGATGGTAAAGTAGAGTCCGGAGCCGAGACGAAGTGCTAAAAAGGTGAGCAAAGGGATAAGCGCTAAAATGCCATAGTTTTGTTTCGTGGTCAATTTGTTGTCTGTCCTCTTTTTCTCCTCCTTAATTGTTGGATTTGCGGAACAAGTCTGCGTGCCGCTGTATACGGCAACATAATAATACCACTTGACTCTTGACAAGCGTATATATATAATATATATAATCACTATACGTTTTTGGATATATCTGAAGGATACTTTTAGTGTGTTTTTCCGCAGTAAAGCCTACTGCGCTGAAATCCGGATGCTTTGATTGGAGGATTATCTATGACGCTGAATCAATTGCGGTATGTGGTAGAGGTCGCGAAGCTCGGATCCATCAACCGGGCGGCATCCAATCTGTTTATCTCGCAGTCCGTTTTGTCCACAACGATCAATAAGCTGGAAAAGGAGATCGGCCATAAAATTTTCACGCGCACCAATCACGGTGTTTCGCTGACCACATTTGGACATACCTTCGTCTCTTACGTTTCTTCCATTCAGGCGCAATTGACTCAGCTTGATCATCTGATCTATCGCAACTCGCCAAGCTATGACTTCACACTCTCCCTTGCCAATCTTGGATATTACTTTTTGGACAAGATTTGCTCGGATTTCTATATAAAGTATAAGGCAATGGGTATACGGATCGAAACGCACGAGGAACACGTTAACGGCATCGCCGATCTGGTCGCGAGTTCAACGGTCGAAATCGGAATTGTTGGTCTTTGGAGCTGCTTTAAATCCGGGTATGTCCGGCAAACTCAGGCAAAAGGCCTTCAATATTACCCGATTGCAGATCTGGATATCGCCATCACGGTCGGAAAAAACAATCCTCTTTTCAACTTTCCCGAAGACTCGATATCCGTTTCAGACATTCAGGATTATCCCGTCATCAAATACACATATATCGATTCCGGGCCGTATGCCGACATCTATAAGCGTCTTCAGCTCGTCGAGCCCGACAATCAGTTCATTGTTACATCCCGCTCCTCCATATATGAGTTTCTGCGAAACACCGATGCATACTATTTGAACTCAATTTACCCACAAAGTCTGTCGGCGCTAAACAGCCCGGATCCCTACAGTGAATTCCGTACACTGCGACTGAAGAATTGCCAGATCCAGACACAGATTGCCTGGATCAAGCGGAGCAACCATATTCTTTCCCCTCTGGAAAATGAATTTATCCAAAAATTTACTCAATACTTCCTTTAATGAAATTTCAGATAACGGTTATCTATTTTCTCTCATGCCAAGCTTGCTTGTTTTTGTTTTTGTAGACATCGACAATTTCCCAGTAAAAAAATAGTGCGTTTCATCAAACGACATTTCCCAACTCCGTCCAGAAGTCCCCGCATATCTGCAGGCAGGTTTTCGCGAGATACTCCCGGATCGCCGATTCCAGTTCCTTGTCCATATTAGAGACCATTCCTTTCTACGAAAGGCACCAACAAGTAGGCCGACGAGCCTGTAAACTAATCATTGTAAAGACATGTAAGCGGCAAATCCGCAGTCACCTTCAAATCGCGAGTGAAAAATAATACAATAACTCCGAGTCAGGTTGAAAAAGTAACGATTACTTTTTCAACTGGAACGGAGTGTGTGTAATAGATGCCAGAGAAATCGCAACAGGGTACCGTCTGTCCCAGTGGTCGCAGGCATTACAAGAACGTAAAGTGAGCGGCGAAAGCATAAAAGCGTTTTGCCAGAGGAAAGGCGTAAGTCGGAACACATACTTTTACTGGCAACGCAAACTGCGGGAATCAATATGCCAGGAATTGAAACCAGTAGTACGCCGGCCAGCGGGCCTTGGCACGGTTGTGCCCGCAATGCGTTCCTTTATTGCCTTATCTGGGCACGCCAGAGTTTGTGTAAAAGTGATTTTCCAACAGACAAGAAAACAGCATAAAGACAATGATTTGTTCACCAAATCAGAGGTGGGGAATCGGCCGTATTGGCCGTTCTCCCAGCAGGCAAGCGGCAGCATTCACGGCTACGCCGCGCATACTGCCGCTGCCTGCCGGGAAGCCTAACCGACGGTTCGATTACCCAGCCTGCCGGTCACCAAACAGGATTTCCAGCTGGCCGATCCAGATACCCAGGATATCCTTCCTGCCGTCGGTGTTGATGCCCAGCACCACATACGCCGCCTTTGTGACGTACTGGTGATTCTCCTTCACCTTTTATGCGCTGAAGTTACAAAATTAGGTGAAACCGAGACAAACCCTCGTAAAATGAGGGTTTGTCTTGAAAGTTACTCACGTAATCGTATAGATTCTATCCATACAGGACATACTTTCCAATGTAAAGGAGAGTGGTTTTGTGAATACCATAACAAATGTTTCTGCGATTATTCGTATGGTGTCCGATATTTTCGAGGATAAAAGTTATACTGGCAGCACAAAAGAGACCTATCGGAGAGTATACCATCGTTTCATAAAGTATTGCGAAGAAAATTGCATAAAAGAGTATTCTGAAGTTGTCGGGCAACAGTTCATAGAATATGTACAAAGTATCAACTCAACCATGAAATCAGGACAGCTTCATCGTTACATAAGCTGTATCCGTCGTTTAAACTGCATATCAAAATGCGTGGAATGGCAGCCATATCAAAAACAAGTGAATTACGCACAATCGTGTTTCAATGCTATAGCTGATGAATACCAAAAATACTTGATAAGAACCGGAAAAGCGAGTAAAGGAGTTCATGATTATTTACGGCTTGTTACCAAGTTTTTACAGGATATTGAGCAACTCGGTTATTCGCAATTAGATTTAGTACCTGCCAAAGCGATTTTATCACTCTTTGAACGCGCTTCATGCAAAATATCATTTCGTTCAATAATCGGATTGTTTTTAAAATACGCTTACGAACGCGGGTATACCAAATCTAATTTGAGAATTATAATACCGCCTGTTGTACATCATCAAGGTGTTCCTTCAGTATATTCGCCGGAAGAAATTGAGCAGTTGCTTAACTCCATAGACCGAACTACCGAAACGGGCAAACGTAATTATGCTGTTATTTTAGTTGCGGCTCGATTGGGTTTGCGCGCTTCCGACATAGCTAATTTAAGGTTTGACAACTTGCGCATTGAAACAAATAAAATAGTAATCAAGCAAATCAAAACCAAATTTCCGTTAACTCTCGTGCTGTTAGATGACGTAAGGGAGGCTGTATTCGATTATATTGATAACGCCAGACCATCTTCATCCGATGACCATATTTTCTTGAATGAAGGCGGATACGGTTTTATGAAACCCGGAAGTATAGGCGAAGCAACAAGGCAAGCATTCAAAAAATCCGGCATCGAGTGCGGAAACAGACGTCGTGGGTCCCATTCGTTAAGGGCAAGTTTGGCAACCGCGCTATTGCATGAGGATAACAGTTATTATGTTATTCAGCGGGCTTTGGGGCTAAAACGCATACAGACAACCAAATCGTATATAAAAGCCGATATAGAGCGGCTTCGCGTTAACGCTTTACCTGTGCCTTTGCAGTCCGGCAACTTTGCGTCTCTTTTGGCGGGGGAGGGATATTCAAAATGAGCAATCGCAATTATTCCAGTATTCTTAAACACGAAATGACAGACTATATCAAACTGCGCAAGAGTCAAGGATTCATCAATCCCAGCTTGCATATCATTGACTCTTTGGACAAATATTTGGTATCTCAAAATATAGCCGATAAATCGTTGCTTGCAAGTACGGTGGACGGTTGGATTGCATACGAACGCAATGACAAAAAAGCCTCAAGCGTTAACGGTTATATCGGGTTTTACAAATCTTTCGCAAAATACATTAACCATCTTGGCATTGATGTATTTATTCCGGATTACTTGCGCATAAACGAATCTTACGTCCCGTATATCTTTACGGAAGAAGAAATCACCGCAATCTTCAATGCCGCTGACAACATCGAAAAAACTCGCCATACAGCGTCGAAGCTGCATTTTCCGTTGTTGCTTCGTATATTATATGGAAGCGGATTAAGGCTTGGCGAAGCGTTAGCATTAAAGAAATCGGATGTTGACCTCGAAAAAGGAGTATTGTTTATCGGCAAAGCTAAGAACAACAAAGACCGACTCGTACCCATAGATTCATCCCTTAATGAATTACTATCGTTATACTGCAAGCGTTTTATGGCGAACAAAGGGAATGACACGTTTATGTTTGCTCGCGAACGCGGCGACGTTAACAAACCTCGTTGTAAAAGATGGGCGCAAAAGCATTTTGACCGTGTGTTAGAAACTGCGGGTATCGACAAACCAATACTGCATCCGCATCACCGCAGTATTTGTATGCACTGCTTGCGTCACACCTTCGTTGTTCATTCGATTCGCAGGCAAGAACTCGCCGGCATTGACAATTATGATGCCGCGCCGTCGATTTCTCCATATCTTGGTCACTATAACTTAAAAGATACTCAACGGTATCTGCATATGACAGCAGAGAATTCCAAAGACATCATTGCTGCAACAAATGAATATTCAAAAGGGATGTTTCCGAAAGTGAATGCGGAGAGACGCGAAATAACCCCGCAAGCTTTGCTTAATGAAAAACCATTAAAAGCAACACAGGAAAAAGTGACAAATGAATGTTCAAAGGGAATGTTCCCGGAGGTGCCGCGATGAAAAAGAACCTTTTTATTTCTCAGCTGGGCGATTATTTTGACACATTATAATGTCCCCATGATCTAATACAAGAAAAAGCAAAAAGATCGTGAATCTGATATAATAAAAACAGAGAAACGAGGTTCACGAAAATGGGGAAAAGAACGTTCACGGCAGAATACAAAACG
>Ga0153996_1000675_pt1 | contig 14977 bp, 13 predicted proteins | sample TSNC080MetaG_FD_104728 | JGI IMG/M metagenome (GOLD analysis project Ga0153996, IMG submission 104728) | Attine ant fungus gardens microbial communities from North Carolina, USA - TSNC080 MetaG | ecosystem: Host-associated > Fungi > Mycelium > Unclassified | place: USA: North Carolina, Lumber...
AATAACAGTGAGACCATTGTGTTCAGCCATGCTGTGCAGCACCTGGTTGTCGAGCAGATTTCTCTTCAATGCTCCGGCCTGAGCCAATGGACAATAAGCCATCACCGCAACCCGACGGTCTTCCAGCCAGGGCAGCAGATCATATTCAATTCCACGGGAACCCAGATGATATAAAACCTGATTCACAACGCAGTTGCCGCCTTTTGGTATGTCAAATAGTTCCGCCATGTCATCCGTATCAAAATTGGATACCCCCCAGCACTTGATCTTTCCCTTTTCAACCAACTGTTCCAAACATTCTACCGTTTCGGTCAGCGGAATACTTCCCCGCCAATGCAGCAGATACAAATCCAGATAATCCGTGCCCAGATTCTCTAGTGTCCGGTCCAGACTCGCAGCCATATTAGCCCGGCCGGCATTATGCGGATAAACTTTTGATACCAGAAACAGAGATTTTCGGTCACAGTTCCCAATCGCCTCACCGATCAGTTCCTCCGCCCGTCCATCTCCGTACATCTCCGCAGTATCAATTAGTTTCACCCCGGCATTGATACCCGCCTGCAGAGCTGCGATCTCTTCCGCCCGCTTTTTGCGGTCGTTGCCCAAATACCAGGTCCCCATGCCCAGCCGCGGCATCATCATACCGTTTTTTAATTTAATATTTTCCATTATGCTCTGCTCCCTCCATATATTCTTTCTCTTAAGATAACAGGTCCTGCGTTTTTAGTAAAGCGCAGGACCTTCTGAGGAGGGATTATCGATGTACAATTTTACTTAAGCAGCTTCATATCCATCAGGACCTGACGGAGTATTTCTCTTTCCTCCGGCTTCAGTCCGGAAACCGGGGCAAGGCATTTCCCGACCGGGATGCCCTGGAGTACCAGACCTTCTTTGATTACTGCCGGAAATGTTCCGATACCGCAGGCGATCCGCAGGGGCGCTAAAGTAAACTGCGCTTCTAGTGATCCGGCCATATCTCCGGCTATATATTTGTCGTAGATGTCGGCAGCAATGCGGGGCGCTACATTGGCACAGGAAGCAATCGCCCCAGTGGCTCCATAGCAGAGTGCCGCATGGATCAGGGTATCTCTCCCCATCAAAACGTGAAAATTCGGATTATCTCTGGTTAAACGAATATATTCTGCCGCAATTGTCATATCACCAGTGCTGTCCTTTACTGCTACAATGTTATCAATCTCCGACAATTTAGCAACGGTTACCGGGGTAATAGTAATATTTGTTTTAGGTGCATTATTATAAAGAATGATCGGCAGCTCAGTACTTGCCGCTATTTCAGCAAAATAATCATAGAGCTCTTCCTGGGTCTGCGAGATAAACATCGGTGTCAGCACCGATACCGCATCGACTCCTACTTCTTCACATATTCTAACAATATCGACCACGCCTCTGGTGGTAATATGATTCGCCCCGCCGTATACCGGCACCCTGCCGGCCGCTTCCTCTTTTACCGTCTGCAGAATATGCCGGACGGTATCATGATCAAAGGCATAGAATTCGCCGGTCGTTCCCAGCGGAAAGACACCGTGTACCCCCTGCTCGATCAAATGGTTAACCAACTGACGCAATACGTCATAGTTCACATCTCCGTCATCGGTCAGCGGGGTGATAATTGGGGGAATAACTCCCTTTGGAACAAAACTCATGTCACTCACCTCTTATTTTTCCACCGAAACATCGGATACTCTTTCGTAGTATTTTACAATCGCACTGTGATCATCCATCGAACAGCCATCTGCTTTGAGGGACTGCATAATCTCCATGATCTGAGCGGTCAGCGGCAGAGATGCGCTGATGGCATGTGAAGCATTCAGAGCATTGGTCAGATCCTTAATATGAAGCTCGATGCGGAAGCCAGGTTTAAAATTATGCTCCATCATCATCGGTGCTTTGGCATCCAGTACGGCAGATCCCGCCAGGCCGCCGCGGATCGCCTGATATACTAACTCCGGATCGGTTCCGCACTTTTTAGCTAACGTAAATGCTTCCGATACCGCCGCGATATTCAGGGCGACAATGATCTGATTTGCCAGTTTGGCTACATTTCCTGATCCGAGATCACCCACATAAACCACCGATCCAGCCATCGCCATCAATAAATCATAATACTTATCAAATGCAGTCTTATTACCGCCGACCATGACTGAAAGAGTTCCATCGATGGCTTTCGGTTCGCCGCCGGATACCGGGGCATCCATCAGCTCAATTCCCTTTTCCGCCAGTTCGGCACCAATAGCCTTGGTTTCAACCGGATCTATCGAGCTCATATCGATTACTAACGTTCCCTTTTTTGCCGTTTCGGCAATTCCGCCTTCGCCCAGACAAACCGCCCGGACATGAGGGGAATTCGGTACCATCGTAATAATGGTTTCGCATTCAACCGCTACTTCTGCACTGCTTTTTACCCCTTTTGCTCCCGCTGCCGCTGCTTCTGCCACCGAAGCTTCATTAAAATCAAAAACCACCAGTTCGTGCCCTGCTTTTAACAGGTTCTTACTCATGGGCTTGCCCATAATTCCTAATCCTATAAACCCTATCTTCACGTCAAAATCCTCCTTACTATGTCAGAAACCAAACTTGGTTTCGCGTGCTACATTATAAACGATACGATCAGCAACTCTACTACTCCGATTCCGGCCATAATCATAGAAATTGCCGTTTTACAGCGAACCTGATCTTTTAGTTCACTAAGACCGAACATCCCGTTCCAGACCCAGAATCCACTGTCATTGAAATATGAGAATGAGATTGCGCCGATACAACAGGATTGTGCCAGCAATACCGGGCTTACACCGAGTACTCCCATCAGCGGAGCGGTCAGCGATGCTGCGGTTGTAATCGCCACTGTTGCCGAACCAAGTGCAATTCTCATCAAAGCGGCGATGATAAACGGAATCAAAATGGCCGGAATCGGCATATTCAAGACCGCCTCACCCAATACATCACCAATACCGCTTACTTTGATGACATTGCCAAGACACCCGCCGGCCCCGGTAATCAGCATAATAATGCCGGTGTCTTTAATCGCTCCATCCATTGTTCCAAGCACTTCTTTTTTGGGTTCTTTAAAAGCCAGACCGTAAATCGCCAGCAAGGTTCCGATTCCCAAAGCTACGATCGGTTCACCGAAGAACGCGATGAGAGTTGTGATAATTCCCGCCTCTAAACCGGTGAAATCGGCTATCGTCTGAGCAAAGATGAGAAGCAGCGGAACGACAATCGGAGCAAGAGATGCCCACAATGAAGGAAGTTCTTTTTCGCCCATCAGCTTTTCCAGCTCTTCCATTGTTCGAATATATTCAGCTTTATATTCTTTACGGTCATAGCCTCCGTTCAAATTCGGCACCTGATAGATCTGCTTGCCGATATATTTACAGTAGAACACTGCGACGATCAGCATTGGTATAGAGAGCGCTGCCCCGGCCAGAATCATCTGACCGACATCGACACTCAGCATTCCAGCTGCCGTAAGCGGGCCCGGCGTCGGCGGCACCATACAGTGAGTCAGCTGCAGACCGGCTGCCAGCGAAAGCGCCAGGCCGATGATCGATTTTCCGGTTACTCTGGAAAGCGCTTTACACAGTGGTGCAAAGATTACAATTGCTGAATCGGCGAATACCGGAATCGAGATTACCCATCCTGTGATTGCCAGCGCCCATTCTTCTTTTTTCTTACCAACCGCTCTGATGAAGGTATATGCCAGTTTCTCCGCAGCACCTGATCTCTCCAGAATACCACCCATCATTACCCCCAGACCTATAATAATACCGGTGCTTTTCAGAGTGTTTCCGAAACCGTCTTTAATCGCCGTCATCAACCCGGTCTGTGTCGTACCATCAGCCAGCACCAGGTCAGTAATCGGCATTCCCCCGATAATACCGGTTACCATTGAAGCAATCAATAAGGCAATAAACGTATGTACCTTTGTTTTCATTACCAGGACGATCATCAGTGCGATACCCAGCGCAAGGCCCAATAACATTCTAGTTGATTCTTCCATTTTCTCTCTCCTTTTTCTAAGCTATCTCACCAAACAAGGCTTTTTACGGTCAAACTTCCACCCAGGAATCAGATACTGCATACCGATCGAATCATCTCTTGCTCCGAGACACTTTTCCATATATAGTTTATTGGCCTTTATAATCTGTTCCCGGTCCGCTTCGATGCCCAATCCCGGCTTCTTCGGTATTTCGACATATCCGTCGATGATCCGCAGCGGCTCTTTCGTTAATCGCTCTGCCCCCTCCTGCCAGATCCAGTGTGTATCGATCGCATTGATATCACCCGGTACCGCTGCTGCAGTATGAGAGAACATCGCCAGGGAAATATCAAAGTGGTTATTGGAATGGGACCCCCAGGTAAGCCCGAAATCATTACACATCTGGCCAACTCTGACTGAACCGGACATGGTCCAGAAATGCGGGTCAGCCAGCGGTATATCAACCGACTGCAGTTGGATCGAGTGGCTCATCTCACGCCAGTCGGTAGCAATCATATTAGTCGCGGTAGGCAGACCGGTGGCCCTTCGGAATTCAGCTAAAATCTCCCGGCCGGAGTATACCCCTTCAGAACCGCAGGGATCTTCACAGTAAGTCAGGATACCATGCATATCCCTGCATAATTCTATCGCTTCAGCAAGCAGCCAGCCGCCATTCGGATCTAGGGTGATGCGCGCTTCCGGAAAAGCCGCTTTTAATGCTTTAACGGCTTCGATTTCCTCCTTGCCGGTCAGCACCCCGCCCTTTAATTTAAAATCATTAAAACCGTATTTTTCCTTTGATGCTTTCGCGAGGGCGACAATCGTTTCCGGTGTCAGCGCTTCTTCACTGCGCAGACGGTACCATTCACAGCCGGCCTCCGGTTCTGACGTGTAATCAAGGTCGGTCTTTCGGCGATCTCCGACATAGAACAGATAACCCAGCATCAAAACTTTATCCCGGACCATCCCATCACCCAAAAGCGCTGCAACCGGTACGTCCAGATACTGTCCCAGCAGATCCAGAAGCGGTGCTTCAATCGCCGTTACAACGTGAACCCCGGTCCGTAAATCAAAAGTCTGAGCACCGCGTACATCCGACTCGTCAGATAAGGAATTCTTAACTTTCAGCAGGGTATTCTTATATGCGCCGACGCTGCTGCCAACCACCAGCTCCCTGGCTCCCACCAGAGCTTTGGTTATCTTTTCTCCGCCAGGTACCTCGCCAACTCCCGTGTTGCCCTGATCGTCGGTGAGAATCACCACATTTCTGGTAAAATAAGGGGCATGTGCACCGCTTAAATTCAGCAGCATATGATCTTTGCCCGCAACTGGGTATACTTCCATCTTTTCTATAATGGGTGTCATTTTTTCCTCCTCAATCAATTTAAATGTATTACAAACCGGTTTGTATTTCTTGAGGTCCATTATAACTTCTGGCCGGATTTAAACAATCCGCAAAATACCTAATATTATCCAATTCTTTTTGACATTTGTATTATTCTTTCATTTATTGCAATATTTCATTTCAAACATCTTTCACAATCATTTCATTTTATGTAATCGGTGCCGGATTAAAAATGCAAAGATCATTATGTAATTTATATTTTTCGGCAAAACATTCTTCTTTTCCACTGGCAACAGCGATGATTTTATTGAAAAGTTCCATCCCGATCTGCGGTATCGAAGCTTCCCCTGTTGCGATCGGCCCGGCATTGACATCGATCAGATCCGGCCACATCTCTTTCATCTCATTGCGGGAACAAACCTTGATTACCGGAGCGGCCGCCAATCCGTACGGCGTACCCCGGCCGGTCATGAAAACCTGCAGGGTAATCCCGGATGCCAGCTGACATGGACCGCAGACGATATCACTGGCCGGTGTTGCCGCGTAGATCAGCCCTTTCCTGCCGGGGCGTTCCGCCGGCGACAACACTTCCACGATCGGTGAGTTTCCCGATTTCGCTATCGATCCCATCGCTTTTTCAACGATATTGCACAGTCCGCCCTTCTTATTTCCGGGTGTCGGATTAGCGCTGCGATCCACTTCGCCTTCCTCCAGATAATGATCGTACCAGCTCATTTCGGCCGCCAGCTTATCCCTGACTTTTTTATCTACACACCGTTCAGCGATATAATGCACGCCGTCGCGCACTTCTGTCACTTCGGAAAACATAACCGTTGCCCCGCCTTTCACCAGCATATCAGATGCATATCCGGCGGCGGGATTTGCAGTTACCCCCGAAAAGGCATCGCTGCCGCCGCACTGCATCCCGATACACAGATCAGATAAAGGCAGGGTTTCACGCCTTCTTTCATTAAGGATTTTCAATTTGTTCTCCGCCATCTCCACAAGTGCATCGACCATAGCACTGAAACCTTTCATTTCCTGTAAAACGATGACATTTTCCGGTGTAATATCAGCCCGGTCGATCAACATTTCCACCGTCAGCTTTTCACACCCCAAAGCCACCACCATCAGTTGACCGCCGAAATTGGGATGCTTTGTCAGGTTCCGGAGTGAACGGATCGGCACTTTAGCCTCCGGCGCATTAATTGCCACACCGCACCCATAAGCGTGATTAATCGGGACGATATCATCTACGTTGGGGTATTTCGGAAGCAGTTCTTCCCGCATTTTCTTTACTGCCACATTCAATACTCCTGTTACACACTGCACCGTTGTGCTGATGCCCAGTATATTCCTCGTACCCGCATATCCGCCATCGGGATTGCGGTAACCTTCGAAATCAGTTACCGGCGGCCGCGGCAGATCGGTGACGATATTCTTTGCATATGCTATATCCTCTACCGAAGGCGGAGTTGGAAGCTCCAGCATAAACTCATTGATCCAGTCACCCTGAGCGATTGGCTCCGCCGCATACCCCAGAGCAACTCCATAGCGAATTACCGCCCCCTCTTTCGGAATATCTGCCAGCGCTATCTTATGGGCCTGAGGGATACTCTGTTTTGCTTTAACACCGTCGATAACTTCGGTACCAACATTAATCTCCCGGACTGCAATAGCCACATTATCCAGATCATGGACTTTGACCAGCATTGAGGAGATATTGCCTTGGTTTTCCATTGTGATCCTCCTTACCATTTTTTGTTATCTGCATTATAATCCCGGCTCAATTATAAGTAAAATTCATTAATCTTATATTTCTCTTAATTATTTTAAGGATAAGTGTTATATTAAAGGTACATGCATTCATGAAAAGAGGTGTCATTATGGATTTAAAACAATTGGAATATATCGTCAGAATTGCTGAGGAAAATAATATCACCCATGCGGCCGCAAAGCTTTTCATCACTCAGTCCGCCCTTAACCAGCAGCTGCTGAAACTAGAAAAAGAACTGGAGACTCCGCTGTTTCACCGTTCCCGTTCTAACTGGCGTCTGACCGAAGCGGGTGAAATCTATGTCCGGGCCGCAAAAGAAATGCTGCAGATCAAATCAGATACTTATAACCGTATCTATGATATTAACGATAGACAAAAAGGCAGCCTTTCCATCGGATTTACCCCAGGCCGCGGGATTAATATGTTTTCCAGTGTATATCCGGAATTTCACCGCACCCATTACGGTATTCAGGTAACTCCCCAGGAACTCAGCGTTCAGGCGCAGCACAGCCTGTTGGACGGGGGAGATCTGGACATCGGCTTCATGACTCTGCTGCCGGAACAAAAAAAATACTCCCTGAAATACCAGACCATCGTCACGGAAGAAATCTATCTGGCCATCCCGGCCAGACATCCGCTGTCTCAGTATGCCGCGCCGAAAGGAAAGCCCTTCTGTGAACTGGATATCGCTATGGTAAAGGAAGAACCCTTTGTTCTAATGTACCAGACTTCTACCATCCGGCTGCTGGTAGATGCTGTTTTTGCCGCCGCCGGATTTGAGCCTCACGTCTTGTTTGAGACCGCCAACACCAATACCATCGTTACAATGATACGGTCGGAATTATGCTGTGGTCTGCTGCCGGCATATTATGTGGATCAGAATCAGACCGGCATATGTTACTTCACGCTGCCTTCACGCCCCCGGTGGGAAGTAACCGCTGCTCACAAAAAGAATCATTATATTAGTAAAGCAGCCAAAGATTTTATCTCTCTGGCTGCCTCACAATGGCAATGCTCTGCTAGTTATCAATAACACCATATTTTTTCATATGACGCCACAGGGTGGTAGCGCTGATACCCATCTCTCTGGCCACCGCTGCCCGGTTGCCCTGATGTTTATTCAGCAGCTCACTAATCTTTTCCGCCTCCGGATGCCTGTATACCACCACTCTTTTAGCCTGAGCGGTTATTTCCGCAGCCGGATATAAATCGTCAAGCAGAAAGCGAACATAGTCTCCGTGTATGGTTTTTTTTGGTGTCGTCAGGAACAAGCGTTCACAAAAGGATTCTAACTGCAGTTCATTACCGTACCAGCCGTAAGACTGCAGACATTTCATCCCCTCATCGGATATCTTCAAATATTTCGCATATCGCTTAGAGAACTCATCCTTACACCGCTTCACAATCGCTGCGATATCTCTCGGCCGCTCCCGCAGCGGCGGAATTTCAAGCGTCAATCCATTCAGCAGGTAATAGAGATCTTCCCGGAAGCACCCTTCTTTGACGCATATGGCAAGATTCTTACCAGCCGTCACGATAACCCGGTTGTCAAGCGTCTGACTCTTCTCCAGATCATTCTGCAGCAGTGCCTCATAGCGGATAGCCCGATATAGGCGATATTGTGCAACGGGCGTCAGTTTCTCTACTTCCGCGATCAATACCGTTCCGAGATCACCGATGGCCAGAGCACCTTTTCTCAGACTTTCATCCTCAGCATAAGCATTGCCGAACAATCGCTCCAACTGCATCTGCTCGGTCATGGAACTGACATTGACGCTGACAAAAGGACCGCTTTTATATGAACTATTATTGTGTATACACTGAGCCAGCACTTCTTTTTCGGTTCCTTCTTCTCCACAGATCAGTACCGGCCGCGTGGAAAGTGCGTACATCCGGGCCAGTGTGGCGATTCGCTTCATCGTCTCACAGGTAACCGGAAGATCAGAAAAATGATGCTTTGCAATATAACCGTGCAGATACATCTCACGATACTGTTCCGAGTCGCGGTCTTTGAGCATAGTCAGTTTATAGCAGGACAAAATAGCTCCGCCGATACGATTCTCATATTGAATTGGCGCCATCGAAAACATGACCGATGTTTTGGCTATTTTAATTGAAGTGGTGTAGGTGTCGCGTAGCCCATTAAGAACCGCATCGATATATTCATTCTCCAGTTCCGGAATGATTTCCGTCAGTCCGGCCCCCATCACTTCACTGTTCTTCTTGCCCAGCAGTTCTTCCCCCATCCGGTTTACATTGGTAATCTCCTTTGCCGTATTGATCTTGATAATACCGTTAACCGAAGTATCCAGAACAGTTTCAAACTGCGCAATATGGGTCTTTTCCAGTTCCGCCGCATAACTCATCTTGCTGGCCGTGCTCAGGGCATTACGGATGGAATCCTCAGTGGATTCAATAAAGATGGCCGGAAGATTACGGGCTTTGGCCAGTTCATTAGCCACATCACCGCCAATAATCAAATCCGCTCCTTCCTGTACCGCAAGACCGATCATATCATCTGTTTCTTCAATCGTTTCAATAAAATAGGTCTTTAAGGTGATATCGAAGATCTCTTCAAAATAGGTCATATCACCATACATATTTTTAAAACCGATAATTGCCACAGATGGATTAACTTTCGCCAGCATTTCCTTCGCCCGCTTGATCAGACGGCCCATCTCCTGAGCAGTCAGGACGATCTCGGCAATGGGAATCTTCGTATATTTCTTGATAAAAGCCGCCTGTCCGCCTCTGGCAACGATAATCCCCGCCCCTTCTTCAACTGCCCGGCGCGCTTCGTAAACCGAATCAGCGGTTTTGATGACCCGCAGAATATCAATATCAAGTTGTTCCTCTTCAATAATTTTCTTGGCCTGCTCCAGCATGAATTCCCGCGGCAGCAGCACAGCTATTTTAGACATTGCTCATCTTCTTTCTGAATCATAATAGAAACGTTTATTTCATTTTGCTGTTCACCGCCAGGATTCCGCCGCTGACCAGTATCAATGCCAACAGGTTCTTGATGGTAAATATTTGCTCTCCCAGTATAATAGCTGACAACGCCACGCCGAATATGGGAACTGAAAATATGTAAATTGAAACTCTCCCTACCGGGTTATATTTTAAGAGGATCGTCCACAAGCTAAATGCAATGGTGGACAGCAATGCCATGTACAGAAACAGCAGCGTGGATTTCACGGTAAATCCGCTAACCGTTCCCCCCATAATCCAACCGGCGCCAATCAATATCACACTGCCGAAGATTAACTGATACGCAGTTATAGTAAATGGACTCTCCCGATTTGATATCAGCTTTAGAGTAATTGAACTGAATCCATAAGAAAAAGCACAGATAAATATCATCCCTTCTCCTGCCAGGTGAAAACCTTCGCCCCAGGAGCCGGGGCTTAGATTTACCACGACCACACCAGCCAGTCCGAGCATGCAGCCGGTCCATTTCCGCCAGGTCAGCTTCTCCGACTTCAGCATAAAGTGAGCGATGATAATTGAAATCAGGCCGTTTGATCCGCTGATAATCGAACCCTTTGATCCGGTTGTATTGGCCAAACCGATGTAAAAAAAGAAGTATTGTATCGTGGTCTGCAGGACACCTTGTCCCAAAATGTAAGGAAAGGAACTCTTCTTCATCGTCAGGAAGCGCTTCTCGATAATACTGCCTATGATAAAAGTGAGCACCCCGGCCAGAAAAAAACGATAGCCGGCAAATAAAACCTGACTTGCCACCCCTTTTATACCAAACCATTCATATCCTATTTTTACACAGGGAAAAGCACTACCCCATAAAAAACAGCTAATCAATGCCAGCATCCCCACAACTGCAGGCTTTTGTAATTTCTTTTCCATTTTCTTCCTTCCTCTCAATCCACTTGAAACCATTTTAGCCGATTCCTGCACATTGCGTCAAGCATTTAAGTTTATCATATATATTTTAACGATAAACATTAAATTATAGTTGACAAACATAAATATAGTGGTTATAATTTAATCAATAAAATAAAATGTGAATGATTTTTACCAATTCACAGGGAGGTATATAACTATGAAGTCAAAGACAATCCTTCAGATTCATTCCGCCAGTACTGCTATTATCGCCGGATTATCCCTGTTTTTCCTAATAGTGGGCGGAATGTTAATTGAATGTCTCTTTTCCGGCGCTGATCTATTCAGTATCGGCTACACTGCTGGGACCGCCGCTGATATCGGCAAATTGATCAGCCGCTCAATCTATTACCTTTTTATTCTTGCAATACTGGCAACAGCATTTATGATGTTTCGCTTCATCCGCAGGGAAAATACACCTTTTTTGCCGGTCGTGTCTAAATGTATAAAAATCATCGGCGGCTTAGTCATGTTTGCTTCGCCAATTTCTCGGTGGACCGGCGATATTGTTGCCTTTTTTGCTCTGGAAAGCATCGTAATTTGTAACGATAGTGACATCATCGGAATCTTTATCGGCGGAATATTCGCCTGTCTGGCCATTATCTTCGAATACGGATGTCTCCTGCAAACCCAAGATGACGAAACACTTTAGGGGGGAATTATGGCTATTATATTAAGATTGGACCGGGTCATGGCAGACCGGAAGATATCGCTTAATGAGCTTTCAGAAAAGGTGGGCATCGCAAACGTCAACCTCTCCAAGATCAAGACCGGAAAGGTCAGTGCAATCCGCTTCTCCACCCTGAATGCGATCTGCGATATTCTGGATTGCCAGCCTGGTGATATTTTAGAATTTGAACGGGATATTCCATATCAAGATGAATAATGTTTTTGAAAAAAAGTACGCCCCAATTCACATCAGGGGCGTACTTTAGCTTTCTCTCTATTTCAATAGCTCCATCAGTGAGCTGCCAATCGTTCCGTCCGGCATCGGCAGTTTGAAATTATCCGTCACCGTCGCCCCCACCGCTGCAAATGTCTCGGTCTCAGGCAATAATCCGCTACCTTCAAATGATTTAGAATAGACCAGAAACGGAACCTTCTCCCGGGTATGGTCGGTTCCGGTATAGGTTGGATCATTGCCATGGTCGGCAGTAATAATAAGCAGGTCATCTTCTCTCAACTCGGCCAGCAGAATCCCCAGCTTCTCATCAAACCGTTCAATTTCTCCCGCGTATCCGGCCGGGTCCCGGCGATGCCCCCACAGAGCATCAAAATCCACCAGATTAACAAAACACAGGCCGTGAAAATCATGCTCTTTAGCTTCCGCGATGGTCTGTTCCATCCCTTCCACCGAACTCTTTGATTTAATCGCCCGGGTTATACCCTCTCCAGCAAAGATATCGTTGATCTTCCCGATCGAAATGACATCCAGTCCATTTTCTTTCAGTACATCCAGAGCGGTCTTGCCAAACGGTTTCACCGCGTAATCATGACGGTTGCTGGTACGTTTAAATTCACCCTTTTTGCGTCCCAGGTATGGTCTGGCGATTACACGTCCGACCCTCCATTCATCCCTCATGGTAAGTTCACGGGCAATTTCACAGCAGCGGTACAGTTCATTCAGGTCAAAGGTTTCTTCATTACCGCAGATCTGCAGAACCGAATCGGCTGATGTGTAGACGATCATGCTGCCGGTGGCAATCTCTTCTTCCGCCAGCTCTTCCAGTATTTCCGTGCCGCTGGCACTTTTATTGCCGATCACTTTATGCCCGGTGCGCTTTTCCAGCTCCCGGATCAATTCTTCCGGAAAGCCGGTTTCGGTGAAGGTGATAAACGGCTTCACCGTTTTGAGCCCCATCAGTTCCCAGTGACCGGTCATGGTATCCTTCCCCTTGCTCATTTCGTTCATCTTGGTATAATAAGCCATCGGCGAAGCCGCCGGTTCCACTCCTTTCAAGGGGTGCAGGTTGGCAATACCCAGACGCTGCAGATTGGGGATCTGCAAGGAATCTACGCTCCCGGCTATATGGCCGAGAGTATCGCTTCCGAGGTCGCCATACTCCGCCGCATCATCCGCGGCACCGACTCCCAGGGAATCGACGACAATTACAAAAATGCGTTTATAGTTTCTCATCAATCAAGTCTCCTTCCATCAGGTCTTATTTCTTCAGGCCAGATTAGCCGGTCCGAATCCCATCGGCAATATTTCCGCCAGGGTATATATATCATAATGATCTTCATCCACGGCCAGAATGACTTTGAATTCCGCCGGATCGCAGAACTCCATCATCACCTGCCGGCAGACACCGCACGGAGCTGCATACTCTTCCAGCACACCCTGTTTTCCACCGACTACACAAATGGCCTCAAAGCCGCGGACCCCTTCACTGACCGCCTTGAAAAACGCCGTTCGTTCGGCGCAGTTGCAGGGCGTATAAGCGGCATTTTCAATATTGCAGCCCTGGTAAATCGTTCCGTTTTGATCCAGCAACGCCGCTCCCACTTTAAATTCCGAGTAGGGCGTGTAAGCATGTTCAAGCGCAGCTATGGCCTGTGTTATTAATTCTTTTACCGGTAATTTCTGTGATTCCATATTTATTCCTCCGCATCCTGCTTGATCAGATTGCGGACCGCCTGAACCGCTACCTGAATGGCCGCATCCGTATCATGAACAATCGGGTTTTCCAGTCCTGCTTTGGCTCTCTCCTGATTGGCCATAACCAGCATTACAGCACCGGCTCTAACCTTTAAATAGCTGGCAACGATGAAAAGTGCTGCCGATTCCATCTCCGATGCTTTGCATCCCAGCTTCACCCATGCATCCCACTTATTTTGCAGTTCATAGCCAACCGGTTTCGTCTCCGGAGAATGCTGTCCATAGAACGAATCCTTACATTGAACCACACCGACATGATACGGTTTTTCTAACTGTCTGGCCCCTTTCACCAATGCATTGGTAACATCGAAATCGGCGACTGCCGGAAATTCGATAGGAGCGTATTCCTTCGTTGTCCCCTCCATGCGAATAGCGCCGTTGGCAACGACCACATCTCCGCTCTTTACATCGATGTCCATCCCACCGCTGGTACCGATCCGGATAAAAGTATCAGCGCCGCACCGGGCAAGCTCTTCTACCGCAATCGCTGCTGAAGGACCGCCGATACCGGTAGAAGTCACACTCACTTTAACACCATCAAGAGTTCCTGTATAGGTTACATACTCCCGGTTATCGGCAACCAATACCGGGTTGTCCAGATATTTCGCAATCATTACACATCGTTTCGGATCACCGGGCAGTATAACGTACCGTCCTACTTCACCTCCGCCGACTTGGATATGATATTGTTTTTCCATATTTTCCGAATAATTAATCATTTTAGAGCCCTCCTTTTGTATATCTGATAATGTTACTGTAACACTTGGAAAAGGATTGTTCAAGGTGGAGTATTGGGAAGAATGGAATTTTAAAAAACCGTATATGTGTGTGTAAGATGATCAAGCAAAACTAAGCCATTTTGTGCCTCCGGGAAATTACGGTTTTCATAATAAACTGTTCACATCATGTTCTTTATATGTAATATCGTTTCCTTTTCCATCTTTTTAGGCTGCTTACCTTCATAACTTTTGACAGTTTTATTATCTTTCCAGTCATTCTATTCATAATCTTTATAAGGACCTTTCGCATTGTCTGATAGAGCTTTAACATCTCTCTACTTTACACTTTTACCTTTAGAGTCATTAATTCTCTCGGGGCGGAGCAGGTTTTATATTCAAGTGGCAGAACCCTTGTATTTCCTACATTCTACCACGTTTTCATCCAATTCTTTTTTTGCTTGGTTAGGGTAAAGTTTTTGTAGGAAAATGAAATCATCATAAAAAGAAAGCACCAAATTGTGTTAAGATTAGTTTGACGAACCAAAAATCAACACAAAGGAAGGTACTTTCTATGATCAAT
>Ga0153996_1000678_pt1 | contig 14950 bp, 14 predicted proteins | sample TSNC080MetaG_FD_104728 | JGI IMG/M metagenome (GOLD analysis project Ga0153996, IMG submission 104728) | Attine ant fungus gardens microbial communities from North Carolina, USA - TSNC080 MetaG | ecosystem: Host-associated > Fungi > Mycelium > Unclassified | place: USA: North Carolina, Lumber...
CCGCAGGCGATAACCGGGAACAAACCGGAGCATCTCCTGAACCATTTCCTGAATAGAGCGCTCAATCTCGGAGAATTCGATATCCTTCTTCTTGATCCTGACCATTATGGTATTGGTCATCATTAACGGCGGCTCTGCCGGGTTCAGAACGATAATTGCCTTTCCCTCATCCGCCCCGCCAACCTTTACAATCGCCTTCTGGGTGGTTTCGGTGAACTCATCCATATTGGCTCTGGTGCCCGGCCCGGCGCTCTTTGACGAGATGCACGCAACTATTTCGGCATATTCGGCCCCCGCTACCCGCTCAACAGCATGAATGATCGGAATGGTCGCCTGTCCGCCGCAGGTCACCATATTGATATCCTGCTCCATTTTCACCTGTTCCAGATTTACCGTCGGTACACAGTATGGACCTACAGCCGCCGGTGTCAGGTCAATGGCGATCTTTCCCGCCTGCTTTAAAAGAGGCGCATTTGCTGAATGTGCCGCAGCACTGGTAGCATCAAATACGATCCTGATGTCATCTCTTTCTATAACCGCATCGACTCCTTTCGTCGATACGTCAACCCCCAGACTTCTGGCACGCCGAATCCCTTCCGATTCAACAATCCCCGACATCAGTGCCATTTCCATGTGCTCACTGCGAAAAATCTTATACATCAGATCACTGCCGATATTCCCCGGCCCAATTACTGCTGCTTTTACCTTCCCCATATCTCACCTCCATCTTTATATGAATTTCGCCGTAACAGTTCCCAACTTAGAAAATTCGGCGGTGAACAGATCCCCTTTTACCGCCTCCGGAGCTGCGGAAAATGCACCGGAGAGAACCACCTCTCCTTTTTTCAGAACCACGCCGTAATTCCATAACCGATTGGCCAGCCATGCAACCGATCTGAGCGGATCACCGAGAACCGCTGCCCCTTCACCATCGATCAGAAAATCACCGTTCTTGTACATCTTCATTGTAATTTTACTGAGATCTTCTTCTGGTGATATCTTTACACCTCCCAGCACATATCTTCCGGAAGATGCATTATCGGAGATCGTATCAACCAGTTTGATCTTCCAGTCTAAAATCCGGCTGTCGACAATTTCAAATGCACCGATAACATAGTCTGTAGCTCTCTTAACATCGTCGGTTGTAACCTTTCCCCCGGCCAGATCTTCCTTTAGAACAAATGCCAGCTCAGCCTCAATCTTGGGCTGAATCAGTGCGTCGGTGGGGATTTTACCGTCCCGGCAATCCATACTTGCAAATAAATGACCGTAATCTGGTTCATCCACTCCTAACTGCTTTTGAATCCCTTCCGAAGTCAAACCGATCTTCTTACCGGATACGACTTGACCTTCCTCGACCACCCTGACGATATTGTTCAGCTGAATCTGATAGGCATCATCCACGCTCAATTCACCGTTCATGGAGGTCAGCTGGCTCATCTGCTTTCTCTGTTTCTCTGCTTCATACAGCATGTTGGAAAATTTCTGCAATTCTTTTTTATCCATTCCCATCACCTATCTTTAATATTTCAGGAAATTGGCTACCAGATCAGCAAATTCCCGGGCTTTTTCAATCTGTGTCCAATGACCGCATTTACCGAAAATATGCAGCTGTGCATTTTCCAGAAGTTCAATTAACTTGTATGAAGTCGCGGTAGGAATCACCCTGTCCTCCCGGCCATGAACAATCAAAGTCTCGTGCTTCACACCCCGCAGATAGATTTCATTGGCGGCCATGGCCTCGACGCCATTCTGACGCGGTGCCGGAAACATGGAAGAAAAGCTCTCCTGAAAACCCGGAAGCTTACTGGACTCATAACGCATCATCGCCAGATCGTCATTCACAATAGAACGGTCATAAGCAAAAATATCCAGCAGTTCTTTCATGTTTTCAAAGGATGGGGTATAACCCCATACCCGGTCCAGCCCGTATGAAATCGGGAAGGACACACCCATGCTGCCCATTAGGACCAGCTTCTTTATCCGCTCCGGATATTTCACTGCCAACGCCAGCGCCAGTGCTCCGCCGAATGAATTACCGACCAGATTGACCTGTTCCAAACCCACTGCATCCATAAAAGCAATGGCCTGTTTCACCCAGGTATCCATATTGAAAACGATGCCTTCTTTTCGCTCCGTATAACCAAAACCGGCCATATCCGGGGCGAGTATCCGGTATTGCTTTGACAGAATCGGCATAATCTTATTCCAGTTGGCCCAGGCCGACACACCGGGTCCGGAACCGTGGAGCATGACGATCGGCTCACCGCTTCCTACATCATGATAATTGGTCGTAAAATCTCCGGTTTGAATTTTGCCTGCAATTGCTGGATTCTGTTGATTCATCTTAACCACTCCTTTTCTTTGTTTTTCGATATCCCATTTCGTACGAGATATCATAAGCCGTTTTTTTCACCGCTTCAATGATATGTTCCATCTGCTGTCCCTGCATGTTGTAATAGTAGCCGGATACGCTGACCGCATATTTTACCTGGTTCATCGAATCATAGATCGGTGCGGCGGCACATTTGAGACCTTCCATAATTTCCTGGTCATCGATGCTGCAGCCTCTTTCCCGGATCACCTCCAACTCCTTAAACAGCTTGGGCAACGTGGTTATCGTCCGCTTCGTCATAGCCGGCATCCCTTTAGCTTTGATAATCCTCTTCACCTCAGCCTCGGATTTATAGGCCAAAAGGACTTTCCCAAGACCACTGCAATGCACCGGCAGCCTAATGCCGATATCAGAAACAATCCGCAGATCTTTATGGGATTCTATTTTATCCAGATACAGAACTTCCCCGTCCTTTTCGACGGCCAGCTGAACCAGCTCTCCCACTTTTTTGTTTAACTGCTGTAAATACGGCCTGGCCACTTTGCTGATATCCCAGGAACGCTTTACCGCATTCCCCATCTCGAACAGTTTTATACCTAATTTGTATTTACCATTCAGCGGTGACTGTTCAACATAGTTAAACTCCCGTAATGTGGATATCAGGCCGTGTACCGTGCTTTTAGCCCATCCGCTTTCCGCCGCCAGATCGGTCAGCGACATCTCGGTGTTTTCCTGCGCCAGTATTTCTAGTATGATGAGCGCCTTTCCGACCGACTGTACCTGACCATGTTTCATATTATTTTGGAATTCCATATGTTACCTCGCTTATCCGGTAATACTTGTCAATTGATGGTTACATCATAACATCTGGATTTTGCTTAAGCAACGCCGTGGTTCGGTATTACCGAATAATCATTCGTTATTTCCGAATCGATGTTGTGATGCTGCTCACATAAATAGAAAAAAGAGAAAAGCCTCCGCCTATGCGCAGTAATCCACTGCATATACGCATTACTTCTCTCTTCCGTTTCTGCTGATAATCTGTTATTCTTTTTTAATAAACCGCTATCGGACCATGGCTTCCTGCGATAATCTCTATTTCCGTCTCAAAAATGTTGCTTAAAACCTTGGCGTCCATAATCTCACTCACCGTACCAAAGGCGGCAACCTTCCCATCTTTCATGGCACAAATCCGATCCGAATATCTGGCAGCAAAGTTGATGTCATGCATTACCACCACAATAGTTCTTTTAAACTCATCCGCAGCGTGTTTCAGATGCTGCATCATCTGAACCGAACGGGCAACATCAAGATTGTTTAAAGGCTCGTCAAGAAGTACATATTCTGTTTCCTGACACAGTACCATTGCCACATAAGCCCTCTGCCTCTGCCCGCCGGACAATTCATCCAGATATCTGCTTTCCAAATCGGTCAATTCCAAAAAGTCAATGTACTTAGAAATAATCTCTTCATCTTCTTTTGTCAGTCTCCCTTTTGAGTACGGAAAACGTCCAAAACCAACTAACTGCCGGACTGTGAGCCTTGTGACAAAATAATTCTCCTGCCGCAAAATGGTCAGTATCTTCGCCAGATCCTCTGACCTGGATTTTGTAACATCCATATTTGCCACTGTGATATGGCCTTCTTCCATATTCAGAAGCCGCCCGATCATCAATAGCGTGGTCGACTTTCCTGCTCCATTAGGGCCGATTAAAGAAGTAAAACCAGCCTTTGGTATTTCAATATTTAATGGTCCTATTTCCACCTTATCATAGGACTTCTTGGCATTCTTAATACTTATCACAACGTTCCCTTTCTTAAAATCACAACTAAAAATGTGATTCCACCAAACATTTCAATAATAACCGCCACCACTCCCTGTGCATTAAATACATGATACATCAAAAAGTATGCACCGGTCAGGACTAAAAAACCAATCGCCAGCGACATCGGGAAAATGTATCTGTGGTCATAAGTTGGTGCTGCCTGATAACTCAAAGTTGCAACTAAAAAACCATAAAAAGTAAGCGAGCCAACCAATGCGGTAGAAATCGACATCAGAATAGAAACTAATATCAGTGAAAAAATTACACTATTCTGATATTTTACTCCCAGTGCAGCAGCGGTATCTTTACCAAGGGATACCACATTTAACTTCTTGGAATAAAGAAACAATATTAACGCCGCAACCACCACTATCGGAATGGCAATTGGAAAATACTCTGAGTCTGCATTATTGACTGATCCGAACATTCTCGCCTGCAAGATGTCAAACTCTGATGGCGAAAGTAACCGCCTCATAAAAGAAGATAGTGATTTCAATCCGGTTCCCATAATAACGCCGATCAACAACATCAACTGCAAATTACCATATTTTCCGGAAAGCAGCCAGCCATAAAGAATCAGACACATCCCCACCATTGCAGCAACCTGAATAATAAAGGCGGTCATCCCGCTAAAACTCACCAGAGCCTGTGCACCTAAGAAAAATATAATGGTGGTATTTATAGTCGAATATAATGCTTCAAAGCCCAAGAGAGAAGGGGTTATAATCCGATTATTAGTAATGGATTGAAATGTAACGGTTGCCAAACTCTGGCAGATTACCGCAATAATCATTGCGACAAGGGCAAACAGCCGCCTTCTCACCACTGGAAGAAATGAGGAGGACTCTATCGGAATCGGATTATTATAAACCAGTAACCCATAAGACGCGAACCCTCCCAATGCCACCAATGCCACCAGCAGCATCCAGTAACGCCTTTGTTCTTTTTTAGAACGAAATGCTTTGGCTGTTCTATTCTCTGCTGCCATTATCTCCCCCTCCTTTGCCTTAACAAAATCACAACAAACACCACCGCTCCTGCTGTTCCCAGGATTAAAGAAACCGGCACTTCAAAAGGCATGATAATAGTTCGGGCAATGATATCACAAAGGGTAATAGTTCCCATCCCTAATACACCTACCCAAGGAAGGTTTGTTCTAAGGTCATCGCCGCGAATCATTGATACGATATTGGGCACAATCAGACCTAAAAACGGCAGATTTCCAATCACAGCCGTTACAATTCCAACTGCAAACGAAATCAGCCCGGTTCCGCAGATGATGATTCGATTGTAATTCACCCCGAGATTAGTCGCCACCTCTTCTCCCAGTCCGGCTAATGTTAGTCTATCAGCATAAATATAGATGATAGCCGCGATGATTATAATCAGCCATAAGTATTCATATCTTCCAACTTGTACTGATGCAAAAGAACCAATGTACCAGCTTTCAATATTTTGTGTCATCTGAAAGGTAAGTCCCACAAAAGTAGAAACTGATGATACCACTGCTCCCAGCATCATCCCAATGATTGGAACAATTAAAGAGGAACGAAGTCGAACTCTTCTTAGAAACAAAAAGAAAATCATAGTTCCGGCAAAGGAAAAAACGATTGCCCCGGTCATTCTTAGCATTAATGTCGGTGATGGCACTAAAAGATAAACAAGAATAAGTCCCAAGCCCGACCATTCAATGGTTCCGGTTGTGGTCGGCTCTACCAGACGGTTCTGGGTAATAAGCTGCATGACCAGACCGGTCATTGACATAGACGCCCCGGTCAACATAAGTGCCGCTGTCCGCGGTACTCTGGTTATGAAAAACATGGCCATTCCGTCTGCTTGCCCACGGATATCGTAAACACCGGTAAATAACGATATCATGCCCAAAATCACAACAACAACAGTTGTTATGATAAAAGGCTTTGTCCATATTTTGTTATCATTATGTTTCAACACGTTTGCTTCTTCCTATGTCTATTCAGCTAAAGCACTTGCAAGGTCGCCAAATAGTTCAAGGTAAGTCTGGATAGATTCGTTGGTGTATGTATCAACCGGTGCGTAAACAATGTGGCCTTCTGAAACAGCAGTTGTACTCTGAAGTGCTGGTGCGTTATCAATAACATCCTGTGCCGGAGTCGAATCACTTGAAGATACACCGGCATCACGATCTAATACAAATAACCAGTCCGGATTGCTCTGCGCGATAGCTTCTACAGAGATATCATCGCCTTGATGATCAGATGTAGCATCATTAATATCTAATGCTGCAGTCCATCCGAACACCTCATACATCGGTCCCCAAACACGTCCTGAACCTGGAGCCGAGTAACCAATCTCACCACCTGAAACAATAACACTCATAATTGTATCGGTTCCATTATATGCTGCTTTTACATCTTCAATTGCCGCATCAAAATCAGCCGCTAACTTTTCCGCTTCTTCGTTCTTATCAAATATCTGACCCAAAACAGTTGTTGAATCCTTCAACCCATTTACTAAGTTTTCACCCGGTGTTTCTGCTTCTTCTGAAACATCAAAGTTCAAATCAATAACTGCCGCCTCCGGTACTAATGCCTTAATCTCTTCATAATAAGACGCAAATCTCTGACCGATAATTACCAATTCAGGATCTGCCGCTGCGATAATTTCAAGATCCGGCTCACGGTGATTACCGATATCCAGAACCTCCTCGTTCAGTACATATGTTGAATCTTCCGGCATTACACCTTTTGGAACCGCCACTAATTCAACACCCCAATCAGATAATGTTTCATAAGTTCTGTTATCCAGAGAAATAACTCTTTCCGGATTGACCGGAACGGTAACTGTTCCATGAATATCATTGATTTCAACTGTCACCGGTGCTTCCTCTTCTTCAACGGCTTCTGTCGCTTCATTCTCTTTTGTTTCCTCGTCAGATGTCTTAGCTCCACAACCTGTCACCAGCAATGCTGATACTGCCAAAATAGTAATTGATTTTAGAAATTTAGTTCCTTTCATTATGTCCTCCTTGTAGAATATTTCAAGTTAGCTAAAGCTAACTTTGGTACAAAAAAAAACAGTTAGATATCTGTCTTCTACGAATCATTATAAAACAGGCTTGGTTCTGTGTCAAGAAAAATCAAATTGACTAAATGACATGAAATAACGGCGATGGGATGACACAGCAGCATATTAAAAATATCAGGGAGCTTCCCAGCCCCCATTTTGCTGCTACAAAGATTGGTATAAAGAATGTAATTGAATATCCCTTTCATTTCCCGCCATAAGCGAGTGATATCATAAATCTACGGATAAATCCCACCCCAGCGGAGTAACTGAAATGGCTTTATCTACACACACTGCATAGATATCGCTATTCGCAGGGAGATTGTCAAAATCAACTTTTACTTCTGCTTTTAACTCATACGGCTTACTATAATTCTTTCTTTCCGGAACAATAAACTCGTAATAGTTCTGTTTACTCATTCTGGTTATCTTCTGATGTGTAATATCACGAATCTTCGCAGGCACGTTAATATTATAAATATCAACATGAGACGGTAATCCTTCTTGTAATATTTTCGCCGCCCATTCTCTTGTGACAGCCTTTGAGACCGCCCAGTCAGCTGAAATATAATCACTTTTCCGCTGATGCTCTAAATCTATTTCTAATGAAACCGCAATGGCCGGAACACCATGGCTTTGGGCTTCAAATGCCGCACCCATTGTCCCGCTGCATGTTAATGTCATTCCCAGGTTTTCTCCATAATTTATTCCACTGATGCACAGATCCGGTTTTCTTCCCGCCAGCTCCAGTATCCCGTGAGCGGCGGCATATGCCGGAGATCCATGGATTCCATAAGCATCTGCCGGGCTGTTTCCGAATTTGAAGATATACTTATTTAGAATTCCCTGATCCGGACTTCTCGGAAAAGATCTTCCCATTCCTGTCTGTTGTTTTTCCGGTGCGCATATCACCAGATCCGCAAGATCGAAAACTGCTTCACAGGCTGCTTTCAATCCTGGTGAATGGATTCCGTCATCATTAGTAATTAATATAAGTGGTCTCATTTAGTTTCCTCCCATCTTCGTCTGACTTATCACACTTTAGTTTCTTTTAAAAAAGGAGCATGTTAAAAATAGCATGCTCCTGACCTGGGATTAGTCAAATATCTCATATGTTTTCTTTAATATAGCATCGGTATGGTTGGTTATGTCATTATAGATTTCACTTACCTCAGCATATAACCGGGTATTCTCCGAATCCGGCTGAAATTCATCTTTTACACGTACCATATGTTCCACCGCCTGATCAAAGCTCTCGTACGCTCCCGCCGCGACGGCCGCACAGATTGCCGCTCCGAGGCCGGCAGCGCCGTTGACCTCATTTCTGACCGCGGGAATTCCGAATACATCAGCAAATATCTGCATAAACAGATCACTGTTAGAACCACCGCCGGTAATAATGACCTTCGTAAGCTTTACTCCCAGTTCGTCGGTCATATCATCGACATGACGTTTCATCGACAGTGCTACCGCTTCCAATATCGAACGATACATATGCCCTCTGGTATGCCTTCCGTCGAACCCGATCATCATCCCTTTCTTGTAGCGGGCATCCACCGGTGCCAGCCAGTCGAGTACAGTCATCAGGCCGTTGCAGCCGGCCGGCACATCCTTCGCCTCCTCGTTAAGGAGCTCTTCTGCAGAAATTCCCATTTTTTCGGCTTCTTTGATGTAGCTGTCGCCGAGGATGTCGCGGAACCAGCTTACAGTCCACATACCTCTGCGGATTCCGTTGCTGTCATAAAGGTATTTATTCGGTACACAGGAGAATTTAGGCCACACCGCCTTGGTGTTTTTCAGATTCTCTTTCCCTTCCATCATGGCTGCCGTATAGGTCCCGAGAGAAATGCAGGCTGTGGTCTCACCCATGCATCCGGTCCCCAGACCTTCTACCGCCTTGTCATTGGAGGTTGCCACTACCGGAAGTCCCTTCGGGAATCCGGTTGCCCTGGCTGCCGCTTCGGTTACATAACCCAGAATATCACCCGGCATCACCAGATCAAACAGCATTTCCCTGGGCATTCCAACCGCTTCATAAGCAGCCGGATCGTCCGACCACGCCCATGCATCTATATCGATTGGCCATACCCCTTCGTAGATTGCTACCGAATCTTTCCGTTCACCGGTCAGCCTGTGCGTAATATATCCCGAAGACGCCACGACATATTCGGCATCCGGATTACTGCCGTCGTAAGGCTGCGCCACCCGCACGTCCATCCAGCTAAGCGCCGGCTGTGCCAGGGTGCCGTCCCCTTTCAGATAGGCCCGGCAGTAACGGATCGTACACAAACCGATACCGATAATATCTTCCGGGCAGCCTTTGAAGTCAGCCATGCACTTTTTCCCGGCAGCGCAGACCGCATCCCACCAATCGTCGTCGGGATGTTCCACATATCCCGGTTTCGGCAGGTCATAAGGCCGCAAAGCCTCTTTGCCTTCGCATATGATATTTCCCTTTAGGTCAAATATAAGTATCTTGGCGCTCTGCGAGCCCTCATCGATACCGATGATATATTTATCACTCATGATCTCATGTCCTTCTTTCTATTTGTTACCGAACCAGATATCCTCCGTCGACTACCAGCATCGTGCCGTTTACATACTCTGATGCTTTACTGCCGAGGAAGACACACGCTCCCATGAGATCCTGTCTTTCGCCCCAGCGCTCTGCCGGGATGTGATCGAGTACCCGTTTATTGGTCTCGGGATTACTTCTGGTCACCTTCGTCACGTCAGTTGCAAAATATCCCGGTGCAATGCCGTTTACCTGAATGTTATGCTTTGCCAATTCATCCGCATAGGCTTTGGTCAGTCCGGTTAATCCATGCTTCATCGCCGCGTAGGCCGGTGATCCAAGTCCGCCTAGGAAAGAGAACAGCGAACAGATATTGATAATTTTACCGCTCTTCTGCGGAATCATAAATTTGGCGCATTCGTGACTGAGCTCAAAAGCTGCCGTCAGATTGATTGCAATCATCGGATCCCAGTCGTCGCGGTCAAAATTCAAAACATCATTGATTTTGCAGATTCCGGCACAGTTCACCAGAATATCCACACTGCCCAATGTGTTCACACAATTTTCGACGATGGTCTTAGGAACTCCTTTAACAGAGATATCGGCCTGCATAAATTCATATTTGGCACCGGTCCCCTCGATCAGTTTCTGTGTCGTGCCGTCATCATCAACGTAACTGGCACAGAAGATATTTGCTCCCGCTTTGGCCAGCGCCAGAGCAAATGCCTGCCCCAATCCGCTGTTTCCTCCGGTTACAATTGCATTTTTACCTTTGATTGAAAAGAATTCCATCTGAAAATCGTTAATATCATAGCTCATAGCAAGCCCTCCTTAATATGTTTTTTCGTTGCAAAGATGAGCGCTTCTATCCGGATTATCTGCACACAATAAACCTGATTTGCATAAAAAAAAGCGACTTTTATCCTTACATGATAAAAGTCACTCGCTCTCCATCTCTTTAAGTAACTACCGTCATTATATGACGAATAATATAGGTTGTCAATATGGTGAAAATAACAAATCGTGAACCTCCATTTTCATGAAACTTGCACAAGATTTACTCACCCAGTTTCCATATTCCCTGATTCGTTGTCGATACCGCGATAGCCCCGGCCTTCAAGCCCCCATTACGTCTTCTTCATCCAGCACCAGACCGCTGGCCACAAGCGGTTTATCCACCTGCTCCAATACATATCTGATCATTTTAGTCAAACCGGCAGGCATGATTTCTACCACGTCCGGATTATTCTCCTTGACATGCTTTTTGATATTTGCATAGGTTATCGCATCGATCATAAAAAATCGCTGCACAGTAAACAACCCGAGCTCATTGGCACGCTTGATCAGGAATGGTTTGGTGCTGATAATTCCGTCCGCTTTGGTGTATTTCCGGATAAAGTCAATACATATATCCTTGGTTGAGAATCCCGTAATCAGATCCACATGCACCACCGCCATCTTGCCGGCATTCTTCACCTGTTCCACGATATCCGCAATATTGCAGATATCTCCGTATAGTATATAAACGATCTCGCACTCCGAATCCTGGCAGGCTTTCAGCCATTTATCATTTTTTATACCGGCAATGATCGGAAACCGCTCGGTACTTTCCATAAAAAATTCCAGTGTTTTACCCATATCCTATTCTCCTTTTACTCTTCTTGAATCGGCTGCTGGTGGGATACCCTTCAGTATCCGAATCAGTTCCGGTACAACCTCATACAAATCTGCACAAATCGGAACATGTGCAATCTCAAATATTTTCGCTTCGGAATCCAAATTAACGGCAATGATATTGGGTGTATTCTTCATTCCTGCCATGAACTGCACCGTCCCCGACACTCCGAATGTCAGCAGACACTTCGGTGCCACGGTGGTACCTGACAGACCGATCTGTTCTTCCGGCTTCATCCATCCTTTCTCAACCAGGGCCCGGCTCGATGCCAGCCGGCCGCCCAAGAGCCCGGCCAGTTCCCGGAGCATCTTCAGATCTTCCTTCCGCTTTACCCCGCGGCCGGCCGCGACCAGAATTTCCTGCTGATCAATACCGGCCTTCTGCTCTATATCACTCTGGGCCAGCAATACCACCGGAACTTTATCCCCGCCTAGTTCTTCTACGTGGACCGTCATTTCTCCATCCTGTTTGGCTGTCTCAGCAGCGGGAAAAATGCCGGGACGTACGGTAGCTATCTGGGGCCGTGCCGCCTCGGTCAGAATACTGGCCATAATATTTCCCCCAAAGGCCGGACGGGTCTGCACCAGACGGCCCATTTCATCCAGTTCGAGCTGGGTGCAGTCTGCCGTCAGTCCGGTCTTAAACGCCACCGCTACGCGCGGTGCCAGAGCCCGTCCCCGGGCGGTTCCACCAATCAGGACAATGGCCGGACGGAGGATATTGATACACTGGGTCACGGCCTGTTCGAATAGATTTGCCTGAAATTCTGCTGTTGTATGGTAGTAATACAATTTGTTGATGTCAAAGCAGCCCAATTGTTCTGTTAATCCTTCCGGATTGGCTCCAACCGCAACTGCGTATATCGGATCGCCGTTCTGCTTAACCAGCCGGCCGGCCTCTGACAGCAGCTCACGGCTGACCGCGGTCACCTCACGGCCGATACACTCCACATACACCAATACGCCGCTCCAATCATTTAACTCCATGCCCCCTCCTCCTTTACGCCTTGTATCGCCTCTATCGTACGGAGGATATATATGGCTGCTGCCGGCCCCTCCATGCTCATAACCGAACCGCGGCTGGTCCGCTTTGGCGGAAAGATTCGTTTTACCTGTGTCGCCGAACCTTTCAATCCATAATGCCCCACATCCTGATCTTCAAATTTATCAATCCCCAGTTCCGTAATCATTTTCTTTTTTCCGGCCATCCGCAATTTCAGGGATGGCATCCGCACCGGCCAGATATGCCGCTGGACTGCCAGAAGACAGGGTACCGCTATGTCCCAAACCAGCTTCTGCCGCTCAAATGTCTGGGTGATACAAAACCTTTTTTCACCGGTCACTGACACCGCTGAGACCTCAGTAAAATGAGGAATCTCCAACCACTTTGCCAGCGCTCCGCTGACCTGAGCAGTATCTCCGTCGGTAGTCTGTTTGCCGCAGAGAATCAAATCGTAACTTCCCTGCGTCTTTATAGCCTGCATCAGAGTATACGACGTCGCCAGCACATCAGCCCCGCCGAATGCCCGGTCACAGATCAGGACGCCCTGATCCGCACCATAGGCATAGGCCTCACGCAGCACCGATTCTGCACCGGCCGGTCCCATAGTAAAGACCGCAACCGTACCGCCTGCCGTCTCCTTTATCCTGAGAGCCGTTTCCAACGCCGCCAGATCATAGACATTGACCGCTGTCTCAAGACCACTGCGGATAAGCAAGCCGGTCCGCTCATCCATATTGCCTTCACTGTAGGCCGGAACCTGCTTCATACATACCGCAATTCTCATAATTACCTGCCTTCCTTAAATATGTTGCCCTGGTTCCACATCCCCTGAGGGTCATACCTTTCTTTCATCCTCCGTATCCTATCCTGCTGATCTTTTGTAAGAATTAAATCGACCAGATGGTTTTTCAGTTTTCCAATTCCGTGCTCCACTGCCAGGCAGTTATCCCCGAAAGCGTATTCCTGTGTCCAGCGGTCGATTAAATTGCAGCCCCGTATATACTGTTGATAATCTTCCGGCAGGATATTGACGTGCAGGTGATTATTCATAATATGCCCGAAGATGCTGGCTTTCAGACCGGCTTTCTCGATATCGTCCCGGTATATTTTCAGGGTTTCCCCAAAAGATCTGCCGACTAAGGCCATGTCCGTTCCCAGCTTGCGGATTCTCCCATCGGCCCGGCGAACTTCCTCAATCAGCAGATTGGCTGTCTCTGCGGCAGCATGCCTGAATGCCTGCATTTTTTCGATCTCAGTATCGCCGAGGACGGCCCAGGCCTGATCCGAATCACTGCCGCACTCATCCGCTTCCTCCATCAACGCTCCCGCCATCTCTTCCACTGCGGCTTCTTCACCGGCAATTTCGAGATAAACCATGCCGTTAATCCCGGCGGGAACGTCAGGCAGTTCCTTGATCTTAGTCATGGTCTCCTTACGCTGTTCAATCAGATCGATTGCAGTCCGGTCAAGATACTCTGCTGCTTCGATGTGCGCCCCGGCGGTTCTGCTGCACTCTTTTAGCCTTTCGGCAAATAGGCCGGCATCCGTCCGATTTTCGAAAAAGAAACTGATACCCCAGACACACTCAGGTTTTGGCACCAGTTTTAACGTAGCCGCCGTGATCACTCCGGTAAGCCCTTCACCGCCCAGAATCATGTCCAATTCTTCATGATCCGCTCCCCGTTCAAGTTCAAGTACACCGCCATCTGCTGTCACCATCCTGAGCCGCTGTACATATTGTCTGCTGTCACCATAATAACTCGAGTTAATCCCTTTTGCACCGGAAGCAAGAATCCCCCCCACTGCTGCCGAGACTTCGGTCGGCTGGGGCGGCCAGAAATACTGATGGCGCTTAAACCGACGACTGATTTCCCGGTTCAGCTCCATCAGGTTCATCCCCGCCTCCACGGTGATAAATGCCGTCCCGTCATCAAAAATACCCGAATCGATGTATCCTTTCAGCTCCGACAGGTTCATGATATGACCGCCCTTCGGGACAGCTCCACCGGCAATTCCGGTCTTACCGCTCTGTATCGTAATTCTGCTCTGCTTTTTGCGCATTTCATTGACAATTATGATAACCTCATCCTGGGTGGCCGGAAAAGAAATACTGTCTGCCTCCCCGGAGAATTTCGACTCATCGATGAGGTATTCACGATATTTTTCCTCCATCGGAAGGATAAGCTGTCTCTCCATAATATGATCCCCTTTCCACCAGCGCCGACAGTTCTTCCAACACTTCAACGCAGTCTCCGACGATTGCTGCATCGGCCTTTTTTATAATCGGTGCCCGTTCATCGGTATTTACTGCTACGATGAATTTACTTTTCTCAATACCGGCATAGAGCGCCGGAGCCCCGGACACCCCGGCAGTGATGCAGACCTCCGGTTTGGTCATCGCCCCGGATACCCCGACCAGCTGTTTCATCGGCATCCATGCATTCATAACTGCCGGCCGGCTGGCACCAAAAGCCGCCCCCATCTTTTCGGCGGACTGCTCAAGCTGTGCTGCCGTCTCACGGTTCTTGGCACCCCGTCCGGCAATCACGATA
>Ga0153996_1000680_pt1 | contig 14930 bp, 15 predicted proteins | sample TSNC080MetaG_FD_104728 | JGI IMG/M metagenome (GOLD analysis project Ga0153996, IMG submission 104728) | Attine ant fungus gardens microbial communities from North Carolina, USA - TSNC080 MetaG | ecosystem: Host-associated > Fungi > Mycelium > Unclassified | place: USA: North Carolina, Lumber...
GTCTAGTATAAGTAGCTAGTGATGTATGGTAGAATACCTTACCTCAACAATGATTGAAGCTCCTGGGCTATTCATTGCTTCTTCTTAAGACGTCTGCTTTACTATACTGCAGTGTGACTGGGTGTCTCACCAAGTGTGCCCCTTACACCCCCCCTGATTCTATCTTGTCCTCCCAAGAAAGTTCTGGAAGGGGTAAAAGCTCTTCAACAATATCACTCTGCCAAGGGAAAAAAGGTTATTCCCCTGTCATATGCCCAAGCCATGTTATCTGCTTCAAACCTTCTCAAGATCAAAGACGCTTTTCCTGCCCTTCCAAACAAGAAAATCCTTGAAATGCATAATGCAGCCTTTCATCAACCCAACAATAAAGCTAAGAAAGTCCAGCACACTACCAAAGGACCATCTAGAAAACAGGTTATTGTCCTAGTATCTTCTAATCTCATCAAAAACATTATGGGTGATGCTAGCACCCATATTTTCCAAATCAACACATTGTTAAAAAACATCAAATCAACAATGTGTACTGAATTCATTTGCCCTTGCTCTGGTGGAATATCAATTATCACAAATAACGTCTCCAGCCCAAGTGACCTCTCAATCATAGAGAAGCACTTCAAGTCATTTGAAGGCTTCAACAACAGTGATATTCTAAGCCCTCGACTCCCTCAATCAAAATCATATTTAAAAATCACCGGTCTCCCCTACTTATGATCTGATGGCAACAAAATAACCAGCAAGAACATAACTAACTTCATGAAATACATCAACCTCTTTGAAAACATCTCCTTAGCCACCAAACCAAGGATTATCAAGGCTTTTCCTAAATCTAATATGGCTATCATATAGTTTGATATTTGGGATAATCAAAATGGTTCTAAAGCAAAACTTATCAACCACTCATTTAATCTAGGTAGATACATTGCCACTGTAAGAGTGACCAACATGAACCCAGGCATTCCCCAATGTCACAACTGTTGGAAATGGGGACACTCAACCTTCTTATGCAGAGCTCACAGATTGAAATGCCAGAAATACAGTGGCTCTCACAAGCTCGAGCATCACAGAGACTTAGCATGGTGCTGCAAGGCCAATCCGAAATTAAACCCTCCCTGCCTGGAAACAGCACATGGTTTACCTTGCTCTCATTCATTCAAATGTATCAATTGCAAAGGTGATCATATGGCAGATGACTTCAAGTGCCTGTATTGGAGAAATTGATTCAATAGGGAGTGGCATTCCAAAAAAGCTCAAGAGGCCTGGGAAACCAGAGCCAACTCAATTTGCCTAGCCATAGGTGGCAATAAATTATGATTAAAGAAACACTAAGAATCTTTTCACAGAATGTAGGAAAAACAAAACCCTAACTAACACTATCTTAGAAAACAATAAAAACACCATGGACATCATACTTATTCAAGAACCACCTAAGTCTCTCATCCGACACATTCTGAGTCACACTAATCCCCTAGAAGACCTGATATATGGCACCTCTAATCATCCCAAATGGTCTCTATTCATTTGACAAGATCTGGCACAGGAAAATTACACTAGAGTAGCCACCTATGTCAACAAAAAACTCTTGAAAATGAGATTCACCCTCCAACTTGATATTATCAATCACTGGTATCATGCCAGACAGCCATTTAGGCAATAAAAGTGATATTTTTCACCATAATCATGAGAATAACCGGCTCAAGAGACAAGTTCAGCCCCCCCAGAGATATCCATTAGATGCCCAGTTGTGGACTTGAGCACACCACTTGAGTAGCAGAGTAGTGGCTGTGACCACCACTACAAAAACCTCATAAGGATTGTCCAGAGAATTTCATAACAGATCTATAACAGAACTCCCCTCTAGAGTGTTCTCAAGAGTGGAAAGGACCTTAGAAGATGTTCTCTAACAGAATGATGTCATATATTGGTGGTAGTGACTTGTTTATAACATTTAGGTTACCATTAGAGCAGGGCTATCATTGCTAATGGCTAATTATAGCAAGAACTAGCAAGACAAGTCCTCTAGAGGGCTGCATCACAAACCTAATAGAAGAAGACTGAGGCTCGAAGATATGATGAGGTATAGAGGAGTAGTAAAAGGACTAGAGAGGTCAGGAAGAGAGGTCAGATAAAGAGATAGAAGAAGAGCTGTTTGATGAAGACAACATGCTCGAGAGCAAGACGACTCGAGATCACTGCCTCTCTCTACAGCCTGTCAAAAGGCTCAAGAGATATCTATTGTTCAGGGAAGATCCCTAGGAGTAGGATTAGAGGAGTGGGGAGTGGTAGCCAAGTGATTGGGAGAGGTGCTGTCTCATTATTTCACTCTTACTATCTTTGGGAATTTGGGAGTTTTCTTTGTTTCTTTTCTTTTGTTGTATCATTGCTTTGTAATCCTAATAAAATACTCTAGGGCACAGAGAGGAAGAAGACTTTCCCCCCCATCATCTCTCCCTCTGTTGCTCTAGAGCTGAAAGGCTATTTGAGTGATTTGAGGTTTTCTTTTGTGTTTGTTTTATGAAAACTCTATAAAACTTCCCTCAAAGGGAGACTCAAGCTCAATGGACTCAGGCATTTGCTTATGCTAGGAGCTAACCACTCGCTATGGGTCATTGGAGTCGGCTTCCAGTTGTATGGTCAGCTGAAGAAGAGCCCACACGATGGCATGGGAGTTCTATGTAGTACTGCTGTATCAATGGCGAGCTAGGCTACTAGACTAGGTAAGGGCAGTAGTGTCACAGCGCGAGATGAACACATGCCTTAGGGATCCTATTATGGTGAGAGTTCTCTCAAGTGGATACTAAAAATATTTCTTTCCCTCTTAGGCTCCTATTAAATATGTTTTGGTTATTCTTTGGACTTTTACCTTCAGTAAGCTCTTTATTATTTGATTTATATTCCCAGTGCCTACTTGTTTAGTGCACAATTGTGAAGCAGTTTGGAGATTTCATCTCTCTGACCTCACTTTCACCTTTGTTTCATAATCAAACCATTTGATCCCTATCACTGAAACGTTAATGTTCTAGCCTTCCACACTGACCAAGCCACAAACTTCATCATCAACATTTATTTCAATAGCAATCAAAATGCTCTCCATTTCCTTAATCAAAATATCATCAACTTGGACAATACCGTGGTCATGATAGGTGATTTCAATATAAGAGACAATAACTGGGATCCAAATTACCCCCATCACTCCATTCATATTGACGACCTAGTTACTTTAGCTGAAAGCCTAGGTCTTGAACTTTTCCCCCCTATTAATCCTGGACCAACTAGGTTTGCAGATAATCCACATGACTCCAATTCTGTGATAGATCTTGTCTTTATCAATCTCAACAACTCAGGATTTGGTCAACATACTCTGCACCATGATTTGCACAAACCTTCAGATCATGTTCCCCTTATTATTGAAGTAGGTATCGAAGAGGCTAACATAGATAACGTCATCTGGTCCATTTGCAAAGATAGCAAAGAAGAAGAAACTTTATCAAGGCAATAACCAACAACACTCTCGCTCTCAACACTATGGATATTGTGTCCAAAGAAGCTCTAGAAACAGTAGTTCAACACCTAGCCAACATCTTCAATGATACCTGGTACTCCCATGCAAAGAGGAAGCACATCACTAAATATTCCAAAGAATGGTGAACTCAAGCCTATATAGAAAGTTTGAACAGGTATTGCACTTCAGGGAGCATCCAACACTGGAAAGAATTCAAGTCAAACATCCACATAGCAAAAGGAAAATTCTTTAATGACAAGATATACAAAATTGCCTCCTCAAACAAAAGACCTTGGGATCTCATGAATTGGGTAAAGAAGAAATCCTTGCCAACCATTGAATCCATCTCATATAAAGATCAACCCTGTAATTCTCTCCTGGAATTATGGCATGTGCTCTATTCATTGTACAACTCTACAGAAAATAGGCCTATCAATGTATCCTTCCTTAACAAACAACCCCAAGCTGACCAAATCCAATGGCCCTCTTTTTCCAAACAGAAGTTTAAAGATGCTATAGCTAAGTGCTCAGCTTCATTGACCCCTGGTCCAGATCACATATCTTGGAGACACCTGAAATTACTGATTACCAGTGACAGATGTTTAATAAAAATCATGCAAATTGCTAATGCTTGTATTAATTTAGAATATTGGCTGTCTCATTTCAAGTCCTCCAACACAGTGGTCATCCCCAAACCAAATAAGGATTCTCACAACTCCCCTAAGTCCTTTCACCCCATCGTACTGCTTAACACCACTGGCAAACTTATCAAAAAAGTTATCAGCAACTGTCTCCAATTCCACTTGTCAGCTAACAGCTTTCTCAATTCACATCTATTTGACAATGCTCCACAACAGATGCAGGAATATATCTCACCCACCTCATTAGAGCGGGGTGGCTCAAACAGTGTCATACAAGTGTCATAGCATTCGACATCGCTCAATTCTTTCCATCTCTAAATCACCATTTTCTTTCTTTATGCCTAAAAAAAGTGGGTCTTAATTCTAATGTTATACAATTCTTCAATAGTTACCACTCAAACCACTCAACCTCCTACTCCTGGAACAATCTTTCTTCTCCTCTGTTTGATGTTGTCAAGGATAGAATGGTAGAGGATGAAAGGACAGAGTAATAGATAGGAATTAACTCTGGAACAGAGTAATGTACTACGTTGGAGAATAGATAACACTTAGCAATGGTATAACACCCCAAGAGAAGACTCCAGTGGAAAGAAACGATGTTGGAGTGGAGTACAACTTGGTAAACAACCTTGGCTTCAACTTATGTATTGCACCCCAGTCTTTGGTCATGAGATTGGTTGCATATTTCAGAATGGAAGAAAATTGTCAGAAAGAAGTCCTAATGGAGTAGAATAGGGTAGTCAATCATTTCTCTAGTAGAATTAGTTTCCACTCTTCTTCCTCTTCATCTGATGAAGACCTCTTCTACCACCTTCAGAACCTCGACTGTGCCTTCAAAACTTTGCAAATGTCATCCAACAACATAACCGTTATTGCAAATGGAGGTGTCAAAAAATCACACATTGCCACTGCAGTTGCCCATGTCTGGTTTGACAACTCCATCACTCAACGCTTGCAAGTTAACTCCATAAATGTAACCTCAATAGAAGCCAAGCTTATGGCCATTTGCTTGGGCCTGATTCCCACCATGGAGAAAGAAAACACCCATGACATTGTCATCATCACTGATTCCATTGCTGTGGCAAGGAAAATCTTTAAATCTAAAGTCGACCCTCTCCAAAACATGTTCATCCCGGTCACCTCAGCAGTTGACTCTTTCTTTAGGAAAGATAGCAGAAATAAGATTCAGTTCTGGTTTTTCCCCAATAAAGCTAAATGGCCCAAACATCAACTTGTGGATAATCAAGCCAAAGCTAATGACTGCATCCCCGTCTTCCCCAGCAAAGAATCACACTTATTTAGCAAAAGGAAAGAGTGCAATAATATCCTTCATGAATGGCAAGAGTTCTTCGCAGACAACCCCAAGAAAAGACAATGCTTTCTCAACTTTGAAGACAAAGAACAGAAAGTCATCAAACCAACATATGCTAAAGGTGGCTCGTGGCTACTGTTTATAGGATTCACCAATTCCTTATGTGCCTGTTTCACTTGCATGACCACCAGCCATGCCCCTATTGGAGAATATAGGCAAAGATTCTTCCTCCACCTCCCCACCAACTACATGTGCAGTGAAGCTGAAGTTCAAACTCAAGAACACATCATCATGGAGTATAACCTATATGACCCCTCCACATGACCATGCAATATCGTCATCAACAGCTTTGTTCACTTTCTCGTGGACAATCCAAAGGCATTCAGTTTTGACAACAGATGAGGTCCTGTCACAGCGCAACTCTTTTGAGTAGAAGTGCAGCATTTATTGTTTTACTTCTTACTTTTCTTTTTTTCTCTCACCTTTTTTCTCACCTTTTGCATCTATGTATTTAAGTAGGTACTGTGTACTTACCATGGTCTGCCTCTACGCCCTATGTAATAAATTGTTGATTTAAAAAAAAAAAAAAACTTAAAGTATGGGAGTGCAAGCAAGTGGGAAAAAAACAAGCAAAAAACAGTTTCCTAGTCAAAAACTAACCCAAGTTCATTTCTGGATTTCCAAAATTTCACTAGACCAAGGTTTTTAGTGAAAAGGTTAGGTGGATTTTCACTCTCTTACATGTAAAAGAGTTTGACTTTGTCTTGAGCCACAAAGTCACAAATGGTGTGGAAACACATATTGATGTGCTTATTCCATGACTCAGTAACTAGGTTGCTTGACATAAAAATAGAGCCCCAGTTGTTGCTGTTGATATGGATAGAACTGAACTTGTGCCCCTGTTATGAGCCACACACCTATGATATATAAAGAACCCTAAGCAAGAGTTGAACCAGTGACCTAATGGACTTGTATAGTAGAAAGTGGTCATACAGGAAAGTAGTCAATATGTACAAATATCAGACTTGTATTTATTTCATAGAACAATCAAGCAAGAACTCTATTGAGTTCTCTATTAGGATAGATCTAATCCAAACACACTGCTGACTGCAGTCCAAAAGAGCCATATATTTGACCTCAGTTGAGAAGAGGGCTATTATCCTTTGGGCTCTTGATGTCCAGCTAAACATACTGCCTGTAATTGTGAAAAAGTGCCCTGTTTGCAACTTGCAATCTTCAGGGTTTGATGCCCAGTCTGAGTCTGTATAAGTGGATATTCCAAGGCCTGTTTCCCCTTTGTAAATGAGGAAGTAGTTTTGAGTTCCTACTAGATAGTGGTACACATATAGGGCTTAGTTGAAATAGTTCAGAGATGGGTTTGCAGTGTGTCACAAACTTCATTTAGTCATATCTCCACCAATTCTTCGACAATTCCCATGGTATTAAGGCCAGCTTAAAGCCCTTAAGAAGACCTTTCGATCAATACCAGTCATGTCTCGAGGTGATCAATATTGGCTGAGATATCAGGCAGATCAACAGGTAACCATCATGGTACTGTTTATTAAAATCACTAATATCTCAGAAACTGCCACAATTGATGCTTTGGTTCTATGCTCAACTGTAGCCCTTTTTATACTACTCAGAATGAGCCTAAAACAACCTCAAGGCGATTAATATTAGTGGAGATATAAAGACCTCAATGTTTGCATATGGACTTCATTAATTACCCATAGATAGTCATCTGTCCTTTTCTTAGAACAAAGGACAGCCTCCATATGGTTAGGTTATCATTATTTTAAGTACAAAGACACTACCATATATAGAACAATAGGTAGTAATCAAGTGATGATCTGTACTAGTGCACAGACCATCACAAATAGTAAGTGACCATTTGTGATACAGTATGCTAAGCTAGTTGAATTATTGCAAATGTGATGTCTGGCCTAGTACCAAGCATTAAATAAAGTAATGATCCTATGAGACTTTGGAATTTCTTCTACAAGTCATAGTTGACATGTCCTGTAGGATTCTGTGGGTAATAGCCAGTAGGGAGTGGAGTTGAATATCATGAGCCACACAGCTATATGTTGCAGACCCAACTCCTGAGCCAGAATTAAGCCAACTGCTCCCAAGTTAGGGTTTAACTCATTAGAGTTCCTGCTCATTTCATCTACACTACTTATACATTTCTCTTATGGTCTGTGCACATATCTCCTGCAATCACATGATATCTTACTAAGAACTACCTATATCTTACATAACATCTTCCCATGCTATTTATAGTCCTTTGTCCAATAAAAGAAAAGAAAAGATAAAAGAAAAGAAATAATGACTTAGTTATGTGGGCCAAATCATAACACCACCCCTCTCTCAAGGGTTCTTGTCCCAAGAACTTCTTCAAAGTTTGTTGTAGGGGTCTCCCATTTGTCCCATCTTGTCTTCTTTATCCTACTCTTCAATTTTTGCCCCAACAACTTTCTCAATTTCTTCATTTTCTTCCTCAATCATCACCAGTTTTCTTTTGCCTCTTTTCCAATTCCTTTCCAACTGACTCCTCATCATATCTTTTATCCAACCAACCGTAAAGTTTCTTCACCATGAATCTTCCAGGTAGCTCTCCTCTAGCAAACATTTCTTTATTCTTTCTTCTTTCCTGTTGTCAAATGTCCTCTTGATCTCTCCTATATTCTTTTTCAAACTCTTCAATTGCTTCCTTAGCATTTTCCAAGTTCTCCTTTTCTTCCCAAGTATCTGATTCTGCTGTAAATTCTTTTCATCTGACTAAATACTTGTCCTTTTCCCTGACTCATCACTTGTTGAGTATTTTCTCTACCTCCCACTTTTCTTCCCCTTCAATTATTACTGGAGCTGGTTGTTCTGCCTTTTGCCCCTCTACATGATCTACATATTTTTGTATTCTACTCACATTTACGACTGGATGTATTTGAATACTACTTGGCAAATCCAACTCTACTGAGTTTGCTAATATCACTCTTTTGACCTTATAGGATCCTACATATCTTTCAGTCAATTTTTCTATTCTCTTTCCCACCATTTGCCACTTCAAATATTTTGTACTCAGCATGACCAAATCCCCCACTTTGTACTCTATTGCCTCTCCCCTATTTCTATCTGTGTATTGCTTCATATCATCCTGTGCTTTAGCTAATGCCACTTTTGCTTCACTTTGCATCTTCTTTATTTTCTCCACAAATTTCCCTGTGTTTTCATACTTCCTCTTCTTTCTCATTTCAAAGCCCATTGTCCACTTTTTGCCTCAAATAGTGATATTTGCATTGCTGTGTGTACTTTATTGTTGTATGCAAATTTTGCAGTTTCCAGCCACTCTGGCCATTACTCCTACCTGTAGTTGATAAACATCCTAAGATACTGCTCCAATTCTTGATTCACGCACTCAGTTTCGCCATCTGTCTGCAAGTAGTATGCAGTTAACAGCTTTAATTCTATTCCCAACATTCCATTTAACTCTTTCATGATCCCTGCTACAAATTGTGGACCCCTATCAGAAATAATACTTTCAGGTAGTCTGTGTAGCTTCCACACATAATCTCTGAACAACCTCACTAGTCCTTCTGCCAATGTTTTCTCAGTAGTAGGAATGAAATGTGCCATTTTTGTAAGGGGATATCCTAGGGAACAGCCTAGATCATGAGTAAGGCTCCCACCTAAGGGGCTATTCTAAGTATTCGTGAGATGCTCTCCCACTCTCTCCTTGTTTTCTCTCTTAAGTCTGCCTTGATATGCCTGATGATCTATAATTAGGACAGTGGTATTAATAGTTAGTGTGCACGTGACTATGGCACACAGACTATCAGTTTTAGTATATAAGACCACTTGTGTAGTTAGATTTAGCTTCACTCGAATATCACCTTTGCTTCCAGGACTCTTACCTAGCACTAGGGTTAGCTGCCTCTGAGTGACTGTGCTCTAACAATTTTTGTAAAGTGATTAACCACCACTAAAATTGAGTTGTATCCCTGTGCTAAGGGCAACTTGGTAATGAAGTCTGCTGCTATGTGTGTCCATGCTTTGTCTGGAATTGAGTTGGGTATTAGCTTGTCCACCAGTTGCTCTATGTGGTTTTTGTTCCTCTGACAGGAATTGCATCCTTCTACATATCTTTTCACTTCTCTAGTCACTCCTGGCCACCAGAAGTTTTGAGTGACCAATTCCACCATCTTCCACTGTCCCCCATATTCTGCTATAGGTGTATCATGATATAGCCTAATGATCTCTGTTCTCAACCTTTTGTCTTTAGGTATGTATACCTTTTCTTCTTTTAACATAATACTATCCTTTTCTCTCCACTCCTCATCTTGAAGCACTTTGACTCCTGCTTTCTTCATCTCTTCCACTGCTTTCCTTACCTCATCATCCTTTGCTTCTGATTTTCTAATCTTTTCTAATACATTGACTCCTTCTATTAAAACCTCTCCTTTTTCCAATGCTCTAGTTTCTAACCACTCTGGCTTTATCAGTAATTCATCCTTGTTGTCCCTCTCCACTCCTACTTCCCAGTCTGGTCTTCTACTTAATCCATCCGCTTTTCCCATTTTATTCCCTGGAACGTGCTTCAACATAAAATCAAACTTAGATAAGTACAGAGCCCATCTTGCTTGTCTACAGTTTAATTTTTGATTGCTCATGAAGTACTTTAAGTTATGATGATCTGTCCAGATTTCAAATTTGATTCTTGCTCCTTCCAAGAACTGCCTTTATACTTCTAAGCATCTGATGACAGCCAGCATCTCTTTATCATATATCTTATAGTTGCGCTCAGTTTCATTTAGCAACTTCAAAACATATGATACTGGCCTCCATAAGCCATCTTTACACTTGACTGAGAGAACTCCTCCTATAGCAAAGTTTGAGGCATCTGCCTCCACCCAGAATTCCCTATCCAAGTTGGGTGCTGTCAACATTGGTTTGGTTGTAAAGACTGCCTTCAACTGCTCAAATGCTTTCTGCTGTTCCTCTCCCTACCTCTACTTCTCATCTTTCCTTGTTAGCACATTCAAAGGGCAGGCTAGTACCACAAAGTTCTTTATAAATTGCCTATAGTAGTTGGCAAGCCCCAAGAATTTTCTAACTTCTCTCACAGTGGTCAGTACTGGTCACTTGAGTACTCCTTTGACCTTTTTCTCTTCCATTTTTATTTCTTTTGACTTTATAACTACTCCCAAGAAATTCACTTTGTTTGTTCTCCATGTGCACTTCTCTGGTTTCACATACAAGTCATTCTCCTTCAATTTTCTTAACACCTCTGCTACTATCTCATTATGTCCTTCCTCCATTTATGTTCCCACTAATACATCATCCACAAATGCTGCCACCTTCCTTTCATTGATTAGATCTCTTGGAATCTCATTCATTATAGCCTGGAACATCACAGGCAAGTTTGTCATTCTGAAAAACATTACAACTGGTTCAAACAACCCCACATGTGTAGTGAAGGCTGTTTTCCACTCATCTCCCTCTTTTACTCAGACATTGTTATAGTCCCATCATAAATCCATCTTCGTAAAGACTTTCTTACTTCCTATATTATCTATTAACTCTGATATGAGAGGTAACAGGTAATTGTTCTTCACAGTTTGTTTGTTCAATCTACAATAGTCCATGACCATTTGCTTTCCACCATCCTTCTTTCCTACAAAGAACACGGGTGACGTTTGTGGTGATTTTGAAGGCCTAATGTAGCCTTTCTTCAAGTGCTCTTTCATGAATTTCTAAACTTCTTCTCTTTCATTTCTGGACAAGGGATAGACCTTCACTTTACTGGCCTTGAAGTTCTCCTTGAGATCTATGTGTCATGACTTGGCAAAATGGCTAAGTTATTATTTATATTTACTTTACTTTACTTTTTCTTTTTGGACTTACTATACAGGAAGAAGTGCAGGAAAGTGTCATGTCACAAGTGTTATAAGTCACAGTCACATGAAATAGGGTGTCATATGGTATCACATGACTAGTCACATGATGAGTATGGGAAGATAGTGCACAGACCATGTAGTAGTTGTATAAGTAGTATAAAAAATCTAATGAGAACTCCATCAAGTTCTCCTTGTCAAACGCTGATAAAGGAGCAGTTGGCTTTATTCTGGCTCTAGAACTAGCTACTCTGACACTATAGCATGATCCCAAATCTTTCATACTAGCATCCTTTCAGACTCTACTTTGCCAAACACTTTTAGCCACTTATGAAGATATTATGGCACCATCTCCCTGATCTTTCTATGGTCTATCTCAATCTCCTCCTCTCTTCCCCAATCTTCTTTCTTGTCTGCTGCCCAATTTATCACCATTTCTTCTTGTGAGTCTCCTTGCTCATACCTCTTCACTGCTCATCTCTTATCTTCTTTCTTCTTTCTTTTCAAATTTCTTCCACATATAGGCAGAAATCTGATCATCTTGACCTTCCCCATTTCCCAATTGATTTCTGGGTTATGTGCCACCAACCAGGGCATTCCCAAAATTATCTCTGTCTTTCCCAAATTGCAAACATCCATTCTCATCCTTTCCACATAATTCCTATAGAAAACATTGCACTCTACTTGGTATGTAATGGCTCCTCCCACATTTATTGTTCTATCCACGTTTCTAACCATCAGTGTGTTTTTCAACCTTTCCAACTTGAACCTATGTTTTTGTGCAAAGGCAGTGTCTATGAACATGCCAGTCGCACTACTATCCAGCAATGCTTTTACTGACACTCCTTCAGAGTATCAACCTTCTCTATTCCCACTGTCAACCAAACTTCTCACAATTGCTTCTCTGCACTCTGGACAATGTATTCCATTTACCCTTTCTCCTGGGGTCATACCTGACATCATCCCATCCACTAATTCACACTCCTTACACTGTGCTTTTACCCCGTTACTTACTCTTCAGTCACAGGCTTCTTGACACCTCTCACATCTCATGTTTCTTGACTTCTTTCCCCATACAAATCCCTGTCCCCTATTCTCTTCCCACTGCAGTCCCTTCTGTTCACACCCTGCACAATCCATGTATGTCACTGCTACTTCTTCTGTTATCCATCCTTGTTCTAACAAAATTGCCTCATTGGGAGTTGCTCCCTCTTCCCCACCATACTCCTGCACTTTTGCTCTTGTGAGCCACACTAGCATTCTTCCTTCCTCTTGTCCAGCTAATGTGCATTTCCTCACTAGAGGCACACTGTTGTTCTTCTTCTGTCTCCTTCTTTCCATCTCAATGTTTGGACACTCCCACTTATAGTGCCCTACTATTTTACACCTGAAACACCTTACTTCCTCTTCTACCTCTTGCCTTCTAATGCTTCTTCCTCCCTCTTCACACTGCATTACCCTACTTGCTAGCACTTTGTGTTTATTTTGGGGTTGCCCCTCTTTCTCTTCCTTTCTTTTGTTTCTATAGTTTTGGGCAAGATACCCAAAATTTCCACACCTAAAACATTCTCTTCCTATCTTTCCTTCCAATTGTGCCCTTAAGATGGTGAAGGTACGCTGTTGTTGAAACATGTTGTTCAACAGGGAATTATATTGTTGTTGAGACATTGTGATGATATATCAGGGGTATGGATGTAATGTTGTTTCTCAAGTTAGTTACTTCTACATCTATTGGGGTGCTCAAGCTTCTCCCAACTAGACACCTGCTGCCTTACTGACTACTGCCCTAGTAATAGGGTTACACTATCACCCAGTGGAGGGGATCCCTAATCTAGTTGTCTTCTTAAGGATAGGGCAATGTTCTTTTGTATGTACAGTCCATAATGGGACTTCAGCACAAAGCTATTACTAAGAAAAGGGTACAAGTATATACTATAGCACCACTCATTTAGCAGGTCAGGTCTTGGAACAAGGACCCAAGTATGGTCCCAGTCTTTTACTGCTAGTCTCTAACTAACTAGCAAGTCCCCTTACACCTAGGGCCCAGTGGGTCTTTGTGACTAGTAACCTAGGATAGTCACTAGTCCAGATTGATGAGAGAGTTAGTTTATGAGGACTTGAGGTGAGCAGTCACAGAATATGTAACAAGTTCTAGTGTTGCAGACCCAACTCCTGAGCCAGAATTAAGCCAACTGCTCCTAAGTCAGGGTTTGACAAAAAGAACTCGTTAAAGTCTCTGCTCATTTCATCTATACTACTTATACATTTCCCTCATGGTCTGTGTGCATATCTCCCACAATCACATGACCTCTTACTAAGAACTACCTATATCTTACATAACATCTTCCCATGCTATTTATAGTCCTTTGTCCAATAAAAGAAAAGAAAAGATAAAAGAAAAGAAATAATAACTTAGCCATATGGGCCAAATCATAACACTATGATGTTATGAGATGGTTCCTAAAAAGGAAACTATTTCACATGCATTTGCAAATCTGCTGGATAACATCAGCAAATGCAATGGAAAGATATAAATAGTATGAGATAGGATATGTATAGTATTAGTAAAAGGTCTTGTGATTGTGGGAGATAGGTGCATAGACTATTCAATATTTGTATAAGTAGGAGTCCAAATCCAATGGGGAACTCTATTGAGTTCTTCCTAAGCATCCACCTTGGGTGAACTCATAAGTTGTCAAGACTTTATACTAACATGTGATATATAAAGTGACATGGGCTGGAGTTGAACTGGAGATCTATTGGGCTTGTAGTATAGAAATGGTTGCACAGGAATACAATAACATGTACAAATAATTAGACTTGTATTTATATTATAGTGCAAGCTAATGGGAACTCTATCGAGTTCTTTTCTAACCCTTGAAGATCTTAACTTGGCTTGGGTCTAAGATGTCAATCACTGACATTGGAGTAGGCTATGCATCTTGCATACAAAACCTGTGCAGTACCTTTCTTAGGTAATAAGTCTGATCAATGCAAATTTGTTGGTCTTGGTGGACAATACACATCCACAAGAACTCTATTAGGGTCCCTAGATCCCTACATTCCCATTTTACCATGAACCTGGATTTTATCTTATTGAGTATAGCCTTTTTTGTGTGAAATTAAATTAACTATTATACTATGTATTATTGTAGATAAATACATGAGCCATGCTTACATAAGCATGCTTGCTTCTTCATCTCAACTGCCATACTACAAGAGCCTCTCTACTTCCTTCAAGATTTCTTTTTTCTATCAGGCTTTCTATTAGTATCTGTTGAATAACCTGGTGAGTGGGCCATTATTTTTCCCCACTGTAATTGCTGCTCTCCATCCTTCTAACAGTCTTGTAGTGACTTAGCCTGAGATGACTTAGACACACTCCTTATCTGAGTTGACAAGGAGAACTCAATGGAGTTCTTGTTAAATTTCCTATACTACTTATACAACTACTATATAAGGGGACTACTATCACAAATGGTCACTTACTATTTGTGATGGGTGCTTTGATACTTTAAAGAGTTCAAAAATGCGAAGTTAGGCAAGTGACAAAAGATGTTGTTAAGTCTGAGGTCTAATCCTCAGAC